>OLQC01000474.1_pt1 | contig 41503 bp, 35 predicted proteins | sample 1672471 | NCBI WGS metagenome assembly OLQC01 (sample SAMEA3136689, study PRJEB25190) | human gut metagenome | biome: human gut; feature: human-associated habitat; material: faeces | place: Austria | collected 2013 | reverse complement strand
AACGGGCTTCGCAACTCCGAGTGCCTCCCCTCCTCGCAAATCCACAGCTGTCAGCTGAGACAAAATTATAATAAAAAAGAAATCCCTCCAACATACAACAACAAAACCTTTTTCAATCCATATCATTTTTCAAAAAAAGGAGACACCCACATGGTAAATCAGAAATATCTTGACAAAGCAGAGGTTCTCATAGAAGCCCTGCCATACATCCAGCGGTTCAACCGCAAGATCGTAGTCATCAAATACGGCGGAAGCGCCATGCTTGATGAAGAATTAAAGCGTAACGTCATCAAGGACGCAGTCCTTCTGAAATTAGTCGGTTTCAAACCGATCATTGTTCACGGCGGCGGCAAGGAAATCAGTCGCTGGGTCGGTAAAGTCGGCATGGAGCCGCATTTTGTAAACGGTCTCCGTGTAACGGACAAAGACACTATGGAGATCGCAGAGATGGTTCTTGCAAAAGTAAACAAGGAGCTTGTTACTCTGGTAGAATCTCTCAGCGTACAGGCTGTAGGTGTCAGCGGTAAGGACGGCGGTCTTCTCCAGTGCAAAAAGAAGCTTTCCAAAGGCGAAGACATCGGCTACGTAGGTGAGGTTACAAAGGTTAATCCGAAGATCCTTCATGACCTTCTGGAAAGAGATTTCCTTCCGATCGTATTCCCAATCGGCTTTGATGAAAATTTTGATTCCTACAATATCAATGCGGACGATGCAGCCTGCGCCATTGCAGAGGCAGTTGAGGCAGAGAAGCTTGCCTTCCTGTCCGATATTGAGGGCGTTTACAGGGATGCAGATGATCCCTCCACTCTGATCTCCGAGCTTCGTGTAGATGAGGCTGAGAATCTGATCTCAGATGGTACTGTGGGCGGCGGTATGATCCCGAAGCTGAAAAACTGTATCGACGCTATCGAGCATGGTGTAAACAGAGTCCATATCCTGGATGGAAGGATCCCGCACAGCTTACTGCTTGAGATCTTTACAAACAAAGGTATTGGTACCGCAATTTTAAAAGATGATGGGGAGAAATATTACAATGAGCATGAATGAACTGATGGAAGAATCAGAAGCCAGTATTCTTCATACATATAACCGTTTTCCGGTAGTTTTTGAAAAAGGCGAGGGTTGTTACCTCTATGATTCCGAAGGAAAGGAATATCTGGATTTTGCGGCAGGTATCGCAGTAAATGCCCTGGGCTATCATTATCCGGGCTATGACGAAGCACTGAAATCCCAGATCGACAAGCTGATGCATATTTCCAACCTGTACTACAATGAGCCGATCATTGAGGCGGGTGCCAAACTTGTACAGGCAAGCCATATGGAAAAGGCCTTCTTCACAAACAGTGGTACAGAGGCCATTGAGGGTGCTCTGAAGGCTGCCAAGAAATATGCCTACGAAAGAGATGGCCATGCAGACCATGAGATCATTGCCATGAACCATTCCTTCCACGGCCGCAGCATCGGCGCTCTTTCCGTGACAGGCAATGCACATTACAGAGAACCCTTTGAGCCTCTGATGGGTGGGGTGAAATTTGCAGATTTCAATGATCTTGAGAGTGTAAAGGCTCAGATCACAGATAAGACCTGTGCCATCATCACCGAGACCGTACAGGGAGAAGGAGGTATTTATCCGGCTACAAAAGAGTTCCTGGAAGGCTTACGTAAGCTTTGTGATGAGAAGGATATCATTCTGATCCTGGACGAGATCCAGTGCGGTATGGGACGTACCGGGCATTATTTTGCATGGCAGGCATATGGAGTACAGCCGGATATCATGACCTGTGCCAAAGCACTTGGCTGTGGAGTTCCGGTAGGTGCTTTTGTGCTGAACAAAAAAGCAGCTGCAGCCTCCCTGAAGCCAGGCGACCACGGAACCACTTACGGTGGAAATCCCTTCGTATGTGCAGCAGTCAGCAAGGTATTTGACATTTTTGAAAAAGATCAGATCCTTTCCCATGTGCAGGGACTTACTCCGTATTTTGAGGAGAAGCTGGACGAACTGGTTGCAAAGCATGACTGTGCAGAAACAAGAAGAGGCAAAGGCTTCATGCAGGGTATCGTGATCAAGGGACGTCCGGTAGGAGACGTGGTGAAAAAAGCTCTTGCAAAGGGTCTTCTGGTGATCTCAGCAGGAAGTGATGTTCTCCGCCTTGTTCCACCTCTTGTGATCACAAAAGAGGATATCGACAAGATGGCAGAGATCCTTGACGAGTGTATGGAATAATAAAAAAATAACAGATACAAAAGCAGCAGTATTTTCCGGAAAGGTTAGTGTGCCGATGGAGAATACGGCTGCTTTTTTGTCAGAGAGACAATGTATATAAATTATATAACAGATATAGAAAACAGTATCCGAAAATCTGGTCGTGTGTTTGAAAACAAACAAAAACTACTATGATACACCAGCAAAATGCACAAAAAAGAGAACGCGTTTGAGTATAAATTGCACATCTACACAGTTGATTTTAGAACGCCATATGTTATAATTTCACTGGTAAAAAAATTTATGTGAGGGGTGAGAATTTTGAAAAAATTATTAACCGTCATGTGTACTTTTCTGACAGTATTTCTGGCATGTCCTGTGGGTGTATGGGCAGCCGGAAACGGTGGGACAGGATCTGGTGTGCCGGTGTGGCTTTGTATCCCTTTTGCGGGCCTTCTTCTGTGTGTTGCAGTGATGCCGCTGGTAAAGGGTGAGTGGTGGGAGTCACATCAGCCCGTTGTGGTTGCATTCTGGATCGTTCTTATGATCATTCCGTTTGCAGTTGTTTACGGTGCCGGAAAAACTGCGGAAACAGTACTGGAGTGCGTGATCAATGACTATCTTACATTTATCATCCTGTTATTCGGACTGTTCTGTGTATCCGGTAACATTACAGTTGAGGGTGATTTTGCGGGCTCACCAAGAGTAAATGTAGGACTTCTTGCACTGGGAACCCTGCTTTCCAGCTGCATCGGAACTACCGGAGCCAGCATGCTGATGGTCCGTCCGGTGATCAAAATGAATTCCTGGAGAAAAAGAAAGGGTCATATCATGATCTTTTTCATCTTTATGGTATCCAACATGGGTGGCTGCCTGACACCGATCGGTGATCCGCCGCTTCTGATGGGCTTCATGCGAGGAGTTCCGTTTTTCTGGAGCCTTCATCTTTTTCCGGTACTGATCCTTAATATGGCGATTCTTCTGTTTGTGTTCTATCATCTGGATATGCGCTCTTACAAGAAGGATATCGCAGAGGGACGTAAACCGGATATCAGCAAACCGGGTACCGAGTTTAAGATCGAGGGTCTTCATAATATCATCTTCCTTGTGATGATCGTTGTGGGTGTTATCTTAAGCGGAATGCTTCCAGGTATGCCTGTATTCCAGGATGCAGCCGGAAATGTAAAGGGGATTCATATTTTCGGTGAGGTTACTTTAAGTTTCCCGTCGATCATTGAGATCGTCCTGATCCTGGCAGCTGCATTTTTGTCCTTTAAGACAACGGATAAGAGGATCCGTGTGCGGAACCATTTTACCTGGGGTGCGATCAAGGAGGTTGCAGTACTTTTCATCGGTATTTTTATCACCATGCAGCCGGCCCTGATGCTTCTGAAAGCAGTAGGACCGAATCTTGGTATCACCGAGCCGTACCAGATGTTCTGGGCGACCGGAGCTTTGTCCAGCTTCCTGGATAATACGCCTACCTATCTGGTATTTCTGACAACAGCAGGAACTCTTGGATTTACAAACGGAATCGCAACAACGCTGGGAACGGTTCCTGTAAAGCTACTTTCTGCGATTTCCTGCGGTGCTGTATTTATGGGCGCCAATACATATATCGGCAATGCTCCGAACTTTATGGTCAAGACACTTTCTGACGAAAATGGTATCAACATGCCGTCCTTCTTCGGATATATGGCATGGTCCATTTGTTTCCTGGTACCGGTGTTCATCATCGATATGCTGGTATTCTTTTTATAAGGGAGGAGGATCAATATGCAGGATAATAACATTCGAGAGAAATGCAGAGAGCTTGCCACCAGACTTTATGAACTGGATGGCGAGGTTTATGAAAGCGTAGGATCTTCCCTTGGACGTACCTTCACCGGTGACAGAGAAGGCACTATCCGGAACTTAAGTGCTCTGATGTATACCAAACCGGACGGACATCTTCTTCGAAGCGAGATGGCACTGATCAGCAACATGGCCAGAACCATCAAGGATAAAGAAGAAAAAAGCCGTCTCATGAAGAAATATGATGAGATCTTTCAGGAGATCCTGACGCTGCCGGAGACTTTTGTTGCTACGGATATCATGGATAAGGAACGTGTGGCGCTGAATCATATGATCAAGCGCAGGGAAAAAATCTCTGAGAATGACCATCTGGTCATCTGTATCAGCCGTACACAGGGAAGTGCCGGCAATGATATCGGTTTCGGACTGGCAGACAAGCTTCGGATCAACTATTATGATGTGGAGATCTTTGATCAGGTATTAAGGCGTCTTGAGGCAGAAAAGGGCGCGGTCAACGATGCGGAATATTTTGCGGATTTCAATAAATATGAGAAGAAGCATAAATTTGATCCCAAGGGCTGGTTCCGGGAATTCAACCGTTACCATGGTCTTCCGAAACAGGATGCGGTATTCTTTAACATGAGTGACCTGATCTGCGATCTGGCCTCAAAAGAGGACTGCATCATTATGGGAAGGTGTGCGGATGCGATCCTCAAGAACAATCACATTCCGCATATCAGTCTGTTTATCACAGCTCCTTTTGCTATCCGTGTGCAGCATGTTATGGATGTACGGAAGATGAATATGAAGCAGGCAGTCCGTTTCCTGAAGAAGATGGACAGCCAGCACAGACGGTATTACAATTTTTACGGCGGAGCTCAGTGGGGCAAGCCGGATAACTACGATCTTTGTATCAACAGTGCAAGCTACGGAATCAATGAAACGGAGAATCTGATCCTGAAGCTTTTGAATGATCAGATCCACTAAGAGATAAAAATATGAGCAGCACGGAAGAAAGAAAAAGTTCCGGAAGGGGTTTTTAGCTTAACAGGCTGCAAACAGAAAAAGAATAAGAACAGAGTTCCTGCATTCTGAGGTAACCTTCTGCCAGACAGAAATACCTCAGAATGCAGGAACTTTTTTTATATTTTGTTTATAAAAACGTAATCTTGATTAACTTTTTTCATTTAGGGGATTGACATTCGAAAAAACTTAGTATAAACTAACCTATGAGTTAGGACCGACTAATTAGACCAAGTTAATTAATAGAAAGAAACGGAGGGATTCCATGCAGCCGATTTTATTTTTACAGTCAGGCGATACTGGTACGATCAAGCGTATTTCCGGAGCGGAGGATACAAGAAGATTTCTTGCAGGCCTCGGTTTTGTTGAAAATGCGGAAGTGACAGTTATTTCCCAGTTTGACGGCAATCTGATCGTAAATGTCAAGGATTCCAGAGTAGCAGTCAATAAAGAAATGGCCAGACACATTATGGTGTGACCGGACTGCGAGGCAGTGACCGGTAGTGGATTTGCCCCAAACTGCGGAAAGCGCAGTTGAGGATAGATTAGGAATTGGAATATGAACAGGGAGGAAAAGAGAAATGACTTTACGTGATGCAGCAGTAGGTTCTACAGTAGTTGTTTCCAAGATCACCGGCGACCCGGCTTACAAGCGTCGTATCATGGATATGGGAATCACAAAAGGCAGCGAGGTTTATATCCGAAAGGTAGCTCCTCTTGGAGATCCGGTTGAGATCACCATCAGAGGTTATGAGCTTTCCCTGCGTAAGCATGACGCAGCATGTGTGGAAGTAAAGTAAATAAGCTTCGAAAAATGACAGAGCGTCAGGCTCTGACCTGAAAAAAGGAGGATGCAAAATGTCTGTAACAATAGCTCTTGCCGGAAACCCGAACTGTGGTAAGACTACAATGTTCAATGCTCTTACAGGCGCAAACCAGTACGTTGGTAACTGGCCAGGTGTTACTGTAGAGAAAAAAGAGGGTAAGCTGAAAAACCAGAAGGATGTAACGGTAACAGACCTTCCGGGTATCTATTCACTTTCCCCGTATACACTTGAGGAGGTTGTCAGCCGTGATTATCTTCTGAAAGAGAAACCGGATGTGATCATCGATCTTGTGGATGCAACAAACATCGAGAGAAACCTGTATCTTGCAACCCAGCTTCTTGAGATCGGTATCCCGGTTGTTATCGCTCTTAATATGGTGGATCTTCTGAAAAAGAACAACATCCATATCAATGTAAAAGGCTTAAGCTCCGCGCTTGGATGCCCGATCGTTGAGACCTCTGCTCTTAAAGGAACAGGCCTTAAAGAGGTTGTTGATGAGGCAATCAAATGTGCGAACCAGCACAGAGTACCATCGAAGCAGATGGAATTTCCGAAAGCAGTAGAAAAAGCTGTAAATGAGATCGAGGGATTTGTTCCTGCAAACATCGCTGAGGAGAACAAGAGATGGTATGCAGTAAAGCTTCTTGAGAGAGACAGCAAGGTAAAAGAAGGTCTGAACCTTCCGGCTTCTGCACAGTCCAGGATCGAGGAGATTGCTTCTGGCCTTGAGAAGGCAGAGGATGATGATACAGAGAGTATCGTAACGGATGGAAGATATCAGTACATCCAGAAGGTTGTTTCTGCAAACGTTAAGAGAAGCGGAAATAAGATGACAGTTTCCGATAAGATCGACCGTATCGTAACAAACCGTATTCTCGGTCTTCCGATCTTTATCCTTACCATGTTTATCGTTTATTATGTATCGGTAACAACAGTTGGTACCATGGTAACAGACTGGACGAACGACAGCTTTGTGGGAACCATCCAGGGTGTTGTATCGGATGGACTCGGCAATGCCGGCGTTGCGGATTGGCTGGTAAGCCTTGTATCAGATGGTATCATCGGTGGTCTTGGTGCAGTGCTTGGATTCGTTCCGCAGATGGCAATCCTGTTCCTGTTCCTTTCCATCCTTGAGGACTGCGGTTACATGGTTCGTATCGCATTCGTCATGGACCGTGTATTCCGTCATTTCGGACTTTCCGGAAAGAGCTTTATCCCGCTTCTTATCTCCTCCGGCTGTGGAATCCCTGGAATCATGGCTTCCAAAACGATCGAGGCAGATAATGACCGTCGTCTGACGATCATGACAGCGACATTTATCCCATGTGGTGCCAAGCTTCCTGTTATCGCTCTTATGGGTGGTATCATGACAGCTTATGCAACCGGTGACTATGTAGCTGCTGGTTTCATCACACCACTGATGTACTTCATCGGTGTTGTAGCAGTTCTTGTAGCTGCGATCATCCTGAAGAAAACAAAACCGTTCTCCGGTAAACCTGCTCCGTTCGTAATGGAGCTTCCACAGTATCACATTCCGTCTGTAAAGACAGTTCTGCTTCACGTTTGGGAGAGACTGAAAGGCTTCATCATCAAAGCCGGTACCATTCTTTTCCTTGCAACCGTTATCATGTGGATCCTTTCCAGCATCGGAAATACAGGAAGCGGAATCGGATTTGTTGAGGACAGCAACGACAGTATCATGGCTATCCTTGGCGGTATCCTTGCTCCGATCTTTGCTCCTCTTGGATTTGGCAAATGGCAGCCGGTTGCAGCCTCCATCTCCGGATTCTCCGCAAAAGAGTCCATCGTAAGTACAATGGGTGTTCTTGCAAACGTAGCTGGTGATGATGCAGAGGATACCATGATCGTTGGTGCAGCGATCAAAGCATGGTTCCCGACAGCAGTAGCAGCATTTTCTTTCCTGCTGTTCAACCTGCTTGACTCTCCGTGCCTTGCAGCTATTTCTACAATGGCACATGAGATGCAGTCCAGAAAATGGTTCTGGTTTGCAATTCTCTTCCAGAACATTTTTGCTTATGTTGTAACACTTTGTGTATACCAGATCGGTCTTGTTGTCACAGGTGCCGGTTCCTTCGGAATTGGAACGATCGTAGCGCTGATCCTTGCAGCGATCCTGCTCTTCCTTCTGTTCAGACCAGATCCGTACAAGAACCAGAACGATGTTACAAAGAGATCTGTACAGGCAGCAGAGTAATTGAAAACCGGTCATACAGTAACGATCCGGTACATATGATAGCTTTGAAATGATGCTGTAAGAACAGCTGAAATGATAAGAAATGCAGGAGACCGGGGATGTAAATACCTGGTCTTCTGTGCTATAATAAGCCTGAAGAAATATGGAAGTTTTTTTACAAAAGTATTCATCAGAGGCTGGCAGCAGTTTACAGGCTGTGCAGCGAAAGAAAGGGTGACAGATATGAGTATGATAGCGGATATTATTGTACTGGCACTGGTGATCGCATATGGCGTATTTGTGATCAGTTATCTCTATTCAAGAAAGAAACAGGGGCTCAGCTGTGTCGGCTGTGCCGGTAACACACGTACAGGAGGCTGTGGCGGCAGCTGCTCCGGTCATTGCTCCGGATGCTCCGGCTGTAGTGGAATGCATAAGTAACCAGGAGGGAAAGAAATCATGGCAAATGCAATTGTTGTCATCGTTGTTATCATCATTATGCTGTTTGCCGGAAAAGGCGCATATAAACATCTGAAGGGCGAAGGCGCCTGCTGCGGAGGCGGCAGCAAGCCGGAGATCCCGAAGAAGAAGTTGGATGGAACCAAGCTGGGTGAGAAAACCATGAAGATCACAGGCATGCACTGTGAGAACTGTGTGGCCAGCGTCACAAGAGCGATCAACCGCATTGACGGTGCGGCAGCAAAAGTAAGCCTGAAAAAAGGTGAGGCAGTGGTTTCCTACGACAGAGAGATCTCCAACGAAGAGCTTAAGAAGGTAGTGGAAGACAGAGGATATCACGTAGTTTCTATCCAGTAAAGCTTTATCATAAGAATAACTTTGCCGCGGCTTCTGAGCCGGCAGATTAGAGAAGAGACTTCTCGGCGAAATGCTTAAAAATATTTCGCCTTGGGGTCTTTTTTTGTATAAAAAGTCAGAGTTGCAATTGACTCACTAATGTACACCATTGTATAATAAAAATAGAAAAATTCAGACGGAACGAAATATTTTCTTTCTATCCGGATGAGACATTAAAACAAAATACAGCAGGAAACAGACTTTGACGGCAAGGAATATCCGAGCAGGAATCGTTGTTCATCCGGCACAGCTTAACCGAATCAGCTGCGAAGCCGTTATTCGGTTATGAACAAGCGGCAAATGCGGATCGCGAATATCCGCTTGACTTTGTTTTGTGAGCGGAATACGGGACTCTTTCACCTTGTGCGTGAAAGAGCTTTTTTTATGAAAAATACCTGCGGGAGCGGACAGAATGAATTAGGGAGGATTTTATGCTGAAGGTAGCAGTATACGGAAAGGGCGGTATCGGAAAGTCTACAGTGACGTCCAACTTGGCGGCGGCTTTTGCAGCCATGGGGAAAAGAGTGATCCAGATCGGTTGTGATCCCAAGGCGGATTCCACCATCAATCTTCTTGGGGGAGAACCTCTGCGGCCGGTAATGAATTATATGCGGGAAGAGGATGAGGAGCCGGAAAAGCTGGAGGATATTTCAAAGGAGGGGTTTGGTGGAGTCCTCTGCATTGAGACCGGCGGCCCCACGCCGGGACTTGGCTGTGCAGGCAGAGGTATCATCGCAACCTTTCAGCTTCTGGAGGATCTGAAGCTTTTTGAGACCTGGAAGCCGGATGTAGTGCTTTACGATGTTCTTGGAGATGTAGTATGCGGCGGTTTTGCGGCACCGATCCGGGAGGGCTATGCGGAAAAAGTACTCATTGTCACATCCGGAGAGAAAATGGCACTCTATGCAGCCAATAATATTTCCAGTGCTGTGCGGAATTTTGAGGATCGAAGCTATGCGAGAATCTTCGGAATCGTGCTGAATCACAGGAATGTGGAGAATGAAACGGAAAAAGTAAATGCTTTTGCAGAAAAAAATAATATCCCGATCGTGGGTGAGATCCCGAGAAGTGACGAGATCATCCGATGGGAGGATCAGGGCAAAACGGTGATCGAGGGAGATGAAAATTCTGAGATCAGTGAGAAATTTTTTGCACTGGCCAGGAAGCTATTGGAAAGTGAAGAAACGGAGAAGGAGGATATATGAAAAAGGAAGCATATTTTGCAACTGCAGAAGAATTGGCCCGGGGCGGGCTGGAAGCGATCCCTCCGCAGATGCTCTCCGGGAAGCATCTGATCTACAGCTCTCCGGCAACTCTGGCATTTAACTCTCCGGGAGCGGAGGGCTTTGGCGTAAAGCGGGCCGGGCTTGCAGTGCCGGATTCCATTATGCTGATCGTGGCACCGGGATGCTGCGGAAGAAATACTTCTCTTATCAGCTCCATGCCGGAGTACAATGATCGATTTTTTTATCTGATGATGGACGAGACGGATATTGTTACAGGCCGTCACCTGAAAAAGATCCCGAAAGCGGTAAAAGAGATCTGCGACTGCTGTGAGAAGAAGCCGTCTGTGGTGATGATCTGTATCACCTGTGTGGATGCACTTCTGGGAACGGATATGGAACGTGTCTGCCGAAAGGCAGAGGAAAAGGTGGATATTCCGGTGCGCCCCTGTTACATGTACGCACTGACACGTGAGGGCAGAAAGCCGCCTATGGTCCATGTGCGCCAGTCCTTATACTCCCTCCTTGAGCCACAGAAGAAAAAGGGAAATGTGGTCAATCTTCTGGGATTTTTTTCGCCGCTGGTTGATGACTGCGAGATGTATGAGCTGCTGCAGCAGGCAGGCGTAAAGACCATCCATGAGATCTCAAGATGTAAGGATTATGAAGAATATCAGACCATGTCACAGGCCAATTTTAATCTGGTGCTTCATCCGGAAGCGAGGTTTGCAGCGGAGGATTTTCATGACCGGCTGAAGATTCCTTTTATTGAGCTTCGGAGGCTCTACCAGACAGATAAGATCGAAAATCAGTATCGTGCCTTGGGACAGGTCCTTGGAGTCTCTTTTGATCAGGAAGTGTATAAAAAAGCAGCAGAAGAGGCTGTGGAGCGATTCCGTGAGGTCTGTCCGGATGCGTCCTTTGCTGTAGGGGAGTGCATGAACGGAGATCCCTTCGAGCTGGCCCTTGCCCTGGTGCGGTATGGTTTCCGGGTGCCGGAGATCTACGGAACTATCACAGCCGAGAATTTTGTATACATACGGCATCTTGCGGAATTGAGTCCGGATACAAAGGTTTTTTCCAATATGGAACCCACCATGCTGTATTACGATCCGTCCGGGAGCGGAGTGAACCTTACTATAGGAAAGGATGCAGGATATTATCACCGGGATCAGCCAAATGCCGTGTGGAATCAGGACCGGCAGCCTTATGGCTATGCGGGGGTACGCAGGCTGTTTGAAACACTGACAGAGAAAGTTTTGCAGAAGGGAGAAAAGGTATGAGAGGACTTCGGAAATATCTGACACCCTTTGCACCGGATCAGTCCGGAGCCGTGTCAGTGCTGTATGAGCTTGGCGGTATCATCGTGATCTGTGATGCAGGAGGATGTGCGGGAAATGTCTGCGGCTTTGATGAACCGAGATGGTTTGAACAGAAAAGTGCGGTATTCAGCGCAGGACTTCGGGATATGGATGCCATCCTGGGACGGGATGACCGCCTGGTTGCCAAGCTTGTGGATGCAGCAGAAAAGGTGGAGGCAGGCTTTGCAGCCATTATCGGAACACCGGTACCTGCTGTGATCGGAACGGATCATCAGGCACTGCGGCGGATGTGCGAGAAGAAAACAGATCTTCCGGTGCTTACGGTAAATACCAACGGAATGGAGCTTTATGATGCGGGAGAGCGGAAGGCTTATCTGGAGCTTTTTAAAGCCTTTGCCCGGGAAAAGCTGCCTGTGGAGGCTGGTAAGACAGGAGTTCTCGGAATGACACCTCAGGATGTCAGTGACCTGAAAGCAGCAGACAAGATCCGTGAAAAATTCCGTGCCAGAGGACAGAGAGCAGTCTGCTACGGAATGGGAGACGGGCTTGATGAGGTAAAAAAAGCCTCCTCTGCGGAAAAAAATATCGTGGTTTCTCCTGCGGCACTGGAATGTGCCAGATATCTGGAGAAAACCTTCGGAACACCTTATGAGGTGGGATATCCTCTGGCGGAAGAGCTGGTTCCTGATATGGATTATACAGGAAAAAAGATTCTCATCGTGCAGCAGCAGGTGATGGCCGGTTCCATAAGAGAGGAGCTACGGAAACGTGGTGCGGACGGAGAGATCACCGTGGCAAGCTGGTTTTCCATGGAAAAGGATCTCCTGGAGGAAGGCGATGTGTCATTAAGGGATGAGGAAGATCACATGGAACTGGCAGAGAAGGGCGGATATGACGTGATCTTTGCAGATCCATGTATGAAGCGGATGACAAAGGCTTTTTCAGGAGTGTTTGTGGATACAGTGCATTTTGCAGTATCCGGAAAATGCAGGTAGACCATAAGGGCAGGACATAAAGTTACATGCATGCTGCAGTCGAATCAGTGGAAACAGCTGCAGGGAATGGAGAAACATATGGAGCGGGAAATTACGAAAATGATCCGTGTTTACGGGATCGTACAGGGAGTGGGATTTCGCCCTACGGTGAGTCGTCATGCTATGGCAAGAGGAATCCGTGGCAGTGTGTCCAATAAAGGACCCTATGTGGAGATTTTTGCTCAGGGTAAGCAGCAGGATGTGGATGCCTTTATCGCAGATATCGGGAATAAGCCACCGAAGCGTGCAGCTATCCTGAAGCTTCTTGAAGAACCGGTGGAGGAACCGGAGAAATTTACACAGTTTGATATCATCGAAAGTGAGAAGACAAAGGGGGAAATCTTTGTCTCCCCGGATATCGCGATTTGCGATGAATGTAAGGCGGAGATGTTTGATCCGGAAAACAGGCGGTATCTGCATCCCTTTATCAACTGTACCTGCTGCGGTCCCAGACTGACGATCCTGGATTCGTTTCCTTATGACCGTGAACGGACCAGTATGAAGGAATTTCCCATGTGTCCCTCCTGTGCAGATGAGTACCATAACCCGGATACCAGACGCTATGATGCCCAGCCGGTGTGCTGCAATGACTGTGGCCCTGAGGTATACCTGGCGGGAAGAGAGGAACGGGGACGGGAGGCTATCACTTATACAAGGAAGATCATTGCTTCCGGCGGAATCGTGGCCATCAAAGGGATTGGTGGTTTTCACCTTTGCTGTGATGCTACCAGTGAGGAGGCTGTACAGCGGCTGCGGCAGCGGAAACGGCGTTCGGTGAAGCCTTTTGCAGTGATGGCACAGGATATGGAAGCTGTGAAGAAGATCTGTAAGGTCAGCGAGGAACAGGAGAAGATCCTTACCGGTCATCAGAAGCCGATCCTGCTGTTGGATAAGCTGCCGGGAGAAACGGGGCTTTGTGAGAGCATTGCACCCGGGAATCCCAAGGTGGGTGTCATGCTTCCCTATGCACCGGTTCAGCTGCTTCTTTTTCATTACGATGATGGGATCCGGATGCCCGGGCTTCTGGTAATGACCAGCGGAAATACTTCCGGGGCGCCGATCTGCAGAGATGATGAGGAGGCGGCAGAGGAGCTTTCCCATCTCTGTGACTGCATTCTTTCCCACAACAGGAAGATACGTATCCGGGCCGACGATTCGGTGATGGATTTCTATAAGGGTGAACCCTATATGATCCGCCGTTCCCGCGGGTATGCGCCGCTGCCGTTTATGGTCTCCACACCCTGGAAGGGCCAGGTGATCGCAGCAGGTGGAGAACTTAAGAACACATTCTGCATTGGTGTGGATAACCGTTTTTATCCTTCCCCTTATGTGGGAGATCTGGAGGATCTTCGAACGGTAAAAGCCCTGAAGGAAACGATCGGGCGGCTGGAAACACTTCTGGAGGTGCAGCCGGAGGTAGTGGTCTGTGATCTTCACCCTAAATATAATTCCACAGTGGTGGCAGAGGAGCTAGGGCTTCCGATTCTGAGGGTGCAGCATCATTATGCACACATTTTATCCTGCATGGCAGAAAATGACTGCGAAGAAAAGGTGATAGGGGTTTCCTTTGACGGAACAGGCTATGGAACCGATGGAACCATCTGGGGCGGAGAGCTTCTGGCCGCAGACTGTCAGGGATTTACAAGGCTTGGAAGTATAGAACCCTTTGTCCAGGTTGGCGGAGATATTTCCGCAAAAGAAGGCTGGCGGATCGCCGTTTCCCTGATCTGGCAGAATATGGGAAATCTGGAAAAAACCCTGGACACTGTCCGTAAACTGGGACTTTGCACAGATCAGGAAGCAAAGGTACTGGTGACTATGGCACAGCGGAAGATCAATGCCGTGACTTCCACCAGTGCAGGAAGACTTTTTGACGGAGTCAGTGCGATCCTGGGGATCCGGAGAGCGTCCACCTTTGAGGGAGAAGCGTCCACAGCGCTGGAATTTGCGGCGGAGGCCTGGAGAAGGCAGCGGGAGATGCAGAAGAAAAATCCGGAAGAAAATCTGAAGATACGGATGTCGGAAAAGGAAGACATTCCGGAAAGCACAGGCATCTCAGAAGCGTCTGAAGATGAACGAAAATTTATTTTAAATACAGGTGAGATCGTTGCATATCTGGTCCGGGCAAGGCTTGCAGGAGAGGATCCCGGGAAGCTGGCTTATGGATTTCACCGGGCACTGGCAGATGAGATCCTTGCAGCCTGTGAGGAAGCAGAGCGGCAGACCGGAATCCGGAAAGTGGCATTAAGTGGCGGTGTCTTTCAGAACCGGCTGCTTCTGGAGCTGGTAGATGACGGCCTTACGGAAATGGGGTTTAAAGTTCTGAAGCACAGCCTGATCCCGCCGAATGACGGAGGAATCGCACTGGGACAGGCGGTGTATGGGATGGCTTATGTGCAGCGATACAGATAAATATAGATGAGATCATGCAGATACGGATCAAAAATGTTTTATGATAACGCATGGAGTATACGGCAGAAATGCAGGATGGGAGGCACAGATATGTGTGTAGGATTATCAGCAAAAGTAGTAAAGATCAGTGACGGAACAGCAGTGGTGGATGCAGGCGGCGCAAAGAGAGAGGTTTCCGCCCAGCTCCTGGGAGACCTGGAGCCGGGGGATTATGTGATGGTGCATGCAGGTGTTGCCATTGCAAAGATCACCGATGATGACGAGGAAGAGACAGACCAGCTGATGGAGGAACTGCTGTGATGGAAGAGAGGAAAAAAACAGCAAGAGAGATCATAGAAGGATATCAGGGACCGCCGGTGCGGATCATGGAGGTCTGCGGAACACATACCCACGAGATCTTCCGTCTGGGGATCCGCAAGCTTCTGCCGCCGCAGGTGGAGCTGATCTCAGGACCGGGATGTCCGGTCTGTGTAACACCGGTAGGGTTTATTGACGAGGCCGTTTATCTTGCTCTGGAAAAACAGGTGACGATCTGCACATTCGGTGATCTTGTCCGCGTACCGGGAACAAAGAAAAGCCTTGCAGATGCCAGGGCAGAAGGCGCCAGGATACGGATCGTCTATTCACCGGCAGATGCAGAAAAATATGCGAAAGAGCATCCAAAAGAGCAGGTGGTATTTCTTTCCGTTGGCTTTGAGACCACCACGCCTGCCGGCTGTCTTTCCGTGAAAAAGGCCGGAGAGGACGGACTTTCCAATTATTCGCTCCTTGTGGCAAACAAGACCATGCCCCAGGCTTATCAGGCATTAAAGGGCAGTGCGGATGTGTTCCTTTATCCCGGACATGTCAATGCGATCACAGGAACTGCGCTCTGCGAGCATCTGGCAGAGGAAGGCATCAGTGGTGTGGTGGCAGGCTTTACAGCGAAGGAGCTGCTTACGGCACTGGCTGTTGCACTGGTACGTTTTCAGGAAGGAAAACCGTTCTTTGTGAATTGCTATCCCCGTGTGGTAAAAAGTGAGGGAAGCCCGGAGGCACAGAAGCTGATCGATGAACTGATGGAGCCCTGCGATTCTGAATGGCGCGGTCTGGGTGTGATCCCGGGGTCCGGGCTGGTGCTCCGGAAGGAGTGGGAAGCCTTTGATGCCAGAAAAAAATATGCAGTGCCGCCGATCCAGGGCAGGCCAAATCCGACCTGTCGCTGTGGGGATGTGCTTCAGGGAAAATGCAGGCCATCAGATTGTAAGGTATTCGGAAAGGTCTGTACCCCGCAGCATCCGGTAGGTGCCTGTATGGTATCCAATGAAGGAGCATGTTCCGCATATTTTATGTACGGAAACTGATGTCCGCTTTAATGGACTGCGAAATATGATACATTACATATAGTACAAACGAAGGATCGTATCCGGAAGATCTGACAGGATGAAACCGATATGAAATTCCTTTGACCCAGCATAGAAAGAAGATAATATTATGGAAAATAAAACAGTGACCATGGCACACGGTGCCGGAGGCCGTCAGACCTCAGAATTGATCGATGAAGTATTCAAAGCGCATTTTGCAAACCCGGATCTCACAGCCGATGATGCGGCCGTGCTGGTTCCGCCTGCAGGAAAAATGGCAGTATCCACCGATGGATTTATTGTTTCTCCGGCATTTTTTCCGGGGGGAAATATCGGCAAGCTTTCCATCTGCGGAACCGTTAATGACCTTGCCTGTATGGGAGCAAAACCGATGTATCTTACCTGCGCTTTTGTCATTGAGGAGGGTTTTCCCATGGAGAAGCTGGAGGAGATCGCCGCAGCCATGGAAAAAACAGCAAAAGAAGCCGGAGTGCGTATTGTTTCCGGAGATACTAAGGTGGCAGGAAAAGGTCAGGTTGACGGTGTGTTTATCACAACAACCGGAATGGGTGAGATCCAGGAGGGCGTTCAGGTAGGCGGTGAGCTGGCAAAACCGGGAGATGCCATTATTGTAACCGGTGATGTGGGAAGACATGGATGCACCATTCTTCTGGCAAGAGAGGATTTCGGTATTGACGCAGATGTGACAAGTGACTGCGCACCGCTGTGGGGAGCTGTAAAAGAGGTACTGGATGCCACCCATAACATTCATGTGATTCGTGATGCCACAAGAGGTGGTGTCGGAACGGTTCTTTACGAGATCGCAGGACAGAGTAACGTAGGGATCCGCCTGGATGCAGCAGCTGTTCCGGTAGCTCCGGAGGTAAAGGGTGTCTGCGGTATGCTTGGCCTGGAGCCTCTTTATCTGGCATGTGAGGGACGAATGGTGATCATGGCACCAAAGGAAGAGGCAGGAAGGATCGTGGAAGCACTGCGTAAATGTCCTTATTCCAGGGACGCAGCCATTATCGGTGAAGTTACGGAAGACCAGCCAGGAAAGGTTGTCATGACTACGGAGATCGGAACGCAGGCACTTCTTCCGCAGCCGGGAGGAGAGCTTCTGCCGAGGATCTGCTGATAATATCGGAAAGGAGAGTCAGATCTTATGGAGACAAGAGTGGCATTGATCTCGATCATTGTGGAAAACAATGACGTGATCGATGATATCAACCGTTTTCTTCATGAAGCGGGAAAATATATTATCGGGAGAATGGGGATCCCTTACCGGGAAAAAGGCATCAATATCATCAGTATTGCCATTGACGCACCACAGGATGTGATCAGCTCCTTATCCGGAAAGATCGGACGCCTCAGTGGAGTTTCCGCCAAAACGGCATATTCCAATGTGATCACAAAAGCGGAGGACAGAAAATGATAAAAGTTGCGGTATACGGAAAGGGCGGCATCGGAAAATCTACTACGGTTTCCAATGTGGCAGTAGCCCTTGCGGAAAAAGGAATGAAAGTGATGCAGATCGGCTGTGATCCCAAGGCAGATTCCACGATCCTTCTCAGGCATGGAAAAAAGGTTCCCACAGTGCTGGATCTGTATAACGAAAAACGCCAGGAGCTGAAGCTTACGGATATGGTGCAGATCGGATATGGGGGTGTAGTCTGTGTGGAAGCCGGCGGTCCTGCACCGGGGCTCGGATGTGCGGGAAGAGGTATCATTACTGCTCTCGAGAAGCTTAAGGAAAACGGAGCCTATGAGACCTATAAACCGGACATTGTTTTTTATGACGTACTGGGAGATGTTGTCTGCGGTGGATTTTCCATGCCCATGCGAAAGGGGTATGCAGATAAGGTATTTATCATCACCTCCGGAGAAAACATGGCCATCCATGCAGGGGCAAATATTGCCATGGCAGTGGATAATTTCAGAAACAGAGGATATGCATCTCTTGGCGGCGTGATCCTGAACCGGCGGAACGTGCCGGGAGAGGAAGAAAAAGTCCGGGAGCTGGCAGAGGATTTTCATACGCGGGTAGTGGGAACGCTTTCCAGAAGTGAATTGGTCCTGGAAGCAGAGAATCGAGGAAAAACTCTTCTGGAAGCTTATCCGGATTGTGAGATGGCAGAGGAGTACCGGACACTGGCCGAGCAGATCCTGAATGCATGCAGGGAGGAAGACTCATGTTAAAAAGAGTTGGTAACAGAGAGCTTTCGGGAAAAACAGAAATATTTATAAAGGAAGCCTCTTTTCCGGTTCCCTTTCAGCCGGGGCTGGAATTTAATTCACCAGTCCATGGAAACTGGAATATCGTACATACGGGAATGCTGGTTCCGGAAGCAAGGCAGATCTACGTCTGTGCGGATAACTGCATGCGTGGCGTTGTGCTGACTGCCGCAGAGATGAATGCGGCAGACCGTTTTTCCTTTGTGATCGTGGAGGAAAAGGATCTTCTGGGTGGAAATCTGGAGGATGTGACCATTGAAGGAGTGACGGACATTCTGAACCGGCTGGATGAGAAGCCAAAGGCAGTATTGCTTTTTACCGTGTGTCTTCATCATTTTCTGGGAAGTGATCTGGACCGCATCTACGGAGAACTGGAAGAAAGATTTCCGGAGATCTTTTTTATGCGATGCTTTATGGATCCTGTCATGCAGAAAACAGGTCCGACTCCGGATCAGAAGCTGCGCCGTGCCATGTATGATGCAGTACCGGAGAGGAAAGCTGATCCGGAATGTGTCACAGTCCTGGGCAGTGATTTTGTGCTGGATGAGAGTGCAGATATCTGTCGGATCCTGAAAAAGAACGGAATCCGTCTCCGGGAAGCACCGGCCTGTAAGACCTGGGAGGATTATCAGAGCCTGGGAGAGGGAAGCCTGATCCTTAACTGCTATCCGGCAGGAAAATTCGGAGTACAGCAGCAGGCGGAGAGACTTGGAAGGCCGTTTTTATACCTGCCCGGAAGCTTTGACTATGAGGAGATAGAGACGCAGGAAAAGTACTTGCTGGAGCTGCTGAATCAGCAAAGTGGCGGTAAAAATGGCCTGGATATCGAAACGGAGATCCGAAAATGCGAGGAAGCTCTTTTCCATGCACACCAGATCATCGGTGACACTCCCGTAGCTGTGGATTATCTTTTTCATCCAAGACCTCTGGGACTTGCAAAGCTTCTCCTTACGCATGGATTTCAGGTACAGTCCGTTTTTCTGGACAGTATCAGCCCGGAAGAAAAAGAAGTATTTTTCTGGCTGAAGGAGAATTACCCGGAACTCATGTTGATTTCGACTGTCCGCCCGGAGATGAGAGTGCGGCCACGGCAGCATTCCGGAAAAATCCTTGCCGTCGGACAAAAAGCAGCCTGGTTTACCGGAAGCCGGAATTTTGTCAATATGGTACAGGGTGGCGGGCTTTGGGGCTTTGACGGGATCAGACGTACTGCACAGCTGATGCTGGAGGCATTTAATGAGGAAAAAGCTCCGGAGGATTTGATCGTTCGAAAGGGATGGGGGTGCGAAAGCTGCATATGAGACAGGCATATCGGATCATACCGATCTACACGGCAGACGTGTCTGGTGTCTGCTCCGCGTTGTATGAGCTTGGAGGAATGACAGTGATGCATGATCCCTCCGGCTGTAATTCTACCTATAATACCCATGATGAGATCCGGTGGTACGACCAGGACAGTCTGATCTTTATCTCAGGTCTTACGGATATCGATGCCATTATGGGAAATGATGAGAAATTTCTTCAAGATATCGAAGAGGCGGCAAAGGAGCTGAAACCGAAATTTATTGCACTTGCAAGTTCACCGATCCCCTTTATGAACGGAACAGATTTTCAGGGACTGGCCCGTGCACTTACAGCAAGGACCGAAATTCCGGTATTTTCGGTTCCGACCAGCGGCATGCACGACTATGTATACGGAGCAGGGCTGGCACTGGCGGAAATCGCAGGACATTTCACAGGAGCAGCAGAGAAAACAGGAAGGTGTTCAGAAGTACCGATGGGATCTGCGGAAAGATCTACAGAGAAGAGAAGCAGGAAATTAAATCTTCTTGGAGCAACACCCCTTGATCTTGGCCCGCAGTCTGCAGTAGATGCCATGAAAAAACGTCTGAAAAACTATGGCTGGGAGATACTTTCCACCTGGGCTATGGGGGATACGCTGGAAGCTTTGTCCCGTGCCGGTGAAGCAGCGGTAAACCTTGTGGTATCCTCTGTGGGGATCCCGGCGGCCAATGTGCTGAAAGAAAAATTCGGTACGCCATTTCTCGTGGGGACTCCTGTGGAAGGCTATGAGGGACAGATTTCAGATGCACTTGAGCGGATCGCGGATAGATCCTGTGGAGAGTGGGTAAATAAGAAGGATGACTCCGCAGAGGAAAGCGGAGGGCAGATCTTAGGAAAACAGGAGGAACTGTGGAAAGTAACTCCGGAGCAGGTAATCTATTTTCAGGGAAGGAACAGTCTGTCAGCAGTATCTGACCCTTCAGGAGAAAGCAGGGAAATGCCCGACAAAGATGAGGTATTTTTTTCCGTACCGGACATTACCATCATCGGAGAACCGGTTACCATGGGCTCCCTGGCAGCAGTCATAGAGCAGAAATACGGAAAAAAGGTTCAGCTGCTCTGTCCGCTGGAGATCACAGAGGGACTTTTGCGCAAGGGAGATGCAGCCATCTGTGGCGAGGAAGCCATGGAAGAAAAGCTGAAAACAGCCAGGATCATTGTGGCAGACCCACTCTATCGTCCGATCTGTCCGAAAACAGCCATTTTTTATGAGATGCCGCATATTGCGTTTTCCGGAAGGATATATCTCAGAAAATATTTTCCGGAATAATTTCAGAAAAACAACATAAACTATAAGAAACCGTAAAGGCGTTGCAGAAATATGCAGCGCCTTTTTCCGGCAGTAATACCGGAAATGGAGTATATATGGAGGGATTTTTATGTGGGGATTTTTGTCAGCACTGATCTCAGGTGCACTGATGAGTATTCAAGGGGTATTTAACACAAATGTAACAAAACAGACCAGTCTGTGGGTTTCAACCGGCTGGGTACAGTTTTCTGCATTTCTGGTCTGTGTGGCAGCATGGTTTTTCACAGGCAGAGAAAGTATCGGCATGCTGTGGCAGGTAGAGGATAAATATAATTTACTCGGAGGAGTGATCGGTGCATTTATCACTATCACAGTGATCCGGAGTATGGGAAGTCTGGGGCCTGCGCGGGCGGTTATGCTTATTGTCATTTCTCAGCTTGCGGTGGCTTATCTTATAGAATTGCTGGGGATTTTCGGTGTGGAAAGAGCAGATTTTCAGTGGAGAAAGCTGTTGGGAATGCTGATCTGTATTGCAGGTGTGGTTATTTTCAAATGGAAATAGAAATAAAAGTATTGTAATATTTGTAATACTTCGTTAAAATAAGGTATGGTTTTGCATGAGTAACGGGGCACCTGCCGCCACATCGGCGGAAAGGAGTGAACCGCCTACCTATGAAAATAAGATCACATATCAGAAGTGTTCGGTTTGTTTTTTCCATATTTTTGTTACAGATCCTGGCAGGGCTGACAGGCTGTAAGGATGACGGAACAGAATTTCTGGAGAAAGAACTGGTGCAGGAAGAAAGTACGGAAGCATCCGGAATGGATGCAGAGCAGGAAAAACCGAAGGATACGGAAAGTGAAGTATCCGGGAAGGCATCCGCAGGGGCTGCGGCAGATATATCACAGAAGAAACAGAATGATTCTGCGGAGGAACCGGCTCCGGAGGTTGAAAAACAGCTGCCGGAGATCTCAGACACCCCTCAGACCATTTATGTAGATATATGTGGAGCAGTGACCAGTCCGGGAGTCTATGAGCTTCCATATGGCAGCCGTGTTTTTCAGGCTATCGAGCAGGCCGGAGGATATCTTCCGGAAGCTGCAGCAAGCTATCTCAACCGTGCTAAGGGACTTTCCGATGGACAGCAGGTTTATGTGCCTACCCAGGCGGAGGTGGACAGCCAGCGGATCGCAGCTACCCAGGATGGATCGGAAGTCACAGCAGAAAACAGTACCGAAACGGCGAGCGGACAGAAATCCGCCGGAGAGGATTCCGGTGAAGCTGAGACTGCATCTTCCACAGAGCAGAAGATCGATCTGAACACCGCTGATGTATCCCAGCTTACTACTCTCACAGGTGTAGGGGAGTCCAAGGCCCTGGCGATCATCGCTTACAGGGAAGAGAACGGTCCCTTTACTTCAGCAGAGGATATCATGAATGTACCAGGCATCAAAGAAGGAACCTATGAGAAGATAAAGGATAAAATAGCAATAAAGTAAGGAGCGCTAAATGAGCAGGAAAGTATTGGTAGTAGATGATGAGAAACTGATTGTCAAGGGACTTCGCTTCAGTCTGGAGCAGGACGGAATGGAAGTGGACTGTGCCTATGACGGAGAGGAAGCACTGGAAAAAGCAAAAGCAGGAGAGTACGATATCATCCTTCTTGACCTGATGCTTCCAAAAATGGACGGTCTTGAGGTATGCCAGCAGATCCGTGAATTTTCCAATGTTCCGATCATCATGCTTACAGCAAAAGGAGAAGATATGGATAAGATCCTGGGTCTGGAATACGGAGCTGATGATTATGTCACCAAGCCTTTCAACATCCTGGAAGTCAAAGCCCGCATCAAGGCAATCATCCGCCGTGCAGGCAGCAAACAGGACAAGCAGGAGAAGGCCAAGACTGTGGAAGTCGGAGAACTGAAGCTGGACTGCGAAGGACGCCGCGTATTTATCTCCGGAAAAGAGATCAACCTCACAGCCAAGGAATTTGATGTGCTGGAGCTGCTGGTATTCAATCCGAACAAGGTATACAGCAGAGAAAATCTTCTGAATATCGTATGGGGCTATGAATATCCGGGAGATGTCCGTACCGTAGATGTACATATCCGCCGCCTGAGAGAAAAGATCGAGGCCAATCCCAGTGAGCCGAAATATGTACACACCAAATGGGGTGTGGGCTACTATTTCCAGGCATAACCTGTGAAGTTCAAAAAGAACGGCAAATTTTTCAAAAGTCTCCGCTTTCGTATTCTGATCATCCTGATCATACTGGGAATCGTACCGAGTGTCATCGTAACGGAAATGGTCATTGCCAACTATGAAGATCGTGCCATTGCCAACCGTGTGCAGAGCATGGAGAACATCTGTGACATCATGTGCGACCTGCTGATCAAGGAGAATTATCTGAATGACACCAGCTCTCAGACGGTGAACAGCAAGCTGGAATTACTGTCCAACAGCTATGGTGGCAGGATTCTCATTGTAGACAGGGATTTCAGGATCATCAAGGATACCTATGGCGTGGATGAGGGCAGGACTCTGGTTTCCCAGAAAGTATTGAACTGTTTTAAAGGAGAAGATGCCTACCAATATGACTCTGACAGCCAGAAGCTGATCCTGGCAGTTCCGGTAAAAAGTCCGGATGTAAAACAGGTGCAGGGTGCCATGATGATCATGGCATCTTCCAGTGAGGTGACAGCAACCATCCATGAACTGGAGCAGAAAGGGATTCTGATCATCGGTATCATTGTAGTGCTGGCCATTTTTCTGGGATATATTCTTTCCACGATCCTGGTGAAGCCATTTGCCAGGGTAACGAAAGCAATCGAGGACCTTACAGACGGATATCAGAATGAGGAGATCTCGGTACCGGATTATACAGAGACAGCTTTGATCACAGATGCATTTAACAAGATGCTTTCCAGAATGAAGACGTTGGATGAATCCAGACAGGAGTTTGTATCCAATGTGTCTCATGAGCTGAAGACACCTATGACTTCAATGAAGGTTCTGGCGGATTCGCTGGTAGGACAGCAGGGGGTTCCGGAGGAACTGTATCAGGAATTTCTTTCTGATATCACAGAAGAGATTGACAGAGAGAACAAGATCATCACCGATTTGCTCTCCCTGGTAAAAATGGACAAAAAAGCAGCAGATATGAATATCCGTAATATGAATATCAATGAGCTGCTGGAGAATATTCTGAAGCGTCTCCGTCCTATTGCAGATCAGAGAAGGATTGACCTGATCCTGGATTCGTTCCGACCGGTAACGGCAGATGTGGATGAGGTGAAATTTACCCTTGCCATCAGTAACCTGGTCGAAAATGGTATCAAATACAATGTAGATGAGGGATGGGTCCGCGTAACACTGGATGCGGATCATAAGGATTTCTATGTGACGGTTGCAGATTCCGGCCTGGGAATACCGGAAGATTCCATTGAACGGATCTTTGAGCGTTTTTATCGTGTGGATAAATCCCATTCCAGAGAGATCGGCGGAACCGGTCTTGGACTTGCTATTACAAGAAGTTCTATAGCCATGCATCATGGGATCATCAAGGTATCCAGCAAAGAGGGCGAGGGAACCACATTTACCGTGAAAATCCCGCTGTCCTATATCCCGTCCTAGGAGGTACAGCATGAAAAAAACGATTTTGATCATCTGTGTGGCCGCTGCCTGCATCCTTTTTGGTCTGGTTGCTTTCATAGGTTTGTCGGGAAGAAATAAAAACGAAGAACAGCAGTATAGATTTTATTATATCAACAGCGATGAAACGAGACTGAAAGAAGAAAAATATACTCCTGAGAAAGAAACAACAGAAGTGATGCTGCGCAATTTTTCCGAGAGTCTGAATAACCGTGAGACCCGGGAAGACGGAATCTCACTTTTTCCGGATGGGGTAAAGATTTCTTCTTATTCCATACAGGATGGAGTCCTGAACGTAGAATTCAATGAGGCCTATGATAAAATGTCACGTACCAGAGAACTTCTGGTGCGGGCAGGTATAGTGAAGAGCTTTTTACAGGTTCCAGGAGTGGATTCTGTGGAGATCTATGTGGGTAAAAAGCCGCTGACAGATACCAGGGGTGAAGAAGTGGGAGCCATGAACAACGACACCTTTGTGGAGTTTTCCGGGTCCGATGGGGATGTGTACAGCTATGACACCTTTACTCTGTATTTCACAAATAAAAACGGAGATAAACTGGTAGCGGAACAGAGAAGTGTCCGCTACAGACGAAATCTTCCGAAGGCTACGGTGGTTCTGGAGCAGCTTGCAAGAGGTCCGCTGGAAAAAGGACATTATCCTACAATACCGGAGAATTCAGAGGTACTTTCCCTGACGAGAGCAAACGGAATCTGCTATGTGGATTATAATTCCGTATTTCAGGATTATGCGCTGGATGTTTCGGAACAGATTGCCGTGTATTCGGTGGTAAATACGCTGATCGCGGCAACGGATGTGGACAAAGTTGAGATTTCCATCGAAGGAAACAAGGAAGTGACCTTTGGCCAGAATATGCAGCTTTATAAGTTCTATGAATGGAACGACAGCCTGCTGGCACACACAAAGGCTAAAAAAGAATAGAAAAAATAAAACATTTCAAAATATCAGAAAACGGGAGAACATTTATGGCGAAAAGGCCGATGTGTCTTTTGTGTTTTCTTATGGTGCTGAGTCTTGGCGCACTGGAGCTTATGGGGATTCCTCTGATCAGGGGGAATCCCCTTCCGTTAAATGTGCAGGAGCAGATCGAAGCGCACCCTGGTTCCATAATCTGCGGGGAGGTGGAACAGTATGAAAACACAGAATTTTCCCAGTCTGTTTATCTGAAAAAAACATATCTTATCCATCAGTCAAAAAAATTTCCAATTGAAAATGTAAGAATATTTCTCAAAAAAGAAGAAGATCTGAAACCGGGAATGCGGATCCTGGTCAAGGGAACGCTGAAAAGAGTGGAAGGTCCTGCGAATCCGGGGGGCTTTGACAGCCAACACTTTTACGCCTGTCGTCATATTTATTATTTTATGAAGAACGCTGTGCTCCAAAAGAAAACAGCAGTGTATTCCGGCTACAGGCAGCTCCTTTTGGAGATAAAAGAAAGTTGCAGACAGATCCTGAAGGAAGCAGCAGGAAAAGATGCACCTGTTTTTTGTGCCATGACGCTTGGAGACAAACAGGAACTGGATCCGGAAACACAGATGCGCTATCAGCTGGCCGGGATCATACATATCCTTGCCATCAGCGGACTTCATATCAGTATTCTTGGAATGGGGCTTTACAACCTTCTAAAGAAGATGGGACTGGGGATCTGGCCTGCCGGGATTTTTTCTCTGGGAGTGATGCTGCAGTATGGGATCATGACCGGAGGGAGTGTTTCCACCATGCGTGCAGTAACTATGTTTTTGATCGCCATGGGAGCCAGGATCACCGGACGGATCTATGATATGATGAGTGCTCTTTCCGTAACTGCCATGATGATCCTTGTGGAATCTCCGGCCTATCTCCTGGACAGTGGATTTCTTCTGTCCTTTGGCTGTGTTCTGGGAATGGGGCTCGCTGCGGAAAAGATCTGTGCCCTTGCAGGAGCGGAGAAAAAATGGATAAAGGCACTGGTAAGTCCTATAGCTCTTCAGCTTGTGACTCTGCCGGTGATGCTGAAGTTTTTCGGAGAAGTCTCTATTGCCGGATTTATCCTGAATCTGTTGGTGCTTCCAAGTGTGGGGGTAGTGCTGACTGGAGGAATGGCGGCGCTGCTGCTGGGAATTCTCAGTATTCCTGCGGCAAAACTGGTAATCCTGCCGGCAAGGGTACTGCTGCTTTTTTATGAATATCTCTGCAGTCTGGCAGGAAGATCAGGATGGAGTACCTGGATCGGAGGGGAGCCGGAAATATGGCAGATTCTGGTATATTATGGCTTTTTGATCATAGTCCTGTTTATGGGACAGTATATAAAAGAACAGCTCCGGAAGAAAAAAGAAGTCAGTGAGGAAACGGAGTTATCAGAGGAGCGGGCGGAAGCAGGTTGCCGGAAGCTACATGCTATCCGGATAACAGCCGGTATTTTTCTGGCAGTCGGAATCCTGATACTGGGATATCATCCAACAGGAAGTCTGAAGGTGATCTGCCTGGATGTAGGACAAGGTGACGGTATCCTTGTGGAGACTCCGGAGGATCACCATTTTCTGATTGACGGAGGAAGCAGCAGCCAGTCGGATCTTGGAAGATACTGCCTTTTGCCGGCATTGAAAAGTCAGGGGATTTCCTGGCTGGATGGGATTTTTATTTCCCATACAGATCAGGATCATATCAACGGTGTGAAGGAGCTTCTGGAATATATGGGAAAAGGTCTTACAACCATCCGGGCCGGATATCTGATCCTGCCTGCCTGGGCGGAAAGACCAGATGCGTGGAGGGAGCTTGCAGAGGCAGCAAAAACAGCCGGAGTTAAGGTCGTGACAGCAGTAAAAGGGGATGAATTGCCTTGCGGCAAAGTATCTTTTTCTGTTCTGTGGCCGGAGAAAAATGCCACAGGAAAAGATGTGAATGAGGAAGCTATGGTGATGGAGTTGTCTTTTGGAGATTTTCAGATGCTTTTTACCGGAGATATCGGTGCAGATACGGAGAAAAAGCTTCTGGCAGCCGGGGGGCTTGAGGATGTTGACTGTCTGAAGGTGGGACATCACGGTTCCCGTTATTCTACCACAGAAGCATTTCTTGAGAAAATAAAGCCGGAAGTGGCGATCATTTCCTGTTCGCTCACCAACACCTACGGACATCCGTCACCGGAAACCGTAGAGCGGCTTAAAGAGGCCGGAAGTCAGGTGGAATACACCATGAAAAACGGTGCTATTACCGTGGAAACAGATGGAAGAAAGCTTAAGATCGGAAGGTTCCGGAAGGATTGAGGATTTTTTTCCAAAACCGAAAAAAAACGGTGACTTTTGAACACGTTTATTGTAGAATAGACAGGGTTTGTGCAAAAACAAAGCACTGAAAATGTGCAATACAAGATAAGGAGTTTTTATTTATGAAATATGATGTACTGATCGTAGGAGCAGGTCCCGGTGGAATCTTTGCGGCCTATGAACTGATGAATAATGATCCGGAGAAAAAGATCGCGGTTTTTGAAGCTGGTCATCCTCTGGAAAAAAGAAAATGTCCCATCGACGGAAAGAAAGTAAAATCCTGTATCCACTGCAAAACCTGTGCGATCATGAAGGGATTTGGCGGTGCAGGCGCTTTCTCCGACGGAAAATACAATATCACCAATCAGTTTGGCGGAACTCTGTACCAGCATATCGGCAAGGATACAGCTACAGAGCTGATGGAATATGTAGATAAACTGAACCTGATGCATGGCGGTGAGGGAACCAAACTTTATTCTACCACAAACAGCGAGATCCGTAAGCTCTGCCTTCAGAACGGCCTGCATCTTCTGGATGCATCAGTCCGCCATCTGGGAACAGATATCAACTATGTGGTACTTCAGAACCTCTATGAAAAAATGAAAGACCATGTGGACTTCTATTTTGACGCATCTGTTGACAAAGTAGAAAAAACTGAAGACGGTTATGCAGTTTTTGTAGGAGATGAGCGTTACGAGGGAACTTACTGTATCATCTCCGCAGGACGAAGCGGAAGTAAATGGATGGAGACGGTATGTACAGAGCTTAAGATCCCGACTCTTTCCAACCGTGTGGACATCGGAGTCCGTGTGGAGCTTCCGGCAGAGGTTTTCAGCCGTCTGACAGATGAGCTTTATGAGAGCAAGATCGTTTACAGAACTGAGAAGTTTGAGGATATGGTCCGTACCTTCTGCATGAACCCGCGAGGTGTTGTCGTGAATGAAAATACCAACGGTATCATCACAGTAAACGGTCACAGCTACGAAGATCCGGCAAAGCATACCAACAATACAAACTTTGCCCTTCTGGTATCCAAGCATTTCTCAGAGCCGTTCCATGACAGCAACGGATACGGTGAGAGCATTGCAAGACTTTCCAATATGCTTGGCGGTGGTGTTATGGTACAGCGGTTTGGAGATCTGATCCGCGGAAGACGAAGCACAAAAGCCCGTATTGAGGAAAGTTTCGTAACACCTACACTTTCTGCGACACCGGGAGATTTAAGTCTTGTTATGCCGAAACGTATCCTGGATGGCATCATCGAGATGATCTATGCTCTGGATAAGATCGCACCGGGAACCGCGGATGACGATACTTTGCTTTATGGCGTGGAGGTTAAATTCTACAACATGGAGGTTGAGATCGACGAAAATCTGGAAACCTGCCACAAGGGTCTCTTTGTTATCGGAGACTGCAGCGGCGTGACCCATTCTCTTTCCCATGCATCTGCCAGCGGAGTCTACGTAGCCAGATACCTGGAGCAGGAGTATTTTAACAGATAAACTGCAAAGCAGTTTATCTGTTATGAGCAAGTAGCGAAGCGGATTGCGAATATCCAGTGTAAGACAGTCCTTTTCTGATATCAGGGTGATGACAGAAAGGGGCTGTTTTTTATGCAGGATGTGCATGAATATTGGAGAAAGTATTCTGATAATAACTGACAGATACAGGGAGAAAACCGGTTACTGTTCACTGGTAATATTTCGCGAGGTGTTTTTGGTGAGCGAAGATCACAGAAAACCGTGAATCGTCTGACATCAATCTTGACAAATTTATGAGTTTGTGGTAAAAGTTAGATAACCAGGTAAAAGAAAATATGTGCAAATGTTATAATGATAAGGTTGCATCCAGTCGGATGTGCAAAAGAGAATCCGGTGAGAATCCGGAACGATACCGTCACTGTGAAAGGGGAGTTGCTTTTATAACCACTGGGAGACCGGGAAGGGAAAGCAGTGTGGAACCAAGTCAGGAGAACTGCCTTATTGTGAGATCCAGGATTCGCGGTCTACGAATCTGTATTCTCAATAACAATACAGAACTTCTTTTTATGTATTTGTATTGCGCAGAGAATCATGTGTGAGCAGGCGGCCGCAGAGAGCTGCTGCTTTTTTGTACATATCAGTATTCTGGAAATACATGAAAAGAGGACAATGAGAAATGAAAAGAAAAACAATGTTAGCTCTGATGCTCGCAGTTTCCATGACATGCTCTATGGGTGCGGCTACAACAGCAATGGCAGCAGAGGATTCTGCTACAGAAGAGAACGCTGAGGCAGCTGATACCACAGAGGCTTCTGATGCAGATCAGGAAGCAGCAGATAATGTAGCAGCTCTGATCGACAAGATCTATGTACAGGAAAGAAACGACACAACAGATGAGGACTGCAAGGCAGCCAAAGAAGCATGGGATGCTCTGACAGATGCTCAGAAAGAACTGGTAGAGGGTGAGAATGCAGATCCGGATTATTTCGGACGTGACACAGGAGATGCTTCCAAGGACGATCCGCGTAACCAGGATGAGATCGGTGAGAATGAACTTCTTGTTGTAAGCTTTGGTACTTCCTTCAATGACAGCCGTGCAGAGGATGTCAAGGGAATCGAGGATGCTCTTGCAGAAGCTTATCCGGACTGGTCTGTAAGAAGAGCATTTACAGCACAGATCATCATCAACCATGTAGAGGCAAGAGATGATGAAGTGATCGATAACATGCAGCAGGCTCTTGACCGTGCAGTAGAGAATGGTGTTAAGAATCTGGTTGTACAGCCTACCCATCTGATGCATGGTGCTGAGTACGATGAGATGACAGAAGCGATCAATGGCTATAAAGATAAATTCGAGTCTGTAGCTATCGCAGAGCCAATGCTCGGTGAGGTTGGAGACGATGCAACTGTGATCAATGATGACAAGAAAGCCGTTGCTCAGGCGATCACAGATACGGCTTGCAAAGAGGCCGGATTTGACAGCATGGATGCAGCAGCTGAGGCTGGCACAGCATTCGTATTCATGGGACATGGAACATCTCATACAGCTAACGTTACATACGATCAGATGCAGACACAGATGGAAAACCTTGGATTGAAGAACGCATTCATCGGTACTGTAGAGGGTAAGCCGGAAGATACAGCCTGCGACAAGGTTATCGAGAAGGTAAAAGAAGCAGGATACAAGAACGTTGTTCTTCGTCCGCTGATGGTTGTTGCCGGAGACCATGCAAATAACGATATGGCCGGTGATGAGGAGGATTCCTGGAAGAGCCAGTTTGTAGCATCCGGAAACTTCGATAAGGTTGACTGCCAGATCGAGGGTCTTGGAAGAATCGAAGCAGTTGAGAAGCTTTATGTAGAGCATACAAAGGCAGCCATCGATTCTCTGGGAAGCACTGAGGAGTCCGCAGATTCTGATGCAGCAGCAGATACAGAGGCTGATTCTGCTGAGGAGTCCGCAGAATAATAAATATAAAAATATCTGAGTGAGTTCAGATACCTATAAGAAATCAATGTAACTGCCCGGAAAGATCAGGAAGACTGTTTTCCGGGCAGATTGCTGTATCTATGGAAGGGAGAAGATTATCATGAAAAAACGCTATGTAAACTTAATTCTTGCAATGGCAAGTGCATCAGTCCTGGTGCTGGGCTCTGTGCCTGCGATGGCAAAAACAGATGAAACAAAAACAGAGTCCGGTGAGGAAGCAGAAGCTTCCGAAGAAAAGGATACAGATGCAGCCAAAGCAGATACCCTGGAAGATGGCGTTTATACAGCAGAGTTTGAGACAGACAGTAGCATGTTTCATGTAAATGAGGCCAATGACAAAAAAGGAGAGCTCACGGTCAAAGATGGTAAAATGACCATCCACGTAAGTCTGGTTTCCAAGAAGATCGTTAACCTGTTTGCGGGAACTGCCGAGGATGCCCAGAAGGACGGAGCAGAGATCATTGAGCCGACCACAGATACAGTGAAGTACAGCGATGGTTATACAGAGGAGGTTTACGGATTTGATATCCCGGTACCGGCCATTGGTGAGGAATTTAACGTGGCGATCCTGGGAGAAAAAGGCAAATGGTACGACCATAAAGTCAGCGTAAAGAATCCTGTAAAAACCTCTGACGACAAAAAATCCGAAGGGAAAAAACCGGAAGAGCTGAAGCTGGAGGACGGAACCTATGAGACGGATGTAACCCTTACAGGCGGAACAGGAAGAGCATCTGTAGAATCTCCAGCTAAAGTAGAGATCAAGGGCAAAGAAGCTACGGCAACCATCATCTGGAGCAGTCCGAATTATGATTACATGATCGTGGACGGCGAAAAATATGAGCCGGTGAACAAAGACGGAAACTCCACATTTGAGATCCCGGTCACAGTCTTTGACGCAGAAATGGAAGTGACTGCAGATACTGTAGCCATGAGTACTCCTCACGAGATTGAGTATACCCTGAATTTTGATTCTTCAAGCATGAAAAAGGAAGAAAAATGAAAAAAATAATTTCATACATATTTCTGACGCTGACCCTGATCCTGGGGTGTGCTTTTGCAGTGCAGGCAGCAGAGACAGAACATAAGCCTGCGGATATTCCAGGCCTTACCTTTGACCACAGTATGGATCTTTCCTACGCAAAGGAATTTAATGTGGATTACTACAACGATGGCTATGCGCTGCTCACCATTGATCAGGAAGGACAGTTTCTTGTAGTTCCCGAAGGCAAGAAAGCACCGGAGGGGCTGGATCCTGACATTGCGGTTCTGCAGCAGCCCATAAACAATATCTATCTGGTAGCAACCTCGGCCATGGATCTTTTCCGCGCTATCGACGGGATTGACAGCATCAAGCTTTCCGGAACCAAGGAAGACGGATGGTATATCCAGGAAGCAAAGGACGCCATGGAACAGAAAAAGATGATCTATGCCGGCAAGTACAGTGCTCCGGATTACGAGCTGATCCTGAACGAGGGCTGTGACCTTGCCATTGAATCCACCATGATCCATCACAATCCGGAGGTACAGGAGAAGCTGGAGCAGTTCGGGATCCCTGTAATGGTAGAGCGTTCCAGCTATGAGAGTCATCCTCTTGGAAGGACCGAGTGGATGAAGCTTTACGCAGTTCTTCTGGGAAAAGAAGATGTAGCAGAAAAGGTTTTCAAAGAGCAGACGGACAAGCTGGATAAGGTTCTCACAGCAGATAAAACAGATAAGACCGTGGCGTTCTTTTATATCAACTCCGTAGGTGCGGTAAATATAAGAAAAAGCGGCGACTATGTTTCAGAAATGATCTCTCTCGCAGGAGGAAATTATGTTCCGGAGGATACGGGAGTAAATGACAATGCTCTTTCCACCATGAATATGCAGATGGAAGAGTTTTATGCCAAGGCGAAGGATGCAGACTATATCATCTATAACAGTACGATTGACGGGGAACTTAAGACCATTGATGAGCTTCTTTCCAAAAGTAAGCTTCTTGCAGATTTCAAGGCAGTGAAGAACGGAAATGTCTGGTGCACAGGCAAAAATCTCTTCCAGGAAACTACCGGACTTGGAACCATGATCGAGGATATCCACACCATGCTGACTACAGACGATGATTCTCTGGATGAGCTGACCTATATGCATAAACTGAAATAAATTCCAGTGTTCGCTTTAACTCCTTTGCCGGTTTCCACCTGTGAGCAGGAAACGAAAGGACAGGATAACAAAACAGAAGAGGAGTGTACCAGAAAAAATGAATGACAGAAAACGCGCAGTCCGATACGGGATCTCTTTTGTGATCCTTGCGGTACTTTTAATCTTTTTATTTATATGGAATGTAAATTCCGGAAGTATCCACCTCTCTGTGAAGGAGATCCTGAATATCATATTCCGGCATCAGGGAGATGAAACTTCTTATAATATCGTCTGGGAGATCCGTCTTCCCAGGATACTGGCAGTGATCATCCTTGGCGGAGCACTTTCTGTTTCAGGATTTTTGCTGCAGACCTTTTTTAACAACCCTATCGCGGGACCCTTTGTACTGGGAATCTCTTCCGGTGCCAAGCTGATCGTGGCGCTTCTGATGATCTTTTTTTTAAGCAGATCGGTGTCCATCGGTTCCGGTGCCATGATCCTGGCTGCTTTTGCAGGCTCAATGATCTCCATGGGCTTTGTGCTCCTTGTGGCAAAAAAAGTCCACAATATGTCCATGCTGGTCATCAGTGGTGTTATGATCGGCTATATCTGTTCGGCCATCACAGACTTTGTGGTGACCTTTGCAGATGATTCCAACATAGTCAATCTTCACAATTGGTCATTGGGAAGCTTTTCCGGTATGACCTGGGGAAATGTGCAGACTATGGCTGTTGTGGTACTTCTTACTATGGTGATCGTATTTTTTATGTCAAAACCGATCAGCGCCTATCAGCTGGGGGAGACTTACGCGCAGAATATGGGAGTTAATATCAAGGCTTTCCGGATACTTCTGATCCTGCTTTCCAGTATTCTTTCTGCCTGTGTGACCGCTTTTGCAGGGCCGATCTCCTTCGTGGGGATCGCTGTGCCTCATATTGCAAAAAGTCTCCTGAAGACTGCCAAACCCCTGCTTGTGATCCCGGCCTGTTTTCTGGGCGGTGCAGTGTTCTGCCTGTTCTGTGACCTGATCGCAAGAACTGTATTTGCACCGACGGAGCTGAGCATCAGTTCTGTGACAGCAGTTTTCGGAGCACCGGTAGTTATCTATATCATGATTCGCAGACAGCAGAGGATATAAACGATGAAATCATATTTTTTTTATACAGATCAGCTGACCGTAGGCTATGATGGAAAACCGCTGATCAAAGAGATCAATATTCAGCTGAATAAAGGAGAGATCCTGACACTGATCGGTCCCAACGGTGCCGGAAAATCTACTATTTTGAAGAGTATCACAAGACAGCTTTCCCTGATCAGCGGAACGGTATATCTGGAACAGGAACAGATGAGCCGGATGACCAACAGGGAAGTGTCAAAAAAACTGGCTGTAGTACTTACCGAGCGCATGCGACCGGAGCTTATGACCTGTGAGGATGTGGTATCCACCGGACGATATCCCTATACCGGAACTCTCGGGATCCTTTCCGCAGAGGACAAGGAAAAAGTTAAAAGTGCCATGGAGATGGTTCACGCCTGGGATCTGAAGGATCGGGATTTTACAGCCATCAGTGACGGACAGAGACAGCGTATCCTTCTGGCACGCGCCATCTGCCAGGAACCGGAGATCATTATCCTGGATGAACCGACCTCCTTCCTGGATATCCGGCATAAGCTGGAGCTTCTTGCCATTTTGAAGAAGATGGTATTGGAAAAACAGATGACGGTGATCATGTCCCTTCATGAGCTGGATCTTGCCCAGAAGATTTCTGACCAGGTGATCTGTGTTCATGGAGATCACATTGAGAAATATGGTGCACCGGAGGAAATCTTTACTTCCGATTATATTCGGAAGCTTTATGGCATCACCCGTGGAAGCTATAATGCAGAATTCGGCTGCGTGGAAATGGAACCTCCGGCCGGAAAACCGGAGGTGTTTGTGATCGGAGGAAATGGAAGCGGGATTCCGGTATATCGGAAGCTGCAGCGACAGGGGATTCCTTTTGTGACCGGAGTTCTCCATACCAATGATGCGGATTATCAGGTGGCAAAAGAACTGGCTGCAAAAGTGATCACGGAGAAGCCTTTTGAATGCATTTCGGAGTCTGCCTTTGAAGAAGCACTGGAGTTCCTGGGAAAATGTGAAAAAGTGTACTGTCCGCTGAAGGATTTTGGTATCATGAATGAAAAAAACCGGGAATTGTTGAAAAAAGCAAAAGAAACCGGAAAATTAAACCAGATCAGATAAGTTCTCTGGGAAAATGAGAAAAGCAATAAAACGCTGTCAGAAATGAGTAATATAATTTCCGGCAGCGTTTTTTATATAATATAAATTACAAATATTTCAGCAGCTGTGTTATAATATGACAAGAACGACAGATCGTGAAGCGCTCGCATTCGTGGAGATGTAAGTAACGAAGAGGAATGTCCGCTTTACACCGCAAAAGTTAAGTAGATACAATCGATCCGAAAAAATATATGGAGGGAAGATCAATGAAAAAAAGAAACATGATCGCAGCTCTGCTCTGCAGTGCATGCCTTGTGGCAGGAAGTGTAAATCCCGTATTTGCAGATGCCTCGAAGGTAGTAACACTTGGAGCAGATCTTACGGATGCCCAGAAGCAGACAATGATGAAATATTTTAATGTAAGTTCCGATCAGGTGCAGGTGATGACCATTACAAATGAGGATGAGCATAAACACCTGGATAATATCGCACCACAGTCACAGATCGGTTCCAGAACTTTGAGCTGTGCCTATGTGAAGCCTACACAGTCCGGCGGGATCAAGGTCCGCACAGCAAATCTGAACTGGGTGACAGGTAATATGATCGCAACGACACTTTCCACATCCGGTGTGAAGAACTGTGAAGTAGTTGCTGCCTGCCCGATGGAAGTATCCGGAACAGGTGCACTTACCGGCATCCAGATGGCATATGAGAAGGCCAGTGGAGAGAAGCTGGATGAGACCAAGACGAAGCTTGCCAACCAGGAGATCGTAACCACCGGTGAGCTTGCAGATAAGGTTGGTAAAAATGAGGCGACAACAGTTGTAAACCAGTCCAAGATGGATGTGATCCAGAACGGAGTACAGAATGCAGATGAGATTCAGAATATTGTCATCAATGTGGCTGAGCAGAACAATATTTCCGTAAGCCAGGACGATATTGACAGGATCGTGTCTCTTCTGAAGCAGATCTCACAGCAGGATTACAATTATGATGATGTGAAGGAAACACTGGAGCAGGTAGATGCCAATACCACAGGCCAGACTTCTTCCTCTGATGATACGCTGGATGGCGAGAGCAGTGATGAAACCGTAGATGTGGATGCAGATTCTTCTGATGATATCGTCAACAATGTAAATGACAGCATTCTTGGTGACGATGTGATCCAGAGCTCCACAGAGGATCCGGGTCTTGAGGAAGAAACAGGAGCAGATTCTCAGGATACAAGCAATGAGACCGGAATCCCGGATGCTACCGACGACGGAACCTATAGCAATGAGGAAAGCTCGGACGAAAGCAGCACAGACGAAAGTACCTCTGATGAGAGCAGTACAGAGGATAGTGCATCCGACGAGAGCAGTACAGACGAAAGTGCTTCTGACGAGAACAGCACAGATGAAAGCGCTTCTGATGAGGCTGCATCCGATGAGACCGGAATCCCGGAGGCAACAGAAGATACAGAATCTTCAGAAAGTACAGAGGGCTCAGACCAGGCAGATAGTGCAGAAAACGATACTTCCGTGCTCAGTGAAGAAGCAAAGAACAATTATGATAAATTTGTCCTCTTTGTAAAAGGCGAGTATGAGGGAGATGCAGATTCCCTTCTCGCTGCAACGGAGGATACAGAGGCAGTGGCAACGGTAACACTGGATGAGCAGACAGCGAAGAGTGTGGCAGAAACTGTTGAGAAGGATTATTATGATATCCTGAAGGATGGTACAGAATCCTATGAGGCAGATGGTACAGAAAAATATCAGAGTACAGAGCTGAATATGATGGATCAGAAGCTGAAGAAGCTGTTCAGTATTGACAGTTCCCAGGAGGCCACAGAGGCCACAGACGTGACAGCAGCTATTCTTGCAGATGTTCCCCAGGAAGATAAGCAGACACTTTATAAAGAAACCATGAAATATCTGGCAGGTCTTTACGGCGAGAACACGGACTCTTCTGAGGAATCCGCAGCAGAATAAAAGATTTACAGAAAAAGAGATAAAAAATACCGCAGCAGAGAAAACAACCTCTGCTGTGGTATTTTTTGTCGTGCAGGAAAGATATCATGAAAATTTTGTGATTTACGACAAGGATTTGTGTAAGCACTGGAAAAATGGATTTTTCTGTGATAAAATTGACCGTAAATCGGTTTTGTGGACTCATACATCGCAAACCGTGACAGGGAAACGAGAAAGGGAAAAGGTAGAATTTATGAGCCTGGCAGTAGTAACATTAAAAAAAGGCGAAGGCAGATTCCTGAAATCAGGAGGCCTCTGGGTATATGACAATGAGATCGCAAGCATCATGGGAAGCTTTGTGAACGGAGATATCGTTCTGGTCCGGGACTTTGACGGATATCCAATGGGAAGAGGATTTATCAACACCAATTCCAAGATCACAGTCCGTATGCTTACCAGAGATGAGCGTACAGAGATCAGTCCGGAATTTTTGAAACAACGTGTCCGCGACGCATGGGAGTATCGTAAGAAGGTAGTAGATACCGGAAGCTGCCGTGTGATCTTCGGAGAAGCAGACTTTCTTCCGGGTCTTGTTGTGGATAAGTTTTCAGATGTGCTTGTTGTACAGTCTCTTGCACTGGGAATCGATCGTCTTAAAGAAACGATCATAGATGCACTGAAGGAAGTCCTTGCTGAGGATGGGATCCGGATCCGTGGAGTCTATGAGCGGAGTGATGCAAAGGTACGCCGCCAGGAAGGAATGGAACTTACCAAGGGATTTATCGGAGAAGAATTTCCGACACTTGTTCAGATTGAAGAGAACGGTGTGAAATATGAAGTAGATATCAGGGACGGGCAGAAGACCGGATTTTTCCTGGATCAGAAATATAACCGTCTTGCTATCCAGAAGCTCTGCAAGGGGGCGAAGGTTCTGGACTGCTTTACACATACCGGCTCTTTTGCCCTGAATGCGGGAATTGCAGGGGCACAGAGTGTTCTCGGTGTGGATGCGTCGGAAACTGCAGTCCTGCAGGCAAGAAGAAACGCCAGTCTGAACGGCCTGGACGGAACAGTGAAATTCCTCTGTGAGGATGTTTTTGAGCTTCTTCCCGAGCTTGAGGAGAAGGGAGAGAAATTTGATGTTGTGGTACTGGATCCTCCGGCATTTACGAAATCCAGAAGCTCTGTAAAAAATGCCATCAAGGGATACCGTGAGATCAATCTCCGTGCAATGCGTCTTGTAAAGGACGGCGGATTTCTTGCAACCTGTTCCTGCTCTCATTTTATGACGTATGAGCTGTTTACACAGACCATCGGTCAGGCAGCGAAGAATGTCCATAAGAGACTGCGCCAGGTAGAGTACCGTACACAGGCACCGGATCATCCGATCCTCTGGTCAGCAGATGAGTCCTATTATCTGAAATTCTACATTTTCCAGGTATGCAATGACCGTTAGGAACTGCCATCCGGATTTTTTTACGGAAATTTTTGGGCAGTGCCGTCTGGCAGTGAAAAGGAGATGCAGATCATATGAGAGACAAATTCAATAAATTTATGCAGGGACGTTATGGAGTGGATGATCTTTCCAGGTTCACCATGGGAGTCGCACTGGTTCTGATCATTCTGGCAATGTTTGCTAATATATTCAGCAGAACTGTCGGCAGCACCCTTGACATTCTCGGGGTCGCAGCAATCGTATATGCATATATACGTATTTTTTCCAGAAATATCCAGCAGCGTTATGCCGAAAATCAGAAATTCCTTCAGATGACGTCAAAGTTCCGTTTTCGCTTTAATAAAGAAAAGGATCTGATGAAGCAGAGAAAGACCCATCACATCTACAGCTGTCCGGGCTGCGGACAGAAGATACGTATTCCAAAGGGAAAGGGCAAGATCGAGATCGAATGTCCGAAATGCCACACAAAATTCGTAAAAAGGAGCTGACATGTTCGGATATGTGACCGTTAATAAACCGGAAATAAAATTCAAGGATTTTGATGTGTACCGTTCTTTTTACTGCGGTCTTTGCAGAGAATTGCGGGAGAGATACGGGATACCGGGACAGATCTCACTGACTTATGATATGACATTTGTGGTCCTTCTTTTAAGCGCTCTTTATGAACCGCCAACGAAGAAGGGAACCTCCAGGTGTGTGGTCCATCCGCTGAAGCCCCAGCCGGTGCGCAAAAATACAGTAACTGAGTACTGTGCGGATATGAATGTGATCCTTACCTATTACAAATGTATGGATGACTGGCAGGATGAACACAAACCACTGCGCTATGCATATGCAGGAATTCTGAAGAATTGCGGAAATATGCATATGTCCGCTTATCCGGAGAAGATCCAAAGGATCCGAAACGCACTAGAGGAGCTTTCTTCCCTGGAAAAACAGGGGGAAACCGATGTGGACCGTGTAGCCGGATGTTCCGGACGTATCATGGAAGAGATTCTGGCCTTCCGTAAGGATGTCTGGGAATCGTCCCTGCGCCGTCTGGGATTTTATCTCGGAAAATTTATCTATCTGATGGATGCTTACGATGATATCGGAGAGGATATCAGAAAGGGACGCTTCAATGTTTTCGCGCCTTTTTACGGAAGAGAGGATTTTGATGCGCGTTGCGGTTCTGTCCTGAAGCTGATGATCGCAGAATGCTCGGAACAGTTTGAACGGCTTCCCGTAATTGAAAATGCGGAAATATTGAGAAATATCCTGTATGCAGGCGTCTGGTCGAAGTACGAGGCGGCGGTACGGAAGAGAACATTACAGAAAAGAAAGGAAGGAACAGAATACGATGATGGCTGATCCGTACAGAGTGCTCGGCGTTCCGCGCAGCGCGTCGGATGATGAGGTGAAAAAAGCATACAGAACGCTGTGCAGAAAATATCATCCTGACGCCAATATCAATAAGCCTGATGCGGAACAGGCTGCCGCAAAATTTACGGAGGTTCAGCAGGCATATGAACAGATTATGGACGAAAGGAAAAACGGCGGCAGATCATCCGGCGGAATGTACGGAGGTGCGTACGGATATACCGGGCGGCAGCAGGCGGGCGGTACAGACGAATATACACTTCATCTGCAGGCTGCAGCAAATTATATCAATACGCGTCATTTCCGGGAGGCGCTCAATGTTCTGTCCGGCATGTCGCGCAGAACGGCGGAGTGGTATTATCTCAGCGCGCTGGCCAATGCCGGTCTCGGCAACAATTACGCCGCCATGGAGCAGGCGAAAACAGCATCATCGATGGATCCCGGAAATCCGATGTACCGGAATCTCGCTCAGAATCTGAGTTCCGGCGGTGTCCGCTATGATGACAGGAGTGCACCGTACGGCGGCCCGAGGGGATCGGGCAATGCATGCTCTGATATCTGCATGGCCAATATCTGCCTGAATGCCTGCTGTAATCCTTTCTGCTGCTGCTGATCTGACGGGAGATGATCTGTTGGAGGTGAAAGCAGCGTGGATATTTACTGGTACCGTGGTACGGATGCAGCGGCACGGAGCGGAGAAAATCTGAGAAGATCACTGATCCGTTATATGAGACGGAAACGGGGAAAGACGATCTGCGATGATATCTGTGTGAAGCGCGGCCCGTCGGGGAAACCGTTTCTTTCGGAACGGGAAAATGTGGAGTTTTCCGTGACACATACAGCTGACTGGTGGATCTGTGCGGTCGGCGATGCGGAATTCGGTGCAGTCGGGATCGACGCGGAAAAGAGGATACGCCGCGTAAGGAAACCCATATCTCTCGGAAGACGTTTT
>OLQC01000462.1_pt1 | contig 42406 bp, 50 predicted proteins | sample 1672471 | NCBI WGS metagenome assembly OLQC01 (sample SAMEA3136689, study PRJEB25190) | human gut metagenome | biome: human gut; feature: human-associated habitat; material: faeces | place: Austria | collected 2013 | reverse complement strand
CTCATAAGGGCAAAAATAAGGGAAACTACATATCATTTCACTAATGGACAGGCGGGAAAGCCTATAAAATGGGGAAAGTTAGAGGAATAATTATATAAATTCCAGTTTGCCGAACTATTCATACTTTTCTTTTAACCTTTGTAATTCTGCTAATACTCTTTTCTTCTTTTGCTTTCAAATTTTTATTTTTTCCAGTTGTATATTGATTTCTAACATCGTTAATGTTTTGTGTGATTGTATGAAACTTTATTGGTTTCCCATAAAATGACATATACATTGTTCCTTTCTACAAATCTTAATTTATCGGGATGTTAAGGTTCAACCGATAACATCATTTTTACTATACAGAACATTCCATATACTTCAATGAGTATAAAACCAATAATACCTATCCACACGTACATTTGTGGAATAATATTCTTATTCATCAACAATATATTTATAGCAATTATGCCACTACTACCAAAAATAACGTTAATAATACCACTCAGTTTATAAAAATACCGTCCTCGTGGATTACCACTGTTTTTCTTAATTTTTATTGGACTGCTGAACAAAAACTCTCCTACCACTATTACATACAATAAAAAAAATAAATATTTCATATTTTTCCTTTCCGTCATTTCAACAAATTGGAGTTGTGTATTAACAGATTTCCTCTGTCTTACACATATAGTATGTCAGAAATGATTTTGAGAAATGGCCTTCCATATAAGTCTGGCTGACTTTTTATTTATTATTCCGGCTCATTCTGAACTTCAAACCAGACATCTCGGCTTCCGGTGCGAAGAATCAGAGATATTTTCAATTCGCTGCTGGTTAAAAACGCTGACAATTTGTCTGTATTATCCCTGACAGAAATATAGAGTGAATCAAAATTCACTGTATGCCCGGCTTTTGCCGCATGGGTTGCCTGCGCACTCATTCTTAAAGTTGTCATAAGGCATGTGTGCTCGTCTTTCCTACGAATTATATAGTCACTGTCATTCTTCAAAATATAGTCAGCTGCAATAAGCTTTTCTGCATATGGCCGTTGTCTGTTCTCGGCGGAAAATGAAAGCCCGAATACTGCAAGAAATGGTATAGCCGCTTCCGGCGGAATCTTAAATCCTGTAGAAGCAGCCAGTGTTACAAGCGATGCAATTGTAAGTGCAACGAATACAAATGAAGAAATGCATGTAAGAATGCTTAAATTTCGGTACATCTTCTTGTTCTTTGTCACACATTGATTAAAATGCGTGCTGTCGTATGCAAAAGTTACTCTGTTGCATTTTATTATAAATTCACCAGCTTCAGCTTTGGCTGTTTCATGGTTCATTAATAATTTCACTTCCTTTTTTACGATTGTTTAAGAAAGTATGATTTTTATTTTTATATGGAAAAGGGTTTGGCTTTTTTCATTAATGAAAGGTTTCGGATTTCACCGGGGCTTTTTTTTTGATGCCATTTTTGTTCTTTCAAACATACTCTTTATGTCAGAAAAAGAGAAATGGAGGAAATTGAATATGGCAGAAAAAGAGAGCGCTATTTATACAGCGTATGAAAAAATTGAAAAAATAAAGAAGATGATGCAGTGCGGACCGTTTGTGCTGGACTGCGATACTGTTCTTTCGGGCATTATGAACGAAAGCATAAAAAATCATCTTCTTGAAAGAACGGGAGTGTCCGGGGAGATTTTTGATATATACGAAAATTCCGTGGACCAAAAATCAGTCAGCGGGCTTTTTGAGGTTCTTACCGGCAGAAGCTTCGATGGGTACTTATCAGAATGTATTAAAGCTATTGAAAAGAAAGGAGAAACAGACAATGAGTAAAACAGAGTGGGTAAACATGGGAGATATTAATTTTCTTGCTTATGGCGGCTGTCTTGTGAAGCCTCATTTCAGCGAGGAGGAGCTTAAGGACCACGAGTCCCTTGAGAATACGTTTGATGTGTTCTACCTGAACACGGAGTTTGGAGAAAACGGTGACGAGAACTTTGCGGCTCTTTGTTATGTTGACCTCGACGACTCGTGGCTTCCATGGGCCGATATGCTTAAGTGTATTGGACTGGATGAGGAAGTCGGACTGTCAGTTGAAAAGCTTGTAAAAAAGCACAGTCCAATGCTTCTTGCAAAGGAACTGGTGGAATATGCAGGTGTTCAGAACTTTTCACCGGAAGTCGTAAAAAACGATACCTGTAATAGGTATCCATACTCAGCAGAAGATTTCACTGTATCGGATGCGGACCTCGTTAAGTGGCTTCGTGACCTTGGTGCAGGAGAAATTATTGATAATAAGGAGGAACAGCAATGAGTAAAGTAGATAAGACACAGCTGATCCAGACAGCTGTATGCAGCATCGTATATGGACAGTTCAACGGTGAGTATCAAGAACTGTTTAGATGCCCGCGTGAGCTTGATGATGTTGACCTTAGAGGGTATGTCAATGACAACAGATGCGTGCTTGGCTTTGAAAACGATGATACAAAAAACGGCGGCATTGATGGCAGAAAGTGTATTGGCTATTTCCGGTTATATTTCAGGAATGGCTGGCATGGAAGATGGTTTGTTAATAAAGGATGCCATGTGTCGGAAAAGGACATATGCGGGGTTACAAACATTATCAATGAACTTGACAGGAGATTCCCGCGAGGCTGCGGCTGGGCAATGAGGGAGCATATGGCTTCCACATATGAAGGAGCAAATGAGAGATATTTCATAAAGCCTCTTATGTCAGACTGCTACAGAATAACGGTTGACACGACATATGGCAACGAGGATTATCCGGTCAGAATTTACGTATATCAGGAGGAAGATATAAAATGAAAAACACGTATGTTAGAAACGTAGGTCCATGTGCTGAACTGCACAGGGACAGAAAGAGCGGAATTGCATGGATTGAGGATGGCTCGACAGGATTAGGCCACAGCTGTCACGCAAATATTGACGCAACAGGCTCAGTAAGAGGAATGAAAGCCCTTGGGTACTGGGGCAAGGAAGATAGAACTGTGAGAAGTCATGGATTTATCTACAACATCGACACATTTGTTGTGGATGAAGAAGATCCATACGACGCACTGGTCGCGGAAGAGTGCCAATGTGCATCATGCATTGAGAGAAGAGGAGGAACAAAAGTATGCTGACATTAATGATGGAGAACTGTAAGAAGGACTATATAACCTGCATATGGAAAAATAAGGATATGTTTATTGCTGAAATACGTCAAAAAGCATCGAGAGGCGACGATACGGATCTTCCAATGCTGGATGACATTGTCATAAGCATTAAAGATGACGGCGATGGCAGGCTGTGCAGATGGTACAGCAGACAGGAAAAAGGAACCGTCACAGTGGACGATGTTTTTAAAGAAGCATGCAGGGAAAAGAAGCATTTGACGGTTGGAGACATATTAAATAATCAGGAATTCGACTTCAATGCTAATTTTGCAATATACGAATGCAGCAAAGACGTCACATGGAACGACCTTGATGCTCCGGCATATGATACAAAATTATGCGATAAAGATAACAAGATTCCGCTTGAATCATTTTATGACTGCGAAATCAGATACATGACCATACATGATCATGCGCTGATTATCGAGGTTGGAAAGGAAGACTGATATGAGTATATATTGTGTAGAACCAGAGAGTACCTGTGCAAAATGCAGGCACAACAGATATAATCCTGACACCGGCAGATACGAATGCCACGAAGCTGAAGATGCAGCCAAGAGGGTAATGGCCAGAATCAGGGAACAAAAAAGAATGATGCCATAAAAAAGAGGAGAGCAGAAGTTTCTGTTCTCCTTTTTTGTGTGGCTAATTATTGCGCGGATATTTTTTCAGCAAGAAAAGACTTCTTTGAAAAGCGTTTTGAGTTGTTCATGCAGACCAGGCATTTGTCTTTTGGCATTGAAGAAATGTTAACCTTAGACAGACTCTCAAAGTATTGGGCATCTTCTTTAAAACATGAGCTAAAACAGACGCCGGTATCGAAATATTTTCTAAGTTCAGAAATACTCCTTCCATATAATGTGCATATCTGGCTGACAGACTGCGCCAGAATGTCTATCTTAAAACGCTCGGAAATCCCCATGCATGTAAAGAGACCTGATATATACCCTATGTCGGCAAAATTATCCAAAATGAAGCGTGCAGGATGTTCTGGACTCGGGGATTTAAGGAAAAACATAAAAAGCTGATGCAGAAGCATTGGGGTAAAAAAAGTGTATCTGCTGTCAGGAGATATTATGATGAAAAATGCTGTTTTTCCATTGTTAAGCGCCGAAAAATCAATGTTGTCGTCTGACATAAGGTTTTTGCAGAAATCAGATTCAAAGACAGATAGCCTGCTGCTCAGGGAGAGAAGAATGGTGTCTTTTACATGTGCCGGGGTCGAATCTGAAAAAATATTATATTCTTTTTTTGCAGTGCACGAAAAATTAATCTCACCGATTTTCTCAAACAGGCTGTCAATTTCTGCAAGCTTGTTTTCAGCATGCTCCGGTGCGGCTTTCAAAAATTCAGCCACCTGCAGAAAGAGATTTCCGGCAGAATTCCAGTCAGCAAGGTTCATAATACGCATTGCTTCAAGCAGTGCAGTTAGAAGATGTTTTTCAACGTCTGTCCAAAAGGAATGTTTTTCATTTTCATCTGTAATTACATTATAAAATGCATCTACGGCGAAACTTAATCCGTAGTTGGTTTGAATGTGTGCGAATGGATTATAATGGCACGCCCTTGCATCAATGCCATCAAGCGATGATTTTGTGAGATTAAGATACATGACATCATATCCATCTGCTTTTAACACAGGAGCACATGTTTTGAGTATCTCGCCATTTTTGTCGGTAATGACAAATGACTGCTCATGCAGCGACAGACCACGGTTTAAAACTGCAGGCTTTGCAAAATTTTGTGTTTTTCCTGAACCAGAAGCGCCGACAACAAGTGTTGCACAAGCTTCGGGCAGATTATAATAAGAGCTGTTGTTTTCCATATAAAAATTCCTTTCATAGTCAATTTTTTGTATATCATTAGTATGTTTTTTGTTTTTGAAAAATCCTGCGCAAAAAATCAAATGAAGCAGTGTACCTAAAATTCTGGCGACCGTGCATGCAGCTATAAAAATTTTCAGTTTTCTAATTTCTTACATACTTTCTATATAAAAAAGAAAATGGGAGGGAAAAATATGAGTTTAACAGAAGAAAGAAGAGAAAAATTATTGGCAGACCTTAAGGTTTGTAAGAAACAGGGGCTTAGAGCATTCATTAATAAGAAAAACCCTACAAGTGTGTATGGGTTAGTCACAGATGGTGTGTCTGTCATTGGTGTATTCTTCAGTGAATTCGGAGATATGGGGTACGATCCATGCTTTGAGTATGTACCAAGTACTGCATCAGGCTCAGGCTGTAAAATTTTAGCTTCCAAAGATCAGCTTTATAAACACTTTTCAAAGAAAGAATTCGATGAATGTGTAGAGGAAGGCAGACGCCTTGCTCGTATATATAAGGCAACATTGTATTCTTCATACGAGGGATATATGAAGCGATATGGACATCAGTATGAGGAAGTGTAAGGAGGCAATAGTCAATGTATGATGCATGGGCAGAAGGATATAAAAAGGTGTTGCAGACGGAATATCTTTTTACCGATGAAGACTCGGTAAAAAGGGAAGATGTCGGCAACTGGATTGTATCAGCAAGAATCATTGGAGGATGTCAGGGAATCATTTGTATTTACAACAAAGAAACGTTGAGAGAACACTATAGAACTAAAACAATAGGTCTGAGCTGCTCGGAAGATGCGCCGCAGAATATCAAGGACTTTTATAGCCGTGCATTTGAGCGCGATTTCAATCGCGTCATAGAAATGGCAAAATCGTGGTAAACTCTTTTTTAAAACAAAGTCTCGGATAATGTCTGGGGCTTTTTATTATGTCAGTAATGAAGAGATGCATCTGATGCGCCTCTTTTTTGTGCCCAAAAGAGAATAATAAGGGTGCACCAAAAATTCAGACCTTATAGTATTATATGTGCGTAGCACGGTGGGCTGAAAATTTTCTTACATACTTTCCATATAAGAAATGACAGAAGGAGGCAATAACATAATTTCTTATTAACGGGAACTATCCCGCACAGTCTGCGGGAAGTATCTTTCCTGCGGGCTTTTTGTAACTTACAGACAAAGTACAAAGGAAAGGAGAAACCAAAAAATGGAAGAGTTAACATCAGCAGCAAAAACCATTGTCGCGCTTGAACCTGAAGACATACTGTTAGACAACTGTATTAAGAAGCTTCTGTCGAATGAACAGTTCATGGCACGAATCGTCAAAGGCTGCGTGGATGAATGCAAAAATCTGTCATACGAACAGATTACAGCGCTTCTTGGCGATGTGGAATTCATGCGCATACCTGTGGAGCCCGGGCTTGAGAATGCTGTCCTGTCGGGAGAACTTGCGCAGGAGGATTATGTCGCAGGCGAAGAGCTTGTCAAATTTGATATTCTGTCGTGGATTATGGCTCCTGTCAAGTTGTCAGACAGCAAAACGGATTTCGTTAAGCTTTACATTAATATCGAAGGGCAGAAAGCGGAACGTCCGGGGTATGATATATCAGAAAGAGGCATATTCTACATGTGCAGGGAGATTTCAAGACAGTGTGGAAAAGAATTTACTCTTTCAAAAGACGACCCTGTCAAGTACGGCGGTTTGAAAAAAGTGTATTCCATTTGGATATGCCCCGAGACACCTGAAAAACGTGCAGGAACAATCGAAACCATAAGCCTTCAAAAAGAAGTTGAAAAAAATGGAATGGTTGTAAGCAGCTCGACAATCGAAGACCGGTATGATATAATGTATCTGAAGATAATAAGACTGAGTAAAAATCATACTTATACGCAGTCCAGTGGGGAACTGATAGGCTTTCTGACGGATCTTGTTAACGACGAGATGTCGAAACAGGAAAAACTCGATTCGCTTGCTGGGCACGGCGTGAAGATAACAAAAACAATAGAAGAGGAGGTAAGGCAGATGACAGCTTATTCTCAAAACATTGCGGAGAAAAATATGGCTAAAGGCATTAGTCAGGGCATACTTAAAGGCAGAGTTGAAGGGCAGAATCTTCTGGCCGAAGCCGTCCAAAAATTGAGAAATGGTGTAACAAAAGAGGAACTGGCAAGGCAGGGATATGATGAGCATACTATCTTGCTTGCAATAGGAATAAAATAATAAGAAGTTGTTTTATAAAAGGGCTTCGGTGTTTTGCCGAAGTTCTTTTTTTTGTGTCCAAAAGAGGATAACAAGGGTGCACCAAAAATTCAGACCTTATAGTATTATATGTGCGTTGCACTGCGAGCTGAAAAATATGGAAAATTTATATAGAAACCTATAAACGGGTATAAAATCTATCATACTTATAATGACAGACATGAAGCTGTATGTCTTCAATGCCGTGTGCATGCAGTCATGTCTGCCAGGCGGTTCGCCGCTTATCATCGCATTCGGATGTCTGGTTTTGGCAGGCAGCTAAGGTTCGAATCCTTCCGGATGCACGCGGGTTTAGCTGAAGTAGTTCCCTGGACGGTATCCGGTCTCGACAGCGGGATGCCGGCATATCCAAAAGAATTTCAGCAGCGTGCGCATGCTCCACCCGGGGCGTGCGTGTGTCTTAGAAAGGAAGCTGATGTTATATGATGCCTGAAAACAGAGTAATAATAGCAGGAAGCAGGGAATTCACAGACCAGACCAAATTAAATAAGGTCTGCAGGTGGATATTCAAGACTGCGCGAATTCCAGTAAGCGGTACAACCATAATCAGCGGCACATGCCGTGGAACTGATAAGATGGGCGAGGAATATGCAAGAGAAGAAGGAATGGCTGTTGCTAGATTTCCAGCTGACTGGAGCCGTTACGGAAAAATGGCCGGACCAAGAAGGAACGGCGAAATGGCAAGATATGCTATGAAGAAGGGCTGCAACGGCGTGCTGATAGCATTTTTAAGAGCTGACAGCAGAGGCACGAAAAACATGATAGATACGGCTGTAAAGATGAAACTTGAAACGTATGTTGTAAAGTATGAGGAAAAAATCATCGAAAAATACAACTACACAAAAGGCGGATTTGAGAAGATATTTGGATGAAAATTTAGAGAGGAGAAAAAGCATGCGACTAAAATTCAAACAGGGTGGTACCGACGCGGTCATTGCCGTAACAAATGTACATTACTGCAAGCATAAGGTTAAGGTGTTTGATAATAAGCCTGACGATGAGGTGGATGAATTTGGAAACACTTACAGATGCGGACTATTGGTATCGCAGCAGGGCATGCCACAGAACACAGGCCTGATGTTTGTTGGCATCAGCAGATTCAACTGCAACGATATGTCGAAGAATTGTTGAAATATGGATATGCCGACATCAGTGATTATGAGTACACTGATATTATTAGGATAACAGATTAATATTTCCCTTTTTGGACAAAGTTCAAATAAGGAATATTATATATAAAAAATCCATTATAAAAAAAGGAGAAAAATGCACATGGATAACTTAATAATTGTAGCAGCAGCCATTGTGGTAGTCATTGTTCTTATCCTTATTACAGGATATGTCAAGGCACCAACAGATACGGCCGTAATCATCAGTGGACTTAAGAAGGAGCCGAAGTATGTAATCGGACGGTCATCAATTAAGATTCCGTTCTTGCAGCGAACTGACAAGCTTACTTTGAAGATGATCTCAGTGGATGTAAAAACTGAGGAGTCGGTTCCAACAAATGATTACATTAATGTCAACATTGATTCGGCTGTAAAAGTCAAGGTTAGCATGGACCCGGAGAAGATGAAGCTTGCAGCAAGCAACTTCCTTAACAAGAATGAAGAGTATATCAGAAGTTCTGTTGTGGATGTATTGCAGGGAAACGTTCGAGAGATTATCGGCCAGATGAAGCTTGAGGAAATTGTACAGGACCGTAAGAAGTTTGCCGATAAGGTTCAGGAGAATGCAGCTCCGGATATGGCTAAGATGGGCTTAGATATTGTGTCCTTTAATGTACAGAATGTTACTGATAAGGGCAATGTCATTGAGAATTTAGGTATTGATAGAGTTGTCACTATTTCTAAATCAGCACAGATTTCAAAGGCTGAAAGCGAAAGAGATATTGCTGTTGCGAAGGCAGCCGCAGACAAGCAGGCCAATGATGCAAGAGTAGAAGCTGAGACAGCTATTGCGGAGCAGAACAATGCACTGGAAATCAAGAAGCAGGAGCTTAAGAAACAGTCAGACATCAAAAAGGCTGAAGCTGATGCAGCTTATGAGATTCAGGAACAGGAGCAGAGGAAAACCATTGAGATCGCAACTGCTGACGCAAACATTGCCAAGCAGGAAAAAGAGGCTGAAATCAAGGAGAAAGAGATTGCAGTCCGCGAGAAGTCACTCGATGCTGAAGTAAAGAAACAGGCGGATGCTGAGAAATACGCCCGTATGCAGAAAGCTGATGCTGAGAAGTATGAGCAGGAAAAGAGAGCAGAAGCAGAGAAGTTTACAAAGCTTCAGGCTGCCGAGGCAACAAGGGCACAGTATGAGGCAGAAGCAGAAGGTATCAGAGCAAAAGGTCTTGCAGAGGCAGAGGCTATGGAAAAGAAAGCTGATGCTATGGCTAAATACGGCAAGGCGGCAATGACCGAGATGATTATCAAGGTTCTTCCACAGATGGCAGAGGCTATTGCTAAGCCACTTGAGAGCATTGATAAGGTTTCTATTATCGGTGGTGCAGGAGACAGTGGAATGTCTGCTATAAGCGACAATGTTCCGCAGGTGCTTGCTAAAACCATCGAGTCTGTAAAAGAGACAACCGGATTTGACCTTACTGAGGTCATGAAAGCTAATACATATGACGCCAAAGTTAACAACAATATTAACGTAGCAACAGATTTTGGCGAGAAAATCACTGAAAATGCGGTAAAAGAAACCACAGCAGAAATGCATAAGAATAAGATTCCATCTGATTCAAAAGATGAATGCTTCGACTACGAGAACATGTAGAAAAGGCAGAAGAGGTACAGAAATGTACCTCTTTTTTTTGAGTTCATATATTGGCGTCTCCCACGGATAGACTGTGGAAGCACACTAAATTCGAAAAAAACAATTAATTCTATAAAGTACTTGACATAGTTACTAAGAGTTACTATAATAAGTACATAAAGTAAATATAAAAAATGCAGAAAGTAATTATAGGAGTTGAACACATGAATAAAGTAGATGTAAATGGATTAACAGAACGGGAGTTTTTAGCAGAATATAAGCCGGGCGATTATGACAGACCATCGGTTACAGTTGACATGATGGTGCTTCGTATGAAGGAAGACTTAAGCTGTATGCAGGTGCTTCTGATAAAGAGAAAGGCTCATCCGGAGATAGACAAATGGGCGCTTCCAGGCGGATTTATTAACATAAAGGAATCAGCATATGAAGCAGCGTGCAGGGAGCTTAAAGAGGAAACAGGTCTTACAGACATTTATCTTGAGCAGCTCTATACCATGAGCCAGCCGGACAGGGACCCTCGTATGAGAATTATTGATATTGCATACATTGCACTGCTTACATATGGATATGAGCAGTCTGCCGTTGCGGGTGATGACGCAAAGGATGCCAGATGGTTCGATGTGAAATTTGCAGATGAAAAACTTGAGTTTGCAAACGACTTGATTAAAATTGAATACTCCCTCAGGTCTGAGAAATTTAAAAATGGTGTAATCACAGTGGAAAACTTTGTTCCGGTCAGCGTATCAGACGAAAAGCTTGCTTTTGACCATGACCAGATTATACTGGAAGGACTTATGAGGATAAGGAATAAGGCTGAGTATACAGGCATTATGTTTAACCTTGTGCCGCGTGAGTTTACCATTCCGGACCTGCTTAAGGTGTTTGAGGTTCTTTCAGGAAAGGAAGTTCATCCAAAGGTGTTCCGTGAGAAGATTGCAGGACAGCTTGTTTCACTTGACAGGTCGCAGAGACCTATTGTCGGAAGAAAACCGGCTGCTGTGTACAGATATGTTGACCTTAACATGGATGAACGTAAACTGGTTAAAGTGCATAAGAAATATAAAAACGGTGTGATACTCACAAGGGCACAGCCATTCCATAACGGACACCTGAACATGATAAAACAGGCCGCATCTGAGTGCGAAAATCTGCTTGTTGTGATAGGCAGTGCAAACAAAAGCTATACAAAGAGAAATCCGTTTCCAATCGAATACAGAAAAAGACTTGTTGAAAACGTACTGCAGGAAGAGGATTTAAGCGGTGCAGATGTAAAGGTTATGACATTATCCGACTGGAGCATGGAGGATGCAGCCCAGTATGTAAAGGAATGGGGTTCTTTCTTCTATTACAACATAGCTAATGAAATTGGAGAGAAAAGCTTTACATTCTATTACAACGACGACCCGAAGATTGCGGAAAACTGGTTTACAGATGATATTTTAAAGAATGTGACCATCAGAAACCTTGGCAGAAGTGATATTGAGATTTCAAGTACAATGATCAGAGATTTGCTGTATAAGAAAGATTATGACAAAGTCAGGGATCTGGTTCCGCGATGGATGTGGAAGGATTTAAAGCAGCTTGGAAAAATCCTTATGGATGCAACAAATGATGATTATATGATGTAGGAGAAAATAATTATGGCAAAGAAAATTTTAGTAGTAGTGGACGCACAGAATGATTTTATTACAGGAGCTCTTGGAAACAAAGAGTGTGACGTGGCAACCAATGTTATTGCAGATGAAATCAGGTCAGGAAAATATGATGACGTGATATTCACAAGGGATACGCATGATGAAAACTATCTGAATACTCAGGAGGGAAGAAAGCTTCCGGTAGCTCACTGTATTAAAGGGACAAACGGATGGGAAGTAGACGCTCGTCTTAAAGATGCAATGAAGGAGCGTGGAGTTAATTGTGACGATATTACTTATATTGACAAGCCGACTTTTGGCAGCAAAGAGCTTGGTAGACTTCTAGCGGAATATGATAACAGCGATACAGAGATTTATTTCTGCGGATTCTGCACGGGAATATGCGTAATCAGCAACGTAGCGATTGCAAAGACGTTCTGTAAAGATGCAGAGGTGTCAGTGATAGAAAATGCCTGTGCCTGCGTAACGCCTGAAAGTCATAAGACAGCAATAGAAGCAATGAAGATGATTCAGGTTAATATTATATAGAAAGCTATTTACCAAAAGGGTTTCTGACATACTAATAGCGTAAGAAATGGGAGGAGAATATCATGAAATTAAACCAGATAATCACAAGTCTTTTAGAGACAGACATGTATAAATTCAGCATGGGTCAGACAATATTCCATCAGTTTACGGATTACAAGACCACATGGACATTCAAGTGCAGAAATGAAGATGTGCATTTTACACAGAAAATGGTGCAGGAGATAACAGAACAGATTAAGGCTTTCTGTAAGCTTCGGTTTACAGAGGATGAGCTTGCATATCTTGACAATATCAAATGGATCAAAGGCTCTTATGTTGATTTTCTTCGTCTCTGGCAGCCGCGTTTTGAGGATTTTGAGATAGGAACAGATGCACCTTGTGGCTTGTCTATCGAGGCAAAAGGAACATGGCTTAACACTTCAATGTATGAGATTCCGACACTTGCCATTGTAAATGAAGTGTATTTCAGAATGGCATATGACTATGATAAGCTGCTTGACAGCTTTAAGAAGCGTTTGGATGCAAAGTATGAGAATTTAAAGAACGGACACTGGTACGCGGGTACATTCTCAGAGTTTGGTCTCAGAAGAAGACTTTCTGCTGAAGCGCAGGAGCTTGCAGTGCAGAAGTTCGCACATTTAAACGACACCCTGCACAGTTCATCAAAGTTTGTCGGCACATCAAATGTGTATCTTGCAAAGAAGTACGGGCTTACACCTGTAGGCACCATGGCTCATGAGTGGATTATGTGTACAGGACAGGGCAATCACAAACACAATCCGGCATATTCAAACTGGTATGCTCTTGATGCATGGATTAAGGAGTATGGAGTATTAAACGGTATTGCGCTTACTGACACAATCACAACAGACTGTTTCCTGCGTGATTTCCAGCTTACCTATGCGACACTTTTCTCAGGAGTGCGTCATGACAGCGGAGACCCGTATGAGTGGGGTGAGAAGATGATTGCTCATTACAGGAGCCTTGGAATTGATCCTAAAACAAAGACACTTTTATTCAGCGACAGTCTTGATTTTGAGCGTGCTGACAAGCTTTACAGACATTTCTGCAAGGAAACAAATGTAGCTTTTGGTATCGGCACATACTTAAGCAATGATACAGATGTTCCTGCACTCAATATTGTCATGAAAACTACAAGATGCAACGGAATGGACGTGGCCAAGATTTCTGACACACCAGGCAAAGGCATGTGCAAAAACCCGGATTACGTGGATTATCTTCAGAGATGTATAAACTGGCGAATGAAGGAGGGTAGATAGTATGTATAATTTCAATGCAGCACAGCAGACAGAAAATCTTATCAAATGGATTAAGGACTGGTTTGATGAAAATGGGAAAGGCTGTAATGCCGTACTGGGCATTTCAGGTGGCAAGGACAGTACAATAGCAGCGGCATTGTGCGTAAAGGCCCTCGGAGCGGACAGGGTTATTGGCGTAATGCTGCCGGATGGAGAACAATCAGATATTAACGACTCCATTGAAGTATGCAGGCTCTTGAGCATCAGAAACTATACCATTAACATAAGACCGGCACTTGAGGCCAGTTTCAAGCAGCTGCAGGACTGTGGAATTGAGATTACAGAGCAGTGCAGGCAGAATATTGCGCCAAGAGAGCGCACAAAGATGATAAGGGCGGTCTGTCAATGCGATAATGGTAGGATGATTAATACCTGTAATTATTCTGAAGATTATGTTGGCTATTTTACGATAGGCGGCGATGGCGATGGGGATGTGGCTCCTTTAGGATATTTGACAAAGTCTGAAGTCTGCGCCATTGGACATTATCTTGGTCTGCCGTCTAAGTATGTTGACAAAACACCGTCAGACGGTTTATGCGGAAAGACGGATGAAGACAGTTTTGGATTTACGTATGAGCAGCTGGATACCTTTATCCGCAATGAGACCTGCGGAGATAAAGAAATTGACGAGCTGATTAAGCAGAAACATCTTGCCAATGAATTTAAGCTGAATCCGGTTGCAAAGTACGAGCCCGGCATTTGCGAAATATAATATTATCTGACAAAATTTTAAGACGCTTGAGAAACAAAAGTTTTTCAAGTGTTCTTTTTTTTGTGCATACAGGCGTTTCATATAGAAGCTCATCCGCCCGTATAAAATCTTACATACTCTTTTTACAAAAAAAAGAAAAATGGAGGATAATAAATGAGCGGATACAACAGGGAAAGATGCATGAGCAACAATGCAGTTGCTGCCTATGAAGACGGACTGCTGCCAAAATTAAAAAGGAAAAGCCAGAAGAAAATAGGTGGTACGCCTTAGTTTCAGCCGAATGGGGCATTGTGGGTGCCGATGTTAAGGTAACTGACCATATAACAGAAAGACAGAGAAATGCAAAGAATTATTTCAGATATGGCGGCTACATTAAGGAATTTGCATCCGAACAGGAAGCAAGGCAGTTTGCTGATAATGCTAAGCTGGAATAATGAGAAAAAAAGAGACTTCGAAATTGAGGTCTCTTTTTTTTGGCTGCAGTTTTCTAACCATACAGCTTCAGTATTTCTGCAGGCTCAATAAGGCATAAACGTATAAAAAAATAAATCATACTTTAAATATAAAAAATAAATCCGGTGTCTATTTCTCTGCACACCTTACGGTGGTAGCTTCTTAGACACTAAATTTGTGAAAAGCATGAGGTCTATTATGAATAATGTATTGGCAACCAGATTGTTACCACTGATTAAATATCCAGGTGGTAAGGAAAAAGAATTAAATTATATAATACCAGCACTTCCTGCTAAAATTGATAATTATTATGAACCCTTTGTTGGTGGCGGGGCTGTATATTTTGCTATTGATGCAAAAAAATATTACATAAATGATAAATCAGATGAATTGATTGCTCTATATAAAATGGTTAAAGAACAAAATGCCGAATTTTTTGATAAGTTAAAAGCAATTGAATACGGCTGGAATGCTATAAGCGAAGTAGTTTATTATCACGAAAAGACAATAACAGATATATATTATATGTACAAAAATGGCAAATTAAATAAACAACAACTTGGCGATAAGATAACAGAGTTTGTTCTTGCAAATGCAGAGGAATTTAATGGGTTGCTTACAACTAATTTCAATTATCAAATTGAAGAGTTTGTCTATGAGTTATGCAAGAGTATAAAAAATAAAATGATAAGAATGCACAAGATAGAGGGGGAAAAGGTGATTTAGCGTATCAAGATGTTGTGTCTAATATCGAATCAGCTCTAAAAGCAGCTTTTTATACTCATTTTAGAATGCTGATGAACAATAAAGAGGAATTAGGAATTAGTAAGGAATTTGCTACGGCGATATACTTCTTTATTAGACAGGTGTGCTATTCGTCTATGTTTAGATACAACAAGGATGGAAAATTTAATGTTCCTTATGGTGGAATTTCTTATAATAGAAAATCTTTTGCAAATAAGATTGCGTATTACCAAAATAAGGATGTGGTTAAACATCTTTCAAATACAACAATAGGGAATATGGATTTCTATGATTTTATGAATACATATAAACCTAAAAAGAATGATTTTGTGTTTTTAGATCCACCATATGATTCTGAATTTAGTACATATGCAAAAAATGAGTTTGATAAAGATGATCAAGCTAGATTAGCGGAGTATCTAATAAAAGAGTGCAAGGCTAATTTTATGATTGTTATAAAAATACAAATTATATTTCTTCATTATATTATGAAGGTACAAAAACAGCAAATGGTAAGCAATTGTATGTGTCTTCTTTTGATAAAAAATATTTTGTAAGTTTTCAAGACAGGAATGATAAGAATGCACAACATTTGTTAATCACAAACTATAAGATAGGAGACTGATTGAAAATCAAGGTTAGGAAATACTCGCCGTGTATCTACACACCGTAAAGGTATGTGGTTTTACGACGGAAATATGTAAACACCTCTCCTTTTTTAAAGAGGCCGATTCGTCGGTTTCTTTTTTTGCCAAATTATATATAGAGAGAAATCAGAATTGATAAAAATCTAACATACTTTCTACATAAATAAAAAGAAAAAAGGAGAAAAACAAAATGGCAAATGGAACAAGGGTATAACTGACAAAAGAAATTATGGGGGACTTAGGAAGTCCTTGCAAGAACAATGAATTTCGTCTGTACACGGAAAATGATAAGTAAAATAGCGGCCCTGTCTACAAGCGTATCATGAGAAGTCATTGAGCCTGTAGCGGACAGCTTCTTTGAAACATGCAACGGAATAATCAAGTTCAGACGTTGGGATGGACGTAACATATTCCTGAACACTGCTTATATCGTCAAAATAGAGCAGCTTCGTATTGCACAAGCATCATACGAGGGTACTTACAATCCGAAGATAAGAATGCATAGTCAGAAAAAAGATGTATACGTGATGACAGCTCTTGTAGAAAAAGATGAATCTGTGAAGCTGGTAGTAAAGGAGGAACAAAAAAGAGTATGGTAAATAAGATATTTAGGAAGTACGAAAAAGAATGTATCCATCTAGTCCGCATCAAGATAGCAGACCTTAACGACATCCTTGCATCTGTGGATGCAGGGATGAAAATAGTAGACAGATACGAGCACTTTGACCAAGCTTACAATCAATACGTAAGAAATGCAATGATAGACGGAAATCCGCCAGTTGGGTTTGAAATGTATATGGATAAGTATGGTTTTGAAGACTGCGCTGTTGAACTAGAAGACGCAACACAGAATGCTTTTGAAATATTAAGCAGGGTTCTGGGAATCAAATGCGTAGACTACAAATGGGATGAATACAATGGCAACTACGTTAATGTCAAGTACAGGGTATAATAGGAGGAAACAGATGGAATACAGCAGATAGATACACCTATACGTTTTACAGCAATATGCTCGGAAAAGATGTGTATGGAAAAACTGCAAATGGCAATGTAAATTGTCGAACATTTGCAGTTATAAGATGAACAGAATGTCGTTTTTTACAAAAGAGCCTTTAATTAGGCTCTTTTTTATGTAGTCGAAAATATCGTTTCAAAAAAAAATTTCATACTTTCTATATAAAAAAGAAAAATGGAGGGAACAGAATATGAGAATTATTGAAAAAGCAAAAAATTTAAAGAACAAATTAACTAAATGTGGCACAGCCGCAATCTGTGGCACAGCCGCAATCATTGTAATCTTAATCCTAGCAGTTTGTTATGGTCTTAGTTGGATTGTAACTTGTGGAATTATTAAGCTGATTACAATGTGTTTTGGACTTACATTCAAGTGGTCAATCGCAACAGGTATTTGGCTTGTGATTTGTATTTTGAAGAGTAGCTTTTGAAATATTAAGCAAATTTCCATTACGAATGCAATAAATTCATAAACGAGGAATATGCTGAATTCATAATGAAATAGTTTTTCATTTTGCAAAAAAGAGACTGTCTTCGGATGGTCTTTTTCTTGTGTAAAAATTCCAAAAATATAATTTCTATCATACTTTCTATATAAAAATAAAGAAAAATGGAGGAAAACAATATGTTAACAATTGAAAATTTTAAAGAACATGTAGAGAAACAGGTAATTTGTAAATTATCTAACAATGGTGATTACGAGGCAAGATACGAAAGCAAAACAAGTCATCTTACCTTTGTACCCATTTTTAAAAATGTAAAAGCGCTTCCAGCATTCAGGCTGGGAGATTTGTATCAGATGTACCGAGTAAGGGGCGACATCAATGGAATCATTGACGAGATGGTGCAAATTATTCTTAAGCCTGTAGACGATACCATAAATAAGATTGCCAATAATATTGGACACAAGTCAAAGTGCAAGGGAGCTGGATTGATCTTTTTGTCTGATGCGGTTAAAAGGTACGCGGATGAAATAGGAGGAGATGTAAAGATAATTCCATCTTCGATTAACGAAATACTATTAACACCTGCAAACTGTGATATAAACAGCGATGAAATTGTATCAGTAAATAATGGCTTATCAGAGGATGAGATACTGTCTGATCACCCTTATATTTATATAAAAGGTTTAGACCAAATTGTATCTTGCAATTAGTTAACAAACAAAAAAGAGACTGTCTTCGGGCAGCCTTTTTTGTGCGGATTCCAATATATAAATATATTGCATATTCTCTATATAAATTGCCACCTCCCATACGGTGCATGGGACAAAGCAGGACAGCGTAAGGCGGTCCTCTTTTTTTATATAAAGATGATGGTGGGATTTGAACCCACGATATCAGTTTTGCAGACTGACGCCTTTTCGCTTGGCCACATCATCATTATAAGATATAAGGTGCTAGACGGGATTTGAACCCGTGATCTTCAGAGCCACAATCTGACGCTTTAAACCTGCTATAACACAACGCAGTGTACGGGACTCGAACCTGTGCATCCATTAAGATGACCTCGGATTAGCAATCCGGCGCATTACCTACTCTGCCAACACTGCATATATTAAGTTTTAAACGGAGTGCCTGAGATTCGAACTCAGATATCCTTTCGGAATGGCAGTTTTCAAGACTGCTGCTGTACCAGTTGAGCCAACACTCCATAGTGCTCTCGGAAAGTTTTGAGCTTTCGACCTCTTGGGCTTCAACCAAGCGCTCTACCTCTGAGCTACAAGAGCATGATGAAATTAAGTCGGCGGGGCAGGATTTGCACCTGCGGTGTTTCTTGTGTAACGGTTTTACGGACCGCCGCCCTCGCTGCTAGGCATACCCGCCGGTAATGTACCATCGGGGACTTGAACCCCGGACAGCTCGATTAAAAGTCGAGTGCTCTGCCAGCTGAGCTAATGGTACATGTGTTTTTTATATTGTTTCAGTTATGACAATATCATTGATTGTGCAGCCGAAAAGGGCTGCGAGTGCAACGAGATTGTCGAGTGTCGGAAGCGTCTGTCCACGCTGCCACTTGTATACGGCATTTACAGTTGTAAGTGCGAGTGCTTCCTTTATATCGTTTACAGTTAAGTTTGCATTCTTTCTTAATTCTGCAATCTGCTTTCCTGTCTGTTCCATGTTAATTACTGGCATGATAGTTATTTCCTTTCATTTTTAAGCAATAAAAAATCGTTTATCCGGGATGCGCCCTGAGATAAACGACATGAAAGAAAAATATTTATTCAGTAAATATGTTTTTCAGACAGAATTTTCGTTCATATAAAAGCGCATCACAATAGAGTTCTTTTTCGAATAAGAACTATGTTTAAAGCTGTATGAACTTTTACAAAACTTAATTGCTGTAAGCATATCTTTTTCCTTTCTCCTGCGTTTTCGCAGATAACTGTTTTCCTTTGATATACATACTATAGCACAATTTCTGTATCTTGTCATTATCCTGCTGGTAGAATTTGAAAAACGATATTTTTTTTATTTTCTATTGTTATGAATATGATAGAGAAACAAAAAAACTGCAGAAATTTTGTAGAAATTTTTCAGCAAAATAAAACTCCGGTAATATTTCCTGCGCTAAAAATGCAGTAAAATCAAGGGTTTGAGAGTTCTGTGTACTTGTATGGGCACAGGACTTTTTCTGTTGACATTACTTTTATTTTCATTGCAGATTTCTGGCTAAAAGCAGCTGTTCTTATATGGAAAGCCATTAGCACTGATAAAAAATATCATACTTTCCATATAAGGAAGAAAAATGCTTGGAGGCTTAAAAATTGAAGTATGAGGAAAGAAAAACATGCACCATACTAAATGCCGTTTCGGGAAGAAAAGACCTGCGATGTGTGCAGATATTCGACAGGAAGGCGGCGTCCGGCAGCTTGTGTGACAGCTGCAGTTTGTATGAGACTTACCAGAGCTTCCTTGAGAGAAGCCTTGAATACAGCGGATTTTTGAAGCAGGAAGAGGATATTCCTGGGCAGATAAGCATTGAAATGCTGGAGAATGGCAGATATATGCCGAGGGAGGAAAAATAATGCACTATTATATAATCAGGCCGAAAAGGCGGAAGATTAACAGGAATATAATAAGAGGCATCTTCGAGATGGATGAGAATGCCGTAATAGTGGAAGATATGAGCGAGGCTGACATCTGCGTGCTTCAGGATGGCTGGACAAGGTCAAGGATGTGTGTTGAGGAATACAGGCAGGCAGAGAAGGTGCATATCTGTGTGCAGGAATCATATCTGTATACCGACAGATGGACTGTGCATGTCAGTTAGGAGGGAATTATGGACAGCAGAAATATATTAAGAAGAAAAGGTGCAAAAGATGTGGCGGATGCGTTAAGAAGTCTGACGGCAGAAGAGTACAAAAGACAGAATAAGCCGGGGCTTGACGGATTTGCTTTCAGCAAGAGCAGCATGGAAACTGACGTGGCAGGCCTTGAAGCAGAAATTGAGGACATCATGAGCCATCCGAGAAAATACAGGGCGGTGATTATGATACTTGCGTATCTGAAAAATACGCAGATCTAGCAGAAACTTATATGGAAGGACATTCGCAAAACATCCATCTGACATACTTAATATAGGGAGAAAGAATAGGATAAGGAGGCACAGAAAGCAAAATGAAGGAGACAGAAAATTCAAAGGATCCAAGGATAGAGACAATAAAGGTATACAAAGAAGCGACAGGAGCCAAGAATATAGGCGAGCTTAAAGACATTGCCAGGGCAGTCGGAAAGCTTATCGAAAAGGACATGGCAGAAAACGGTGTCGGCAGGGAATGCGCAAGACAGAGAGTTTTTGCCCTGATACGGGATAAGCTTGAGAATGCGCATTAATATATGAAAGGACGTGGTTTTTTGGAAAACGAGAAAAACACACTCGAAAAATACCATGAGATGACAAAGGGTGGGTCGGCAGAACAGCTCGGAGCATTCTACTACCTTATAAGCCATCTTGATGAAATAATCGAATCGGCCGGAGAAAAGCCTGTTGTAAGCATTGAGGGCAACAGATTCGTAAAATGTAGCGAATGCGGCGCGATAGACGAAAGGGAGTATTTTGCATCGTATGGCGGCAAGGGGCATGTCAACTACGGACTGTGCAACAACTGCGCTCATGGCAAAAGACATAAGGAAGTCATGTCGAAGCATTTAAGACAGGTCAAAGAGGAAAACGACCGGATCAGGAAAGAAAGGTTCAAGATTATAAAATAAGAAGATACAAAAATAAGGAGAAGCGCGCCATCAGGGCATAAGATACACAATTTGAAGGAAGTAATAGGATTAATAAGAGATATTGACTGGGGATATGCCATAGGCTGGCTGACGATGTTTATTATATACGCAGGCAGGGTGTGGGATGTGGAAAGAAAAAGTTAATACAGGAAAACCAGCTTATTTATATGGAAAGATATAGCTTAAAATGCATTCTGACATACTTTATACAGGAGGAAGCAACATGATATACGAAAGCGAGTATGCGTGGGCTGTAATCAGTCCGGATCTGATAAAAGAAATGCAGTGTCAAAACATGCATCTGACAGATGTGGACAGAAACTGTGTTATTGATTCCATCGGATACGCAAAAGAAAAATTAAATTTTAAAGCAGATGATGAGCCCGACAGGGACAGTCTGAGAGATGTGGTCGCGATTGCGGCGGAAAATACGGCTGTCAAGAAGCTTTGTTTCATGCTTGAAAATGCCGCGCGGTTCATAACGCAGGATGAAAAGAGAGCGTTAGAGTGGGCGTCGAGGCGCCTGGCTTTTTATGAAGACAGCGGATTATGGCAAAACTTCGGGCGGCAGCTCAACTGGAACCGGCTTGTAACGTATTCTCCGGCACTTGCGGCAATCATCATGCAGGTATATACAAAAGCGACAGCGATTGCAGCAGAACTTGCGAGACAGGAGCTGGCGGAAGCAGATTTATGCAGAAGATGCACAGATGTAGACAAGGATACGCATAGGAGTGCATCAGGACTTCGAGGATGCGAGCCGTACTGTCAGAAAATAGTTGATTTGAGAATAGATTTTGAGAGCATGGACGTCTTTTAGGAGAAGAGAAGGATGCCTTGCAATGTTTGCAGATGAGCAGGAATAGGACACACGAGAAAGGAGACATTATATATGAGCAATGAAAGAACAGAGGATATGAGATTAGACGATATATTTGAGAAAGGAAAGATCGCGCTTTTTAAGCTTCTTGATGAGGTTTCCGGCGAGAAGAATACAGGATGCATAATGATTTATGCAGGAAAAATCCGCTTTAAAACTGCATCCGGAAGCAGAGATGAAAGACGCACGAAGGATGTCTTTAAATCAATGGACGGCGATGATTTTGTAAGAGAGTTTGCGAGAAAGATAATGGGAATGGATGCAGAATGGGAAGATTATGCTGTATGTAAGCGCACGATTGCGTACCGAAATAGGCTGTATCAGACGGTTGCAGTTAATGAGAGATTTACGGCTGAGAAGAGGCCTATGCTTCAGATTAGGATACTTATGGCATGAGAATATGGTGGACGAAAATGATGCCGTTCGGACGTGATCAAAAGGAGTATGATATATGCAGTGCTTCCTTAAATCTGTGATACGAATCGGCAACGCCCCCTGAAAAAATTAAATAAGTTGCAAAACGGCAAAAATCGTAACCAATACAGTAATGTAAAGGCTTCCTGAGATTTCTCGGGGAGTCTTTTTTTTACCTTCACCGGACTTTAATAAGGTATAGTGTTTGAAGTATTGACTGTGAACTACTCAGTAATTGAATTACCGAGCATCTGGGCACAGACTTAAAAGTCTATGGATCCAAGGTGCGTCCATAACACCAATACTGTTTTTTTACGCAGCTACTTTTGTTACTTCAGGTGATGAAATAGATATCGGATCAAGTCTGGTATCTATTTTTTGTGCCTGAAAGTATAAGCGCAGTATGTTAAATGCGCCAACACTGTCAGCATTCCAATTGTAACTACCATCAATATAAAGACCTCTTTCAACTCTATTCTTTTTGTTAGCATTCTGCTTGCAGACAGTGTTCATAAGCGGACTTGTCTGACTTGAATATGCCTCTTTCTGCATAATAAAGTTGATTCCGTATAATGCAAGCTTATATCAAGTAGGAATGAGCTATGTCCTTTTTTTGGGGATTGTACAAAAGAAAATGTTATGATAATATTAAAATTATAAAAATTATATAAACAGGAGGAACAAGATGAGGAAATTTTTAAGAATTCTACTCATGGGTATCATTCTGCTGGCTGTAAGCAAAGACTCAGTTTATGCAAGCAGCAGTGTTCAAAACGGAGTGGAAGTAAACGTAACGGAGGAAAAGGGAACTTATAAGGAAGGCGATAAGGTGAAGTTTACATATGAATTAAAAAATACAAATTCATATGATGTAACAGGTATTAACCTACAAATAAATTCACCTGATAGTATTGAGTTTGCTAAAGGTGATTTACAAAAAGATATAGGAACGCTCAAAGCTGGAGATTCTATAAAATATGATATTACAGCAATGATAAAAAATGTTTCAGCTAGTAAAAAAACGGATACGGAGACGAAAACTCCTGATAAGAGCAAAGAAATAAAGTCAAAAGATAATTTGTCAGCAAAAAATAATGTAGCAACTAATGAAAAAAAGATCAACACAAATGATGATTACAATATAGTATGCTACATAATGTTATTATTTTTTGGACTTTGTTTGTTAGCATATGCAATCAAGAAGAAAAAGATAAATAAGATTATTTCTTTGGTATTAGTTGTGGCTATAGTATCAAATATGTCGTTATTAAGTGTATATGCGGATGATTTAGAGAAGTGCAGTTTTTCAACCACCCACAAAATAAAAATTGATAATAAAGAAATAAATATTGATTTTATCACAAATTACGATCGCGCCGAAGATATGGGAAAACTGACAGTTAATACCGATACCTTTGGATACGATACTGTAAACAATTATTATCTTACATCATCAAAACTTGATGGTTTAAGCGGCACGTTAGAAAATAGCAACAAATACAATAATATAAATGTTAAAGTTTACAATGATAAAGACAAGCTGGTATTTGAAGGAAATACGCCGTCGGCCGATAACTGGAAAATAACAAATATAGGCCTTTTCCCTGGGAAAAATGAAATTATTGTAACAGCAACAGGTGATGAAAAAGAGTTAAGTACAACAGTCTATCTATATGATTCTATTGGTCTTAATTACGATAAAACTATTGGTGCGAATACAGACTCTGATAATGATGGAATTTATGATGTAATTGAGGAATATATCGGCACAGATATAAACAAAGCTGATACGGACGGAGATGGATTAACTGACTATCAAGAAGTTGTAGAACTTGGGACAGATCCACTTAAGGTGGATACTGATGACAACGGTATATCAGATTATAATGAAGATGCTGATAATGATGGTATTTCAAATGGCAAAGAATATGAAATCGGAACGGATCCGACAAATAATGATAGTGATTCTGATGGTTTGCTAGATAATGAGGAATTGACTGGATACAATACAAGTCCTACCAATAAAGATACGGATGGTGATGGAGCTGACGATTTATGGGAAATCAGTAATGGATATAATCCTCTTGTGTACAATGAATCATTTACAATAAGCTATGAAAGGTATCCTGAAGTTACCAAGGAGAACCCTGTTGTACCGTCAGTAAAACTTGATTTAGTAGATGGAAATATAGATTCGTTGAATATTGATCCTGTAAGCTCTTATGACAATCCATATATAAATCCATCGGTTGCTGGCTATCTGGGAGAAGCGTATAATTTTAGCGTTGACGGGAAATTTAATTCTGCTGAAATGACATTTAAGTATGATAAATCGCTTGGACAATTATCTGATACATTCCAACCAAGAATATATTATTTTAATGAATCTACAAAGATGTTTGAAGAATTAGAAAATCAGACAGTGCAAGAAGGAAAAATTACAGCTACGGTAACGCATTTTTCTACATATATTCTTCTTAATAAATATATGGTTGATACCGTATGGGATTCAGATATTAAAAAACCAGACGAAAATGGTCAAAATAGCGGACTGTCAATTGCTTTTGTTATAGACAGATCTGCAAGTATGGACGACAATGATCCAGGTGATATAAGAAAGCAGCTAACGAAAGATTTCGTTAATAAAATGGACTTTAATAAAGATCAAGGAAGCGTTATTTCGTTTATCGCTTGTGAAGAAATAAAGACAGAGCTGACAAATGATAAGCAGGAATTAATTGATGCAGTAGATAGTATATATAACGATTCAGGCTGGGGATGGGATTCTGGAACTAATGGCTCAGCCGGAATACATGCCGCAATCGACCAGTTAAAAGCGGATGCATCTGGAAACCAGAGATATATTATTTTTATGACTGATGGTGAAGATACAACTGTGTCATATTCCTATGATGATTTAATTGCTACAGCAAAGGATAATGGAATAAAAATATTAAGTATTGGATTAGGAAGTGCCAATGTAACATTATTAAAGAAATTAGCAGATGAAACAGAGGGAAAATATTATTTCGCAGAAAAAGCTGAAGATTTGTCCAATATATATGAAAATATCTCAAACGAAACAATTGATTATACGACTGACAGCAATAATGATGGCATTTGTGATTATTATACAAACCTCATAAAAGACGGAACATTAACCCTTAGCAACGGCTCTACAGAACTTTCAGGTTTGGATATAGACTATAACGAAAATGATGACTGGGATGGAGATGGCTTAAAGAATGGAGAAGAAATCGAAGTCCAGACTACCGGGAAATATGTATATGTAGTAATGAAATCTAATCCATTTCTTACTCATAGTGATGGAGATGGAATAGATGATTATACTGAAGTCAAAAATGGTACAGATCCATTACAAAATGATGTTGCTATTTCAGCTAATAATGTAGATTCATTAACAAATAATGATTACTATTATTATGAGAATTCCGCAAATAATTTCCAAAATGACCTGTTATCAAAATCTACTATGGTAATAAGTGCTGCTATATTTGGTGTATGGAACACAAATGAAATATACAGAGATTTGATCATAGATTACTATAAGAACTATGATACAGAAGAAACTTTTGAACAGGAGGAGATGAAGCAGAAAAAGAAGAGTGCCGTTGAAATCTTAAACTCATTGTTAGAATCTGTAAAAAAATATTCTTTAGATGAATATAACTTCCCAAAAGATATATTAACTGTTAAAGAAGTAATAAACGGCGCTACAAGCAATGATGCAGTAGAAAAAGCAGTAGCGGAAGACTTTTCAAAGTTATTTACTAAAATACATAATGCGAGTGAAGAAGCAACATATATGAGAATGACCACAAATGGTATGTCATATACCAAAAAACTAAAAGACGTTTCTGAAATAAAGGATAAAGTTGGGAAAGGAATGAAAATTGTTGATAAAATATCAGATGGAATAACATATGCCGGATATGGTATGGATATTTTAGACACTATTGATAGTTTATCAACTATCAATACAAATAATGAAATATTTGAAGCGAATTTGGATGCCTTAACTTACTTAATTAATAACAGCAAGGATAATCATGCGAAAAAGGCTGCTTTATCAATTAGAAACGTGCTTGCTGGTGAATATTATAAAAATATTTCAGATATAGGAGCTGATGTATTAGAAGCTGTTTTAGATATAGGTTTAAAAGTGCTCACAGAACATTTTGTATATGTCAAAGCAGTTGTTGCAGTTCGCGATATCTTTGATACACTATTTTCAATTAGTACAGACACCAAACAAATGTATGAAATTATATGTTATCATGAGCTATCAAATGCATATATAGATTTGTTTGAGATGCAAATAAGCGATAATAACAATAATAATTATATAATTAAGTATGATGATTTGGGTTATATTAGGTATCTAACAAATTTATCTCAAATTCGGGTACTTGGTGAGACTAAGTTTTACGAATGGGAAAAGTATGATGGCTGGACATCTGGCGTGATGAATGCGATTATAAATCTTGATAAAATTAAAAGTAATATTAATTCTCAATTATCTGGAATTGCTGAGATTATCAGCCTGTTAAGCTTGAGAACTTCAAGCAATGTTAAGTTTGTAATAAAATAGTTAATAAAAAAATCATACTCTATATAAACCATAATTATTTGGAGGGAAATATGAGCATAGGATTTGACGCTGACAACATTTTTGTTTTATTCATAACGATTCCATGCATTATTATATGTGTAAAAAAAATCAAATTCGTCAAAAATGAATGTTTTGCTACTAAAGGAGTATGCATCAGTTATGACGGAAGTGCGGGTGTAACAAAATTGTTATCATATAATGGAACTTACAAATATTTCATTGATGGAAAAGAATATGTTTCAACCACAAAAAATTATCAAGAGATGAAACGTCCTAAAAAAGGAAAAGAAATAACTTTGTATGTTGATAAAAAGGACTATAGCCATATTGAACCAGAACCGAATTATAAACGATATGTTCACTTAATGATTTTAGAAATAATTGCTTCGTTTTTTTTTGTTTTCCCTATATGGTTATAAAACGGTAAAGAATATAAAACGACAGAGCAAAAATTTAGCGACAATAAAAGACCTAAATTAAATAAAGAGGTAGATATATATGTCAACAAGAACGATCCTTTTGACATAATTCCTGCATCAGAAGTATCACAATGTGTTTTTTGGATAATTTTTTCTATCTTATTGTCCATATTAGGAGTTGTATTATAGCTGAATTTTTACAAAGCATGAGCCCGGTTTTCCGGGCTCTTTTTATATGGAAAGCAATATTCAACAGATAAATCTATCATACTTATAATGTCCGGGAATACCGAACAGACCTTTCAAGCTTATGCAGCTTGTACACTTTGTTAAAAATTTGTTTTCGCGGAACAGGACCGGAAGGAGCGCCGGTTCTGTTTTGTTGTACAGGAAAAGGGGCTGCTTGCATGCAGCTTTTTTCATATGGAAAAATCATTCATTTTGTTAAATTCTGACATACTTTCCATATAAAAAGAAGAAAGGAGAGCAATAAAAAATGAATATTGAAGAAACAAGGAGGAACAAAGCTGCAGGATGTCATGTCGATTTAAGGCAAATGTTCAACAAAGGGCTCTGCCGCCTTAAATTTGGAGGACGCATCAGGCATACAAAAGAAAATAATGTCGATAGTTACGCTTTGTGCAGGGATGACGATGCTGACAGCCTGCTGATAAGAGATGGCGAACTGCTGGAGTTTGGCGGGTGGAAAACCACGGAGAGTGGGACCGTATACACAGTTGGCACATCAGAAAGCGGAAAACAGATTTATCTTACAGAAAATGAATATGGCATGTTAATGTCATGCTAAAGATTGGCGGAAAAAATTATAGCAATTAAAGAAATTAATGACAATTTAAAAGAGGAACTTATTGGAGAGCTGCACGGCAGACTGGAAGATGACCTTCACGGATATGTAATCTGTGATTATCTTTCAAGAGATGAGGCAGAGGATATCTTGGACAGCTTCGACCAGTGGGCTGAAAATGCCGACTGGGGCGATGATTATGTGTATAATGAAAACCATTATACCTTAGAGCGTCCTGAAGACATAGACGTGTAAATGTGCAGTAAAAGTGTTCAGGATAAAGGAAAGCGAATAGCATTACAAAATCATTTTCCTATATCAAAAATTAAAAGATCCGTTCATACAAATGGATGGAAACTAGCAATTTAGTGGCTTTCATCCCACAGGCAAGCCTGTGGGTTTTTCGCCACTGATTTTATAACAATATCAATTTTATTGACTAAAGAAAGGGTAAAAAATATGGATGATTTGAATATTAAAATCAATGATAATATTTCAGAAGATTTACTGAGTATGAACCTAACGGATATGTTTTGCAAACACGTTATTAGACGTAATCCTGATGGTATACAGATTAAAGCAGGTAAATTATACATAGAATCTTGCAAACTTGGTTATAAAGTATGCAATTGGGGATTACATGTAGGACATGCCAGTGATATTCAATATCACATCAATTCGATTGTACAGATGGAAAGAGACAGATATAATCCTGCAATTAGAGTTGTAATTTGCAAGTATGATTTTTGTGACACACCTATTGTTTGGATAGATAATTTACACTCAGCTATTAAGTACATTAGAGAATATGGTAAAAATGTTAAATTAGGAGATATACCATTCTATGTAGTGGATATATCTGATTATGACCATCCATCCATTCATGGATATAATGGTTCTTTAAGAGAGCGTTATGAGGATATTTTAGGAGCTGTGTCATGTGCTTATAAAAGATTTAGAAGGTCTAATTCCAAAAAATTGATTGAAATCGGCTATACACTAAACGACTTTTTATGCGACAATCCAATGTTGTATACCGAACTAAATACACACTTAGATTTGATTAACAGATAAAAATATTTATATGAACAAAATAATGACGGAATGGTCCTGATGTTTGAAAGAGAAAAAGAATAAGAGAATGGAGGAACAAAAATGGAATATGTTTTGACTGAACTTGGCAAACAACTGTTAAGAATAGCAGAGATAGAGGCAACACTTGCCAATGAGGAATACGAGAACGAGGTGGAAGAGTGCTGTCTGGAAATTGAGCTGCAGTTTTTGCAGGGCAATAAGAATGCATATGATGAACCTTATGCATTCATGGGCACTGACAACGTGTCGTTCGATGTCATATACGAGGAAGAAAACGACAGGTATTCTGCTACGCTGTATGACAAGGATGGAAACCCGCAGATGCCGTATCTCAATGATAAGAACTTGCATAAGCTTGTGGAACAGATTTTAGAAGATAGAGAAAAAGACGATGGCAGAGATTAAGAATATCAATATAAGCCAGTTCGCAGAGCAGTTTCAGAAGGAATACGACACTTTGCATGAAAGCGACTGTGCTGATGATGGAACGAAATTTGCTGCGTGGGCATTTGATGATTTTGCCAAGAAGCACAAGGATTTTATCAGCGAATTTGTAAGATTCAGGGGCGACTTTATTTCGAGCGACAGGGAGGCAGCGGCTTTCATGTATGCGCTTGAGAAGGTGGCATAGGAACAAAAATATAAGTAAAAAAGAAGAGCTGCATGATGCGGCTCTTTTTTTTGCGTCTAAGCGATGGTTTGTATGTTGAAAAGCGAATGATTTGCGCATGTAGCAACACTGATATTTGTATCTACATTAGTATGTTTCAGTAGACATTCCGCTCACAGTTTCAACATGCATATCTGTCATTAAATCTACGCTAGTAGACATTTCACCTGCGACTTCAATGTTTTTCAATATCTGATTCTAGATTAAATCTACCTCAGTAGACATTTCGCTTACAACCTTAACTCCTTGGGAACCCCCGCGACTTTTGTATCTACACCAGTAGACATTTCGGCCACAGTTTTGTTTGGCGGTTCTTGCGGTTCTGAAATCTGCACTCGCAGATATTTTTAGAGTCTCAATCTTTCCGGATTTTCTCTGAGTGTTTTTCATCTACATTTTGATTTACAGCTTCAACTATAGCCAACATGATTAACGAGACAGGCATCTACCCCAGTAGACATTTCGCCAACAGTTCCAATGAAGACAGCGCTGGACAATATTTCATATCTACCTCAGTAGACGTTTCCCTTACAGTTTCAACCGCACTTGCGCTATATAAACTATCAGAATCTACCTTAGTAGACATTTTCCTTACAGTTTCAACAAATAAAAATTATACTCTCTGTGAAATCTACCTCAGTAGACATTTTCTTTACAATTTCAACTATTCTGTATTGGAGGAGATGTAGTATATCTACCTAAGTAGACATTCCGCTTACAGTTTTAACATGGGAAAGGAGTGTATTCAAAATGATATCTACACCAGTAGACATTTCCCTTACAGCTTCAACTCTAAATGATTAAAACAACAATAATATCTACACCAGTAGACATTTTATTCACGGATTTAACCGCTTTCTTCACATCTCCAAGGACTGCATCTGCCTAAGTAGACATTTCTATTACAGCTTTAACACGCAAAGAACCATTCGTCTGCAACTCATCTACACCAGTAGACATTTCGCTTAAAGCTTCAATTATGACAACATATAATGTTCCAACAATCTACTTAAATCAACTTTAGTAGATATTTTCGTTGCAGCTTAAACTATATTATTTTCGATACTGTTATTAGCATCTACACCAGTAGACATTCTGTTCGCAGTTTTAACATGTATTAGGTCTGGAGCTTTTCTCTTATAGCTTCAACCAAACAACGAAAGGAGAAACGCATGATGAATCTACCCTAGTAGACATTTTTCCTCCGATATTATCTCCACAAAATCTACGCTCGCAGACGTTCTCTCTCTGCAATATTAACATGAAAAATCTTTGCTACATCCTTGCCGAATCTACATCATTTAATCTGAAATGAATTACCGGAGAAACTCATTGCATCTACACCAGTAGACATTTTGCTTGCAGCCCCAACATAATTATTCAAATGGTTCATATACTGACAATCTACATAAGTAGACATTCTACTCATAGCTTAAATGATTCCACGTTTACTTGATTCTTAATCTATATCAGTAGACATTTCGCTTACAATCTCAGCGATAATACGGAACCATTAATTCAGCTGATCTACCTCAGTAGACATTTTGCTCACAATTTCAACTCCATCGCCGTTACAGTTACAACAACAATCTACACCAGTAGATATTCCGCTTACAGTTTCAACTCTTACATCAAGTCTTCTCCCACTAAGAATCTACCCACAGTAGACATTTCGCCTATAGTTTCGACACGGATACATTGCATGAAGATATTCATCTACACCAGTAGACATTTTGCCAACAGCTTCAACCATGCGGTGTCTGCATTGGATTCTCTAATCTACACCAGTAGACATTCCACCTACAGTTTCAACCACATTCAACAAGGTCCTCACCATCAATATCTACTTTAGTAGACATTCCGCCTACAGCTTTAGCTCATAGAGCTGGCTTTTGGACCATTCCATCTACCTCAGTAGATATTCCGCTTACAGTTTCAACTCCTTCATATATGGATCTTCCAAAGCATATCTACCTCAGTAGACATCTCGCTTACAGTCTCAACCACAATGTTCTGTATTACGCCTACACTCATCTACCTTAGTAGACATTTCGCTTACAGTCTCAGCCCTAACATTGTGCCCCTGCACAACATTTCACGGTTGAACTGTAAGCTTTTTATGCATTATGCCCTTAATTTGTTACCTTGCATCATTGAACTGTAAGTATTTATTTCTATTAAAGCTGCGGTCTGCACTAGCTATTCGTTTACTGCCTCTTCTGCACGGTTTTGCATAAAGTTGAACCAGTCTTCATTGCCAAGTCTGCTAAATTTGAATTTCTCGCCCTCGGCCCAATTGTTCTTCACCTGAAGCACATTGTATAGGCCTTTCATTGCAATGCCATATGCATCGTTAGCATCTGCTTCGATAGGAAGCGATTTGTCAGCAGCGTCCGTGTCAAAGAACTTTCCTGACGCGTTTAATATCGGAGATACAAACTTGTCATATTCTCTGTCTTTCGACTCACATAAGCTGTTTCTCATCTGCACTGTGAGCTTGAACATCTCAAATATATGAGAGGAGAGTGCATAGTCAATAATTTCCTGTTTGAGGTCATGACCATCTGTCCAGTTTATGTCTGTGGCAGCAAGAGTTTTCTTGATTTCCTCTGTTATGTCGATAACGACTTCGCTAACAAACTTTCTGTTTCGGAACGTCTTTTTAACTCTGGTGCCGTAAGTGTATGCACACCATTTTGTTTTTGCACAGGTCTCGTATGTCTCAAAGTTATCGTAATCAAACTCAAATGCAAACAAATCTTTCTCGGCATCATATCTGATGCAGTCAAATCTGCCAATGAAATCCGTCATGGCTTTTTCAGATGATATATCCCTGAACTTGAATAAGGTTACAAATCCTGTTGTCGGATCAACTCTTGACGTGTATGCGGCTGGCACATAGAGAATGCATCCACACTGGCTTCCAACATTTTTAAGGCTGTCAGGAATATATGTAAGCTGATAACCGTTGGCAATTCCACCTGCTTCAAGAGGCTTTCTGTCCTTGAATGTCAGATAGTTGAGAGTCTTAATGAGGTTTGTCTCAAACTGCTGGTAAACCCCGCGCTCAATCTTTGAACGCTTCTCCTTAAATCTGCTGTTTAAATCTTCCATGACAACAATGCCATTGTATTTTATTACCAGCTCGGCAACCTCATGGACTGCCTGTGACAGATAGCCTTTCTTTAAGTCAGCTATTTTTACGCCCTGTTTCCAGCTCTGCTTTGCCAGTTTTCTTATGATTTCAATCTGCTTGAGCTTTGCCTGATAGTTTACATTATTTATAATGTTAAGAGATTTCTGCTCAACAATGTTTCCATCAGTATCAATTACTGATACATACAGTAAGTTTCTCTCACCACGGTCAATTCCAATGATGTAAGTGTCCTTTGTCTGGGCAATGTACTTAAGAGCCATTTCGTTTACATTTACACGTCTGTTTTCCGCCTTGTAGTTTAGTGACACCGGCATGTTGATAAAGAACTCATCCTCTGTATATCTGTGGTCTTTTATGATGTCATAAGGTGCAGTGCGGTGGTCCACAATATCTTTGTACTTAAGCGCCTCTGCTGAAAGAGGTATTCCCGAATTGTTGTAGTAGCGGTAAAGCTCCATGTAAACATCGTCAGGCACGCACTTTCTGACGGTAATCACGTTTCCATTTTCATCCATTTCCTGTGTGTTGTAGGTCTTGCTGACAAGGACAGAACCTTTCTTGTGAACAACGGGAGTTTTTATGCTCTTTGGCCTGAAGAATACTTCTGTGCCGCCGCATAACTTGATAACAGGATCTGCAACATTTTCATCACTGAATAAACTGCGGAGAATAGCAGTGTGTTTATTAGGCTTTCCGGTGCTCTTTTCTGAAAAGTCCTTGTTATATATCTGAAACAGATACAACTGGCCATTTTCCTGCAGACTGTCAATCTCATCACTTCCAATGTATGTCCAGTTCATGTAATAGCCCTGTTCTGCAACTTCCTTGTAGAATTCACCAATGTCATTGTAGCTTTCGGTGTCTGAGAATTTAAAATCAAAGCAGTCCCAGTCAGTATACAGTGCGAGACAGTGCTTAAAGTAATCAATCAGTTTGTGACAGTAGTCTATGTCAAAGTTCTTTGATGCCTTAAGATGTTTGCCTTTCTTATAATCAGAAAGCAGTTCATCTGTCAGTCCATAAACCGGTGCAGCTTTGCTTGAGCTTATGAACATATGAGGCAGCATCTTGTTAGGTCCGGTTAAAAGAGAATAGACCATTTTCTTGTAATCGCCGTCCTGCATTGTGTCATGTCCTTTTATAATGTTCTTTGCAGGTTTATTTTTGGCATTGAACACTCCAAGATAAAACTTGTCATCTTTTGCAAGAAGAATGGCGTTGTTGGTAAATTCCTTACTCTCGCTCCAGCCTGATGCAAATGAAGATGTGCCAAAGTACAATCCGAACTTGTCTGTGTTGTACGGCTTCTTGGTTACGTAATTTCTTGTACGGTTGTATAAGGATACAATGGGATGGATTTCATCACTTATATCCTCAAGTTCTGTGTAAAAATCTGCATCCTTGTCAACGGGCTCATCTGTCTTGAACTTTGCACACCAATGAAAGATGTCCATAAATGGTTCAATTGCCTCTTTGAGAACGGCAATTTCAGTCTCGTTTTCTGCCAGCGGAAGACCGGAATTCATGGTTAACGGACTTGCTTTGCAGCCAGCAGCAATATCTGAAATACTTCTTATAAGCGATCTTGTGCTTACAGCTTTGTCTGGGCATAAGTTATACTTATCAACAAGTCTGTCAATTTCATCAAGGCTTATTAATTCAGTATTTTTAGCCATGGCCGCAGCCTTTTTCTCCTTGGTCTTGCCTTTGCCCGGGAGAGTGTCAATGTAACTCATGGTAAGGGCAGTATTGATTATGCTAAAATCCCTGTACAGCATCTGGGATATATTTGCAAAGTATTTCTTTGAAATGTATATCTTATCAAGGTCATAGCTTTCAGCATTTTCGCCGAGTATCTGCAGTCTTTCAATAACAGACTTGGCTCTGACGTTGTTAAGAAAATCATTGACGGCAGCATATACATCCCCATCGCAATTGAACTTTGCAGGTACATCATACAGTGATTCTTCGATGCAGAGTATCTGCTTGTGAAGACGTCTTAACTTGTACGGGCTAAACTTCTCCTTTGAAGCCTGGCAGTAGAGGCTCATAAACTTGTTGATCCCGCTTACGACATAGTTGTAGAAAGAAATATCATCCTGCGACACAAAATGATTGAAGGCAAAATGATTGAAGTTATACGAAAAGATATTCCTAATATCAGCTCCACCAGCAGCTTCCTCAATCTTCTCAATCATTTCAATCTCGTAATCAAATTTGTTTGCAATGTTTTTGTATATGCGGATGTTGTCAAAATGGATTTTTGCATTGTCATCAACAATTCTGTAGCATGCAGATGATGAAATCTTTTCCTTTGAAAAGCAGTTCTCCCTGTTCGTAAAGAATGCTGAAAATGATGTCATGAAGCCGTTGAACATCTTGACAACCTGCATTTTCTCCTCTTTTTCCTCAGCGGAGTAGGCTCCGTTGTGCAGGATAAACTCTGGCAGGATGGAAGCGGTAATTTCTGCCTTGAACATCTTTTTGTATCTGTCATCGCTCTCAAAAATGTCATGGATGGCTTTTCTCATATCATCCTGTGCTTTTTCAAGAGCTTCCTTATTATCCTTTGTCTCCAGATACTTTTTCATTTCTGTAAAGAGCGGCTTAAAGTCAAGTTCATGAACTTTTACAAGGTTCTCATTTAAGAAGCTTCTGTAAAAGTCGTTTAAAATATTCTTAAGCTCCTGACTCATCATATTTCTTTCCTGATCAGCTTCAATAACGCCGTGTTCTTTTATATATTTTGCCGTAATTTCTGTTGGAATCAGTCTGTTGCACAATGTTTTTGTGACAGATGAAAGATTTGTAAAATCGTTAAAACCTGTATTCATCTCAATTTCTCCTTTTTCTCTTAAAGTTTTCTCCGTATATCATAAGTATGTTAGAAATTGTGCCGGGTTATGGCTTTCTATATAAGTTTTTGCTGTTTATTTTTTGAAATCTGCGTTTATTTCAAGAGAAAGAAAAATCATACTCTGGGAAATTGATATGGAAAGAATTTGTTGATGAGTATTATCGTCAAGGTAACAAATGTAGCATTCATGAGGGACATCCAGATTTGTGTTATTACACAAGTGCCGGCAAAACAGTGGTTCCTTATATGCGTGTACTTATTCGTAAAAAAGGAGTGTATAATGAAAAATCCATTTTATCCATTTAGCATTGAAGTGTCTGGGTACACATGCTTAAAGAGTCTTGAAGAAATTTATTATAAGCGAAATGTTGAATATTATCAGAAATTCAAAAAGTTATTAATGGTATGTTCTATTCTATTAGCAATGGTTTGCATAGTTGTAATTGTTCTTTCGGGAGGATGGATGCAGTCATTGTTTGCAACGCTATTAGGCGGTGCTTTAAGTTCTATTGTTTGGCTTATTTCAGTAATAATCACTGATGATATGAATTATAGAATAAACCAAATAGATAACGTTATTTTACAAATAGATAAACTGAGTGTCAGTCTTCATACATTTAACCACTATTTAGTTAATGGGATGACAGTTAAAACTATTGATTCCAATAATTTAATTTATCGTTTATGTAATCTTCTGCAAGTTGTTGTCGATTTGCAAATCATAGATAATATTGATAGCAATGGTTTAAAATTCAAATGGGTTGATAAAACTGATATAAATGCTCAAGAATTTGAAGAACGTTCTGAACAACAAATATTATCAAATATAAATGATATATTAAAAATATACACTTTAGAGCAAATAAGCAATTTTGTTATTTATAATGAAAAATATTTAGACGGACAATTAAAAGGGCTGAAAGACGTACTATTAAAGCGTAAGGGTTATATTCTTTGTGGAAAAGTACCTATACCGCAGGATAAAGCTCAAAGCAGATTAAATAAAGCAAAATTGTTTGATAAAATTTTTAATCGCAGCATTCAGAAAGGAACTAAATAACTATGAATATTAAAAAAGAATCAGTAACAATTAGAGAACTCTGTGAAAATTACAGAGATGACAATGATGGCGGTGTATATGGCTATGACAATGGAAAACATATCCTAGTTTTACGTCCAAAATATCAACTATCAACGAGAATATGTTTATTCTGACAAGGAACAGCTTCGCAGAAGATGAGGGCATACCAGAAGCAGGATGGCATTTGTCCATGCTGCGGACAGCACTTTGAATTTGAGGAAATGCAGGGCGATCACATTATTCCTTGGTCGCAGGGTGGCAGGACAGTGGATGATAATTTGCAGATGCTCTGTCAGAAGTACAATAATAATAAAAAGGACAAGTAGGGCTTATGAATCATAGAATAGAATCGGTATCTGATTATATTGACATTGTGACTAGAGAACAAAAAAATATTTTAAAGGAAGGCTCCTATGTAAATAATTTTCTATTATTTAGAGGACAGGGAGATAGTTATCCTTTGCTTCCAAGTATTGCAAGAAACAGGAATAACAATAATTTAATTTTTAATGAAAAGGCTATTATTGATAGCATGCAAAGGTTAAAGCCTGAAATATTCAAAAAAGAATACAGTGCTGTTGATACGCTTGCCTTATTGCAACACTATGGCATTCCGACACGTTTGTTAGATGTTACAGAAAATGCATTGGTTGCTTTATATTTCGCATGCGAGGACGAAAACACAAAGCGCGATGGAGTTGTTTATATCTTTAAAGATAATGAGTTTTCATTAGAAAATAGTCGTATTATTGAAAGATTGGCAGAGTCTTACAAAATACGATACGGTGAAAGGAATATAAGCTCATTTTTAGGATGTGACAGTAGAAAAACTGAAAGTCTTAAAAAATTATGCTCTGATTATATCATCGTTAGAAGTTCTGTTAAAAGTCAAAGACAGTACAATCAGTCGGGGTGCTTTATATTGTTTCCAAATAGAATTATTGAAAATAATGATTTTGCGTTGCAAATAGATGAAATACCTGGCAAAATTCATGAAAAAATAGTAGTAGATAAAAACAGCAAAAAAGATATGCTACAAACACTTAGACTACTGGGCATTACAAAAGGTTACATATATCCAGACAGAACCGATTATGTAGGAGCAGATGTGCTGAAAATGATAAACTATCACAATGCATAAAAGTGTAAGTTTCATTATATAGAAAGCTATAACCAAACCCAGAATTTGTCATACTTATAACGTCAGATGAGACAGGAATGAAGAAGAATAAAAATAGGAGGATATATGGAAAATAGATTTTTATCCAAAGCAAAAGGCCAGACTAGCAAAATATGGTATTATGGAATGCTTACGTTTTACAGCAAATACACATGTTACATAAAAGACGATCGGTATAATGAGATGATTTGTGATGCCAGCACTCTTTGCTTATGTACGGGCTTGAAAGATAAGAATGATAAACTGATTTGGGAAGGTGACATTATTTTGTTCCAAAGAGACAATGATGATTGCTCATTTCCGAATAAGGATACAAAGAAAAGACTTGGAAAAGTATTTTACAGTGACTTTAGGACAACTTTCGCTATCGGAATGGGAAAGAACGGAAGCAAATCTTTGAACGATGATTTGTGGAAATATGTTCAAAATGGAAATCGAGTGGAAGTTATTGGTAATATTTTCGATAATCCGGAATTATTAAGAGTGCAGCCATAAAACTTATATAGAAACACATATCACGCAGAAAAACTATCATACTTATAGTGAACGCGAAAGACATCTGAAAAAGATGTAATCAGGCAAATATGATTGTATTTACTATGAGAAGTAAAGAAAGGCATTATTTATGGCTAAATATTTAGACAAAACACCTGATGAATGGGAATTATTAACTGAAAAATGGCATGAAGATGAAACGATTACATGCTCGCTACAGGAATATTTAGGTCTTAATGATATTGAATACCGTAAATTTGTATTCGGAATTGATGATAAAGATGTTTCTGATACAGATGTTATAGAAAAATCATCAGAAATTATAAGAGATGTAGTAACAGAACTTGTTATAAAACCAAAAATTGAAGAATTAGCAAAATATTTAGCAGATGTAATTGATGATGTAAGATAAGGAAGAGGATTTTAAAAAGGAAAATATTTAAAGGAATGACAAAAGATTCCTCCAAAAATCTTTGAAAAGCGGAAGCCGGGATGGTGTATACTGTCCCGGTTTCTGTTTTTTAAATACAAAAGCTTGAAAATTGGTAGAAAAATCTATCATACTTATATTAAGCAGGGAAGACATTATTTGGATGTCATCATGCTATTTCCTCAACTTTTCGAAGCCGGGTTCTGATCGCCCGGCTTCTTTTTTGCGAAAAAATAAATCATACTTATGAGGGAAGATGAACGCTGCATGAATTTCCCGGGTCGAAGGACCCAAGAGGCAGCAGCAGAAACGGAAGGGATGCCCGTTGATGCCGGACAGGCTTTGGCTGGCCTGTCTGCTGTCGGCCTGTGCACAGCCACTTAATGGTGCATGAACGACAGCAAAGCTATAAAGCATCCGTGGCGCAAAAGCATTTCGCGAAGCGGCTGCGCCGTGCTGTTCAGCAGCAGAGGTCATGTGCTCTTTTGTGGGTATATGGCCTTTGTTTTTGGAATTTTGGACAAACGTATAGCCGGAGGCTTGCGTCCCCGGCTCATATTTAAAAAGAAAAATGGAGTTGTATGTTAATAGGCTTGTCTGTAGTCCTGTTTTACACATATAGTATGTCAGAAATGATTTTGAGAAATGACTTTCCATATAAGGAGCTGCTGGTTTTTATTTTCTATCATACTTTTAGTATAAGTACTGAATGATGAATGATTTAGGAGGACATCATAATATGACAGAATTAAAAGAATTAAATGATTTGTACGGTATTAACATTCCGGAAGATGCAAAACAGGTTGCAAAGGAAGCTGAAAAAAATCAAAACATCGAGCAGAACCCTCTTGATGAGCATATGTTTGACGGTGTTTCTGAATTAATGGATATTACAAGACAGGTCGCGGAAGAAGCGAAAAAATTGAAACAGTTTGTTAGAGATACTGACTCTCTGCTCAAAAATCCAAACATCGAGCAAAACCCTCTTGATAGGCATATGTTTGATAGCGTTTCTGATTTAAAAGGTATTAATATTCCGAAAGAGCTGCAGCATGAACCTAAAGTGTTTAAAGGAGAGGCACCTAGAGATGTACGGATTCCTGATGAATACGAAGTTGTGGGTTCTAACGCTTATTGCGGCGATAACTCAATTGGGACTGTAAGCATGGGAAACGGGATATTCGTAATCAGAGATGGTGCTTTTGCAGACTGTAAGAACCTCAAGGCAGTAGATATGGGCGATAGCGTAATCGAGATAGACAGCTCTGCATTTTCAGGGTGTAAGAAACTTGAAGCAGTATATTTGTCAAAAAATCTACGCGACATTAACATGAATGCTTTCAGGAACTGCAGCGCTCTTGAATACATGTATCTTCCTGAAAACCTTACAAGTATCGCGGCGGGAGCATTTGCAAACTGCACATCACTTGAAAAAATTGTAATTCCTGAAAGTGTTAATTACTTGGGAATCGGCGCTTTTGCAGACTGTAAAAACTTAAAGGAAATAGATATACCAGATGCACTTCTTGCAAAGATGGAGAGAGACCCTGCTGCTAATATTGCAAACGTATTCAAGGGTACACAGCTTCCGATCAAGAAAATGCAGGCGCATGCGAGGGCGTATGAGGCAGAACATCGTGCAGCTGTAGCAAGAGGACCAAAGAACAGGGACGCAGAAATTGAGCTTTAAAACATGCAGAACATACAGGGGCCGGATCAGTTCCATGCCGGGGAAATTCTTGCTGCGGAGCTTGGGGGGCATGGCCTGAAGCTGTCCGCCGTAGAACAGGCCCATGACAGTGGTCTCGATGACGTCGGAAAAGTGGTGGCCCAGCGCGATCTTGTTGCATCCCAGTTCCTGAGCCTTGGCATACAGGAAGCCCCGGCGCATCCGGGCGCAGAGATAGCAGGGGTTCTTCTCCACGCTGACGGTGACATCGAAAATGTCGCTGTCAAAAATCGTGATGGGAATCCCCAGCAGGGCGGCGTTATCCTCGATGAGTTTTCGATTCTCCGGCTTGTAGCCGGGGTCCATCACCATAAAGACCAGCTCAAAGGGCTGAGAGGTATGGCGCTGCAATTCCTGCATCAGCTTGGCCAGGATCACGGAGTCCTTGCCGCCGGAGATGCACACGGCGATCCTGTCGCCCTCCTGAATCAGCTCGTAGAGGGTCACCAGCGCTGTCGGCGCGTTTCCAATGGCGAAGATCAGCGGTCCCGGAAGGGAGGCCGCTTTTTTCATACTTGCCGCGGCTCTTGTGGTGCCGTCTTTTTTGGCCGCTTCCCGCACATCCTCATCCGCCATAAAGCAGCAGACCTTTCCGCCAAACCGCTCCAGCGCCCGTTTATTGATCCCGGACCAGGCCATATTGGTGTCCGTCACAATGGTTACGCCCTGCAGGATCGCTTCCATGGCAGTCTCCACCGCGCCCGGCGAAAAAACCAGGTTTTCCAGATAATCAAAATCCGCGCTGGTATGAATCGCCCTTTTCACAATCGGCTCTTCCAGAGGATCCAGCTTCACATCTCCCATTTCCCGAGAAATGATTTCAAAACTCCGCTTTTCAATATCCGCAGGCAGCACTTCCTGCAGCTTTATTTTTTCTTCCATTCCTGCTTCTCCTTTATCCTTATGCACCCTGCTCTACGATCCGATACAGCAGATCCATATCCATATTCCCGCGGATTCCATCGGCCAGAAGATCGTATTGCTGCTCTTTGTAAGCCGCCATATCCGTAGAAACCACATCTTCATCGCTGAGGCCCTTTGCCCGCAGCAGCGCTGAGATAATTGCCTTCGCGACCTCTTCCCGGTCAAAGATCCCGTGAACATAGGAACCATAGACATTGCCGCTGTTCAAGCCGTCCGCCTTGGCAGGCGCTCCGTCCTCCGCAATATCCGCCAGCACATGCCCTTCCTCCAGGCTGGATGTGCCCATGTGAATCTCATATCCT
>OLQC01000455.1_pt1 | contig 42716 bp, 34 predicted proteins | sample 1672471 | NCBI WGS metagenome assembly OLQC01 (sample SAMEA3136689, study PRJEB25190) | human gut metagenome | biome: human gut; feature: human-associated habitat; material: faeces | place: Austria | collected 2013 | reverse complement strand
AGCTGGGGTTAAATGAGCACAAGCATACATCAGACGATATGCTTTTTACAGTAGAAACCGTATCCTGTCTTGGTGCGTGCGGACTGGCACCAACGCTTACGGTTAATGATGAAGTACACCCGAAGATGACACCAGAAAAGGCAATCGATCTGTTAAATGAATTGAGAGGTGAGACGGTATGAGTATTGTGAGTAAAGAAGATCTGCTCAACAAGCAGACTGAAGCAAAAAATACCCTGAAATCCTTTACCTGTCGTGTACTTGTCTGTTCCGGTACAGGATGTATTGCTTCCGGCGCACAGAAGATTTACGACGAAATGATGAAATTATGCGAGAATCTGGATTGGGTAAGCGTGGAAATGCAGAAAGATGTTCCGCATGTCGGTGTTGTTAAGACCGGATGCCAGGGACTTTGCGAACTTGGACCTCTTATGAAAATCGAGCCTTACGATTATCAGTATGTGCATGTACAGGTGGAAGACTGTAAGGAAATCGTAGAGCGTACTGTTATGGAAGGTCAGCCGGTAAGCAGACTGTTTTATCGTGATCATGATACTGTCTGTCCACATCCATCTGATATTCCGTTTCTGAATCAGCAGACAAGAATCGTTCTTGAAAACTGTGGAAATATCGATGCAGAATCTATTGATGAATATATTGCAGCCGGCGGATTTCAGGCTATGGCAAAAGCTTTCTTTGATATGTCCCCGCAGGATGTTATCGATGAAGTAACGAAATCCGGACTTCGCGGACGTGGCGGAGCAGGTTTCCCTGCCGGTAAGAAATGGTCACAGGTAGCACGCCAGCCGGAGAAAGTACGCTATGTAGTATGTAATGGTGATGAGGGTGACCCGGGAGCTTTCATGGATGGTTCCGTAATGGAAGGTGATCCTTACAAGATGATCGAGGGTATGGTGATCGCTGCCTATGCAGTAGGTGCAGAAGATGGTTATATTTATGTGCGTGCCGAGTATCCTCTTTCTGTACAGAGACTTCGAATGGCTATTGAGCAGGCAGAGTCCTATGGCCTTCTTGGTGATAATATCCTTGGTTCCGGTATTAATTTCCACTTACATATCAATCGCGGTGCCGGAGCGTTCGTATGTGGTGAAGGTTCTGCCCTGACTGCTTCTATCGAAGGCAACAGAGGTATGCCTCGAGTAAAACCTCCGAGAACGGTTGAGCAGGGTCTGTGGGGTAAGCCTACCGTCCTCAATAACGTAGAGACCTACGCCAACGTACCGAAGATCATCCTTCAGGGTGCTGACTGGTTCCACACCATCGGTACAGAGGGAAGCCCTGGAACAAAGACTTTCTCACTTACCGGTTCCATTGAGAACACCGGTCTTATCGAGGTTCCAATGGGAACAAGCCTCCGTCATATCATTTATGACATCGGCGGCGGTCTTAAGAGCGGTGCTGCATTTAAGGGTGTACAGATCGGCGGTCCTTCCGGTGGATGTCTGATCGACGATCAGATCGATCATCCGCTTGATTTTGATTCTGTTAAGAAGCTGGATGCCATCATGGGTTCCGGTGGACTTGTTGTTATGGATGAGAATACCTGTATGGTAGAGGTTGCGCGTTTCTTTATGAGCTTTACACAGCGTGAGAGCTGTGGTAAATGTGTTCCCTGCCGTGAGGGTACCAAACGTATGCTTGAGATCCTGGAGAGAATCGTTGCAGGTAAGGGTGAGCTTTCCGATCTGGATGAGCTGGAAGAACTTGCAAACATGGTTCAGAGTATGGCTCTGTGCGGACTCGGTAAGAGTGCACCGCTTCCGGTCATCAGTACTCTGAAGCGTTTCCGTGACGAATATGTAGAGCATATCGTAGATAAGAAATGTCGTGCGAAGGTCTGCACGGCGCTCCGTCAATTCCATATCAATCCTGAGTTCTGTATCGGCTGCGGCAAGTGTGCGAAGAACTGTCCGGCTGGTGCGATTTCAGGAAAGATCAAGCATCCACATGTAATCAACAACGACGTATGTATCAAATGCGGATCCTGTAAGGATAACTGTAACTTTGATGCGATTTATGTGGAAGCATAGAAGGGAGGATATCTTATGGGTACAATGACAATTGACGGAAGAAAAGTAGAATTCACCGACGAAAAAAATGTCCTGACAGTCATCAGGAATGCCGGTATCAATATCCCCACACTGTGCTATCATTCAGAGGTTTCCACCTTTGGTGCCTGTCGTCTCTGTACAGTTGAGGATGACAGAGGCAAAACATTTGCCTCCTGTTCCGAGCAGCCGAGAGACGGAATGGTTATCTATACCAACTCCGGTCGTATTAAGAAATATCGTAAACTGATCGTGGAGCTGCTTCTTGCAGCACATTGCCGTGACTGTACAACCTGTGTAAAGAGCGGCGAATGTATCCTGCAGGAGCTGGCACATCGCCTTGGCGTGCGGGATATCCGTTTTGAAAATACAAGAGAACAGCACGAGATCGATGACAGTTCACCGTCCATCATCCGTGATCCGAACAAATGTATCCTCTGCGGCAACTGTGTACGTGCCTGCGAGGAACTTCAGGGAATAGGAGCTCTTGGGTTCGCATTCCGTGGAACAGAGGCTATGGTTATGCCTGCATTCAATAAAAAGATTGCTGAGACACAGTGTGTAAACTGTGGTCAGTGCCGTGTTTACTGTCCGACAGGTGCGATCTCCATCCGTACACATATGGATGAAGTATGGGATGCACTGGCTGATAAGAATACTCGTGTTGTTGCACAGGTTGCACCGGCAGTTCGTGTTGCAGTTGGTGATCATTACGGACTTGCCAAAGGCAGAAGTGTTATGGGTAAAATCGTTAACGCGCTTCACAGAATGGGCTTTGACGAAGTATACGATACCACATTCAGTGCCGACCTTACCATCATGGAAGAGACCAAGGAGTTCCTAAACAGAGTGGAGAAGGGCGAGAATCTTCCGCTTCTGACTTCCTGCTGTCCTGCATGGGTGAAGTTCATCACTGATCAATATAAAGAATATGTTCCGAACATTTCTACCTGCCGTTCCCCACAGGGAATGATGTCTGCGGTTATCAAGGAATACTTCCGTGATCCGGAGCATGCAGCAGGCAAGAAGACCGTTATGGTTTCCATTATGCCATGTACAGCCAAGAAGGCAGAGGCAATCCGCCCGAACAGCTTTACCGATGGCGAGCAGGATACCGATATCGTTATCACAACCACAGAGCTTCTCCGCATGATCGATAACTTTGGTCTTGATTTTGCAACACTGGATCCGGAAGCATGCGATATGCCGTTTGGATTTGGTTCCGGCGGTGGCGTTATCTTCGGTGTTACCGGTGGTGTTACCGAGGCAGTTCTTCGAAGACTGAGCCCGGATCACAGCAAGGAAGCCATGCATGAGATTGCAGAGTGCGGTGTTCGTGGTGAAGAGGGAATCAAGGAATTTACCGTACCGTACAAGGGAATGGATATCAATGTATGTGTTGCCAGCGGCCTTGCAAATGCAAGAACCGTTATGGAACGTGTGAAGAACGGTGAGGCAAACTATCATCTGATCGAGGTTATGGCATGCCGCCGTGGATGTATTATGGGTGGAGGTCAGCCGACCAGATCCGGTGACAGAACCAAGGCAGCCAGAGCAAGAGGTTTGTACAATGCAGACAATACCATGATCATCAAGAAATCCGATGAGAACCCACTGGTTCTGGAGCTTTATGAGGGACTCCTCAAAGGCAAAGAGCATCATCTGCTTCACAATGAGTTCTATATCAAAGACTGATATGAGGAATACAAAGAGCTGCTGTTCCCGGTGAACAGCAGCATATAAGAAGCCTTCCGGGCATATACTGTGGTATGCGGGAACTGTCTTTTTTAAGACGTTTCCCGGAACTTACAGGCCAGTATATGCAGGGAGGCTTTTTTATATGGAAAACTTTCAGGTTTACCGTGATATCCAGGCGCGGACGGGCGGGGATATCTACATAGGGGTTGTGGGACCGGTCCGTACAGGAAAATCCACATTCATCCGGAGATTTATGGAGCTGATAGCACTGCCATCGATCAGCGAGGGAAAAAGAGCAGAACTTCAGGATGAACTGCCATTAAGCGGTGCTGGAAAAATGATCACCACCGTAGAACCCAAATTTATTCCAAAAGAAGCAGTGGAAGTATCCATAGGGGAAAACCAGAAAATCCGGGTAAAACTCATTGACTGTGTAGGCTTTCTGGTAAAAGATGCATCCGGAAATGTGGAAGAAGGCAGGGAGCGGATGGTTAAAACTCCCTGGCAGGAAAAAGCAATCCCGTTCCATGATGCAGCCCGCATTGGAACGGAAAAAGTGATCAGCCAGCATTCCACCATTGGGATTGTAGTCACAACAGACGGAAGTTTCGGGGAGATTCCCAGAGAAAATTTTATCCCGGCAGAGGAACAGACCATAAAAGAACTGAAAGTCCAGGGAAAACCCTTTCTGATCCTGGTAAACTCCCAGACTCCCTACAGTGAGGAAACCGGAAAAACTGTAAAACATCTGGAAGAGAAATTTGGAGTATCCGTTCTGGCAGTCAACTGTGAACAGCTTCGAAAAGAGGATGTGACCAGAATCCTAGAGAAGATCCTTTATGAATTCCCGGTCAGTGAGATAGAGCTTTTTGTTCCCAGATGGGTGGAGATGCTTTCTCCGGAACATGAGGTAAAGGCGGCTCTGTTAAATGAGATTCGGGAAAAGATGACCAAACTTACTCATGTGCGTGATGTAAGCAGAGAATCAGTATATCTGGAAAGTCCATATGTGGAAGATACATTGCTTGAGCAGGTCAGTCTTTCCGATGGAAAAGTCCGTATCCGGATCGCAGTAAAAGACATTTATTATTATCAGATGCTCAGTGAAATGAGCGGGATATCCATGGAAAGCGAATATGAACTGATCCAGACCATAAAAGAGCTTGCCGGTATGAAGGAACAATTTGTAAAAGTCCAGGCTGCCCTGGAAGCGGTAAAAGGAACAGGGTATGGGGTTGTGGTGCCTGAGCTTTCCGAGATCACTATTGAGGAACCAGAGGTGATCCGTCAGGGAAATAAATTCGGAGTAAAGATCCGGTCAAAAAGTCCGTCCATTCATATGATCCGGGCGGGAATCGAAACGGAGATCGCTCCGATCGTTGGTACAGAACAGCAGGCGGAGGACCTGATAAAGTATATCAGAGAAAGCCCGGAGCGAGGGGAAAGTATCTGGGAGACCAATATTTTCGGAAAATCCATCCAGCAGCTGGTGGAAGACGGAATCCGGAACAAGCTGGCCATGATCAGCGAAGAAAGTCAGGTGAAGCTTCAGGATACTATGAAGAAGATCGTAAATGACAGCAAAGGCGGACTGGTGTGTATCATCATATGAATGGAGAATAGAATTGCAAAGCAAAAAGGACGTTCTTCAGCAGACGTCCTTTTTTTGATGTTGTTTTTTCCATTCTGCGATAAACTGAAGCTGTTCCTGGTCAGATAGTTCCTGGGAAGCGGCGTCATTTCCTGCAGCGGCACAGCAGAAAAGAACAAAGATCTGGAGTCCGAAGAATACAAGAAAAAAGAGAAGCATAGAAAAACCTCCTTTATTTTTCAGATATGTTAAGTATTGGAGGAGATAATGTATTTTATACATTATATTGCAAGAAAATATAATTATCACCAGGTATGGAGATTTTTAAAACAGGAGGAAAAGAAACCATGAAAAAGAGAAGATTCGCACAGCTTGTTCTCATGATCACAATGCTGTTTTGCCTGACATTTGGCACAGTGTGTGCGCAGGCAGCAACAACAGCAACCACAACAACCGCAAAAGCAGCTGTTAACTTTGTGTATTGAGCCTTGCCGGCGGAACCTATAATCCGTTCATCTATTTTCGATTTTAAGAGGAGGCAGAAAACATGAAAAAATTGCAGGTGCTTTATATTACTGCATTTTTTGCAGCTTGTCTTGTGCCATCTCTGGGGATGGCGGTGACAAAGCAGGAAGCATCGTCTGAAAACCGAAGACTGGCTGAGTTTCCTGAACTGAAAAAAGAAAACGAGATCAATAACCGTTGGCTGCTGGAAGCAGGCGAATATTTTCAGGAGCATTTTGCGTTTCGAAATGAGCTGGTAACGGCAAATGCCCTTTTGAACGGGAAGATTTTCGGAGTATCTACTGCAGATGGTGTGATCTAGGGAACCGATAACTGGCTTTATTATAAGGATTCGCTGGAGGATTATCTTGGAGAGGAGCTTCTTTCCGAGAGAAGCCTTTTTAATATTGCACATACATTGGCCATGATGCAGGAGACATTGAATGAAAAAGGCGTGCAGTTTCTTTTTACTGTGGCACCTAATAAAAACTCACTCTATGGAGAGAACATGCCGTACTATGACAGTCTGAAGGTATCATCGGACAAAAACCTTGTTAATCTTCAGAAATATCTCAGGCAGGAGCAGGTTTCTTACGGAGATCTGTATGAGATGCTGTATCCTCTTGCAATGACACCGGAAGAGGAAGTTTATTATGACAGACAGACAACATTTGCCTATGTGGGAGAAGTGGTAAGCAATTTTGATCCGAAGATCACAACGGTAAATCCTGTGAAGGAAGGAAGTCTGGTCATGTTCCGTGATTCTTTTGGTAATGCACTGCTTCCGTTTATGGCAGATGCTTATTCCAGTGCGTATTTTTCCAGAGGAGTACCTTACCAGATGAGTGAAGTGGATGAGAAGAATGCAGATACTGTGATCGTGGAACGGGCAGAGCGTTTTCTCCCGGAAATGGCACAGTTACCGCCGATCATGGAAGGACCGGAGTGTCAGGTGAACGTTACGGAAGAAGATACGGTTCCTGCCGGTGCCGGAGCAGTTCAGTGCGAGATCCAGGGAAATCTGGAAAAGATCACAGGCTGTATTGAAGAAAAATATCTGGATACAGACAGCAGGATTTATATAAGATTGAACCATAATAAGATTTATGAAGCATTTCCGATGGATGTTTCCACAGAAGATGGAAAAACGGACAGCAGCGGTTTTTGCTTATATCTGGACCGTTCACTTCTTGCAGCAGACGGAAATCAGATCGAAATTTTTACAGACAACAAAGATTCAGCCCGTATAATAGGCGGACTGACGCTATAAAGGAGGACATAAGAAATGAGAAAAAAAACAGTACAGGTGCTTTTAGGGGCAGCATTGATCGCAGCGATGTGTCTGGGGGCACCGACAGCTACTTTTGCCTGTGAGACAACGACAAAGGAGGAAACCGCAGAGAAAACTGGCGATAAAGATTCCACAGAAGAAAAAGAGACCGCAGAGGATTTTCAGATCGGAGAGCTTACAGTAAAAAATCAGAGCGGACTTGAGGTGAAATCCGCAGAGCTTCAGGATGCAAAAGAGGATGACAGCAAAAAGAAAGACTCCAAGGATGCTGCAGGTCAGGATCTAGTGATCACCATAATGGACAATCAGATCCAGAAAACAGTTAATTTCCGTACAGGAAGAGGAAACTAAATAAAATATACAGCAAAGATCCCGGGGATTCAGATGTAAGATCCCGGGGTCTTTTTATATAAAACGAGTAGCGGGAAAGATGTCCGCAGAATAAGCTAAAGAAAGGTCAGCTGTCCGACGGGAGAGCTTTGGAAAGGTATAAAAGGATGTATACAGGAAAAGGGATAGGCGTGGCGGTTCTGGACACCGGTATTTTTCCTCATATAGATTTTGGCAGCCGTATTTCCGTGTTTCGTGATTTTACAGGAGTCAGACGCAGCCCATATGATGATAACGGACATGGGACTCATGTCAGCGGGATCCTTGCAGGGGACGGAACTGCATCAGGTGGAAAATATAAAGGGGCTGCACCTGGCTGCAGTATCGCTGCTCTGAAGGTTCTGGATCGTTTCGGGAACGGAAGCAGGGAGGATGTGATGCGGGCATTTCGGTGGATCATGGAGTTTGGAAGCATTTATCATATCCGTATCGTTAATATTTCAGTGGGAACAACATCCCGGGATCATAAGGAACAGACAGATCTTCTTGAAGGAGTGGAAAAACTTTGGGATCTGGGATTTGTGGTGGTAGCTGCAGCAGGAAATCAGGGACCGGGGGCCGGCACGGTAACAGCACCGGGAAGCAGCCGGAAGATCATTACCGTAGGCTCCAGTGATATGCTGAATGGCAGAAAGGCAGTTTCCGGAAGAGGCCCTACTTTTGACTGTGTGTGCAAACCGGATCTGGTAGCGCCGGGAAGCCAGGTCATTGCCTGTGCACCGGGACTGCCGTACTCATATGGGCTCAAAAGCGGAACCTCCATGTCGACGCCTCTGGTGTCAGGAGGGATCGCCTGCCTTCTGGAAAAAGATCCCCGGCTTTCTAATGTAGAGGTAAAGATGTTGTTAAGAGAAAATGCAGAAGATATGGGACTTCCCAGAAATCAGCAGGGATGGGGGAAATTTAACTGTGAAAAACTGTTGGCAGGCTGAATTATTATACAATTCTTATAAACATAGTGTGGTAAAGCACAAAAGCGTTGACGGAACCGGAAAATATGAGTACAATGTACAGTAAAAGTGCTGAAGAAAGATTCTAAAGGAAAGAGTACCTGGAATCCGAACAGGAGAATAAACCTCAAAAGGAGAAAATAATATGGAAAAAATCAAAATGCAGACACCTTTAGTTGAGATGGATGGAGACGAGATGACACGTATCCTGTGGCAGATCATCAAGGATGAACTTCTCACACCGTATCTGGAACTGAATACAGAATATTATGATCTTGGTCTTGAGCACAGAAATGAGACAGATGATCAGGTTACCATTGATGCAGCAGAAGCAACCAAGAAATACGGAGTAGCCGTAAAATGTGCCACGATCACGCCAAACGCAGCCAGAATGGAAGAGTATGACCTGAAAAAAATGTACAAGAGTCCAAACGGAACGATCCGTGCTATTCTTGATGGAACTGTATTCCGTGCGCCGATCGTTGTAAAGGGAATCGAGCCATGTGTAAAGAATTGGGTGAAACCGATCACACTTGCACGTCATGCATATGGAGATATCTATAAGAATACAGAATTTTATATTGACAAGCCGGGAGATGCATATCTTGTATTTGAGGGCGAAGACGGAGAAGAGCGTAAGGAGCTGATCCAGCATTTTGATGGAGCAGGTGTTCTCCGTGGCATGCATAATCTTGATGATTCCGTAAAGAGCTTTGCGAGAAGCTGCTTTAATTATGCACTGGACACAAAGCAGGATGTATGGTTCGGAAGCAAGGATACCATTTCCAAAACATACGATGGAAGATTTAAAGAGATTTTCCAGCAGATCTTTGATGCAGAGTTTAAGGATAAATTTGAGGAAGCCGGCCTGACCTATTTCTACAGTCTGATCGATGATATCGTAGCCCGTGTTATGAAGTCAGATGGCGGTTTTATCTGGGCATGCAAGAACTATGACGGAGATGTTATGAGCGACATGGTATCTTCCGCATTTGGCTCTCTTGCCATGATGACCTCTGTACTGGTATCCCCGAAGGGATATTTTGAGTATGAGGCTGCCCATGGAACAGTTCAGAGACACTATTATCGTCATCTTGAGGGAAAAGAAACATCCACAAACTCCGTTGCAACGATCTTTGCATGGACAGGAGCTCTCCGCAAGAGAGGCGAGCTGGACGGAAATGAAGCACTTGCTGATTTTGCAGGAAAACTGGAAAAAGCAACACTGGATACCATTGAAAGCGGAAAGATGACCAAGGATCTTGCACTGATCACTTCCCTGAAAGAGGTACAGGTATTGAACAGCAAAGAGTTTATCCTTGCTGTAAAGACAAAACTGGATGAACTGATGGCATAAATAACAGGAATTTCAGAATTTCAAGTAATTTCATAAAAAATAAAAAACTGCACCGGAAGATCCAGGGATGGATCACGGTGCAGTTTTTTATGAGGGATATATATGGATCATCTGATCTCTGTCAGACCGAAGCGTTCATGGCTTGCTGTACATGTTCCACAAGGATCTGCCTGACCTGGGGATATTCTCCAAGTCCCTTCAGTACAGGGGTGACTTCATATCCTTCGGAAGAAAGACGGTTCATCCAGGAGTCCGGATCTGCACCGGCCAGATCGTTCTGTGCATGGTCGCCGGCTACGATCATGAAAGGCGCCAGCACGATCTTTTTCGGATGAAAGCTGTCGGCAGCCCGGAGAAGAGAGTCCAGGGCCGGATAGGCTTCTACAGTTCCAAGAAAAATATTTTTATGTCCGGTATCTTTAAAACGGTAATCCAAAGCAGCATAAACCGTGTTTGCGTAGTGTTCTGTTCCATGTCCCATCAGTACAAGTGCAGTGTCCGGATCCATGTCCCGGAATTCATCTGCAACTACCCGGACGATCGCCTGGTTATCTTCTTCTGTTGTGAGAAGAGGATTTCCGAAAACAATACTGGAAAAACGGTCACGAAATGAAAGCGCATCGGCTTTCATCTGATCATTTTCGATACCGTTGATCACATGAGTCGGCTGTACGATCACATCGGTGATACCATCCAGAAGCATCTGTTCCAGAGCCTCCTTTACCGTGTGGATCGTAAGACCGTCCCGCTTTTTCAGTTTGGCAATGATCATTTTGCTTGTCCATGCACGGTAGGTGGGACAGGCCGGGAATGCATCGGCAATATCGTGCTCGATGGCCTCGATGGTAAGCTTACGGGTGTTTTCATAGCTTGTGCCGAAACTTACTACTAGGATCGCTTTTTTTGAAGCTGAGTTCATACGGGGATTTCCTCCATCCTGATAATTATGGTGATTATGATAAACTCTTTATATTTCTCCGCTGGAATATAAAGATGATCCGCAATTTCTACCATAAGATATTATAAAAGGGAGGGCTGACATTGTCAATCGTAGTTGACTTTCCTTACGGAAATGTTTATCATAATAAAAGATTGTGGAAACAAAGGAGAAACGTAGGACATGAGTATATTCATGATTGGAATCGATCATAATATGGCACCTGTAGATGTCAGAGCGCAGTTTGCTTTTACCCGTAAAAATACCGGAGAGGCGCTGCGCAGGCTGAAAGAAGAAGCTGGGATCTGCGGGTGTATTATTCTGTCGACCTGTAACCGGCTGGAACTGTGGGTAAGTACTGCAGATGAGGAGAAGCCGGACCTGTATCAGTGGCTCTGCTCGTTGAAAGGTGTGCAGGGAGAACAATACCAGAAGTATTTTACCAGCAGAGAAAACGAAGAGGCGGTGGAGCATCTTTTTTATCTTACCAGCGGGCTGAAATCCCAGATCCTGGGGGAAGATCAGATTCTGACCCAGGTAAAAGATGCGTTGAGTATGTCAAGGGATGAGTTTACCACAGACAGTGTTCTGGAGGTGCTTTTCCGTATGGCGGTAACTGCAGGCAAGAAGATCAAAACGGAAGTGCCGTTTTCCCATGGAAATCCTTCTGTGATCCATCAGGCCATCCGTTTTCTGGAAGAGGGCGGTTATCATGTTCGCAATAAAGTCTGTATGGTGATCGGAAACGGTGAGATGGGGAAGATGGCTGCCCAGACACTGCGTGAAGCAGGAGCGGATGTGACGGTTACGATCCGTCAGTACAGAAGTGGTGTTGTGAGCATTCCTGTTGGATGCAGCAGGATCAATTATGGTGAGAGAATGGATTATCTGCCGGAGTGTGACCTGGTGGTCAGCGCAACAGCAAGCCCCAATTATACACTGACGGAAGAACTGTTTGAGGATGTACGTGTGGAACGACCTATGATCCTTATCGATCTGGCAGTTCCAAGAGATATTGATCCGGAGATCCGAAAAAAAGATAACATCACACTTTATGATATGGACAGCTTCCGAACCGGCGAGACACCGAAGGAACTTGCAGATAACCTGGAAGCAGCAGGATCCATTGTGAAGGCCCAGATGAACGAATTTTTCCAGTGGCTGGAAGGTCGTGATATCATCCCGCGCATCCAGGAGATCAAAGCGGATGCTGTGGAAGATCTGAATCTGAGGATCGAAAAAATCTTCCGGAAAACTCCTATGGAGGATTCAGACAGAGAAAACCTGAAAAAAGCAGTGGATACTGCAGCCGGAAAGGTTGTGAACAAGCTGATCTTCGGGCTTCGGGACAGTCTGAACCAGGATGCTTTTCTGGAATGTGTGGAAGGACTGGAGAAACTTTATGAAGAATAAACCTTATTTCCCCATGTTTATAGACCTGTCCGATAAAAATATCGTTGTGGCAGGTGGTGGTAATATTGCTACCAGAAGAATAAAAACTCTTCTGAAATTTACAAGAAATATCACGGTAGTGGCTACAAAAGTGACCCAGGAGCTTATGGATCTCGGGAAAGCAGGAACCGTGACTCTGTATATCCGTCCCGTGAAACGTTCTGATTTTGCCAATGCATATATGGTGATCGCAGCCACCAATGACTGGAAACTGAATGATGAGATCCACCGTGTCTGTAAGGAGGAGGGCATTTATGTTAATGTAGCCTCCGACCGGGAAGCCTGTGATTTTTATTTTCCGGGCGTATATATGCGGGATGAAATGGTAGTTGGAGTTACAGCCAGCGGACTGGATCACAAAAAAGCAAAGCGTGTAAGGGAAGAGATTCAGAATGCGCTGGAAAAAGTATTGGGAGAGCAGGATGAAGATGAAGAGAGATAAGATCGTGATCGGCAGCAGAGAGAGTAAGCTTGCAGTGCTGCAGAGCGAAATGGTCCGTGACTACATAAAAGGAAAAAATCCGGATCTGGAAGTGGAAATCCTCACTATGAAAACTACCGGGGATATCATTCTGGACCGTACACTGGATAAGGTTGGCGGAAAAGGGCTTTTTGTAAAGGAGCTGGATAAAGCACTGATAGATGGAAGAAGTATTCTTTCTGTACACAGCCTGAAAGATATGCCTATGGAGGTTCCGGAGGAGCTGCCGCTTCTGGCTTTTTCCAAAAGAGAAGATCCGAGAGACGTACTGGTTCTTCCTGAGGGAGCTTCTGAACTTGATAAAAGCAAGCCCCTTGGATGCTCCAGCTTAAGGAGAACCTTACAGCTTAAAAAACTGTATCCGGATATGGATGTCAGAAGTATCCGCGGAAATCTTCAGACAAGACTCCGGAAGCTGGATGAAGGACAGTACAGTGCATTGATCCTGGCTGCTGCCGGCCTTAAGAGACTCGGACTGGGATCCAGGATCAACCGGTATTTTACAGCAGATGAGATCATTCCGGCTGCTGGTCAGGGAATCCTTGCTGTACAGGGAAGAAAAGGGGAAACTTATGATTTCCTGGAGGGCTACTGTGATAAGGATGCCTGGACCGCGGGAAGTGCGGAGCGTGCTTTTGTAAAGCTCCTGGATGGAGGATGCTCTTCTCCGGTGGCTGCCCATGCGGAAATTCTCGGGGATGAGATCTATCTCAGAGGGCTTTATTATAATGAAAAAGACGGTTCCTATGTAACAGGAACACTGCGTGGCAATAAGGCAGATGCGGAAAGCTTAGGCAGGGAACTGGCAGAAACTCTTCGGAAAAAAGGAGAAAACAGATGAAAACAGGAAAAGTATGGCTGGTAGGAGCGGGTCCTGGCGATATCGGCCTTTTTACATTAAAAGGCCTCAAAGTGCTGGAACAGGCAGATGTGGTCGTCTATGACAGTCTGGTAGGTCAGGGAGTTCTGTCAAGAATCCCGGAAAATGCCAGGCTGATCAATGTAGGCAAACGTGCCAGTCACCATATCATGCGTCAGGAAAATATCAATCAGGTACTTCTTGAGGAGGCACAGCGGGGTCTTCGTGTGGTGCGCCTGAAAGGCGGAGATCCATTCCTCTTTGGAAGAGGAGGAGAGGAGCTGGAGCTTCTTCGGGAGAATGGGATCCCTTATGAGGTTGTTCCGGGTGTTACTTCCTCCATTGCAGTACCGGCATATAACGGGGTTCCGGTAACACACAGGGATTTCTGTTCTTCAGTCCACATCATTACAGGACACAAGAAAGCCGGAGAAGAATATGATATAGACTTCCGGGCACTTGTTGATACAAAGGGAACGCTTGTATTTCTGATGGGCGTGTCCGCACTTCCGGATATCTGCGAGGGTCTGATAGGTGCAGGAATGGAAAAGGACATGCCTGCGGCGATCCTGCAGAAGGGAACTACAGCAGGTCAGAAACGGATCGTAGCAACAGTTTCTACCCTGGAAGAAGAGGTGAAACGCCAGGGGATCGAGACACCGGCGATCATTGTGGTGGGTAAGGTATGTACACTGGCAGAGAAGTTTGGCTGGTATGAAGAACTGCCGCTTTCAGGATGGAAGGTCCTTGTCACAAGACCGAAGGAGCTTGTTTCCAGAACTGCGGACATGCTTCGTGAAAAAGGCGCGGAGGTTCTGGAGCTTCCGGCGATCCGTACTGTCCCCATGGAAGACCAGAGCCGTCTCTATAAAGCGCTGGATCACCTGGAGGAATATCAGTGGCTTGTATTTACCAGCCCTACAGGTGTAAGGGTATTTTTTGAAGAACTGATCCGCCATGGAAAAGATATCCGTGCCATGGGAAATGCCCGTCTGGCCGTGATCGGGGAAGGAACAAAAAAGGCCCTGAAGGAAAGAGGTCTGCTGGCAGATTTTGTGCCGTCGGTATATGACGGGGATACTCTTGGAAAGGAACTTTCAGAGCTTCTTTCCGGTGGAGAAAAGATACTTATCCCGCGGGCAGAAAAGGGTAATGAAAAGCTCACCGCATTTCTTGCACAGGCAGGCGCTGTGGTCGAGGATGTTCCGACTTATCAGACTCTTTACGAAAAGAGCCAGCTCATCGATGAGAAGAAGGAATTTGAAACAGGACAGATCAGCTGTGCGGTGTTTACAAGTGCCTCCACTGTGAAGGGATTTGTAGAGGGAACAAAAGGACTGGATTATTCAAAGGTTAAGGCGGCCTGCATCGGCAGACAGACGAAGGCGGCTGCTGAGAGCTTTGGAATGAAAGCATATATGTCAGAAAAAGCCACCATTGACAGTCTTGTCAAGCTGGTGGAGGATATGAAAAGGAGCGAATGATCATGGAACTGACAAAAAGACCAAGAAGATTAAGAGGTAGCGAAAACCTTCGTAAGATGGTACGTGAGACAAGAATGGATAAATCTTCTCTTATGTATCCTATGTTCGTAATGGAAGGAGAAAATAAGGAAGAAGAAATTCCGTCCATGACCGGGCAGTACCGTTACAGCCTGGACCGTCTTCCGTATAAACTGGAACAGCTTTCCAAAGCCGGTGTAGGCAGTGTGATGTTTTTTGGTATTCCTGACCATAAGGATGAAGTGGGCAGCGGTGCCTATGATCCGGAGGGGATCGTTCAGAGAGCTCTTCGCATTGCAAAAGAGAAATTTCCGGAGCTTTATTATGTAACAGATGTATGTATGTGTGAGTACACTTCCCATGGCCATTGCGGCGTTCTCTGCGGTCATGATGTGGACAATGACAAGACGCTGGAGCTTCTTGCAAAAACAGCACTTTCCCACGTGGAGGCAGGTGCAGATATGGTTGCTCCGTCTGATATGATGGATGGTCGTGTTGCAGCGATCCGTCAGTGTCTGGACAAGGCCGGACATTATACAACACCGATCATGTCCTATGCAGTAAAATATGCTTCTGCATTTTATGGCCCGTTCCGTGAGGCAGCAGATTCTGCTCCGTCTTTTGGGGACAGAAAAAGCTACCAGATGGATCCTCACAACAGCAGAGAAGGGCTGAAAGAGGCACTTGCAGATGTGGAAGAGGGTGCAGATATCATCATGGTAAAACCGGCTCTTGCATACCAGGACATGATCTGGCAGGTAAAGGAGATCACAAACGTTCCGGTTGCCGCATACAGTGTCAGTGGTGAGTATGCAATGGTAAAAGCAGCAGCTGCAAACGGCTGGATCGACGAAGAAAGGATCGTGGGTGAGATGGCTACAGGAGCATTCCGTTCCGGTGCGCAGATCTATCTTACCTATTATGCGGAGCTTCTGGCAAGACTTATGGATGAAGGGAGGATCGGCTGATGACAAGATCAGAACAGTTATTTGAGCGTGCGGTAAAAAGAATCCCGGGAGGCGTAAACAGCCCGGTAAGATCTTACGGAGCCATCGGTGAGGCACCTCGTTTTATTGAAAAAGCAGATAAATGCTACATCTATGATGTAGATGGAAACCGTTATGTGGATTACATTGATTCCTGGGGCCCGATGATCCTGGGACATAATTTCCCGGAGATCCGCGAGAGTGTGATCAAGGCCTGCGAAAATGGCCTGAGCTTTGGCTGTGCTACAGGAATCGAAGTAGAGATCGCAGAATTTATCTGTGAACATATTCCACATGTAGATATGATCCGTATGGTAAACTCAGGAACAGAAGCTGTTATGAGTGCCATCCGTGCAGCAAGAGGTTTTACCGGAAAAGACAAGATCATCAAATTTGCAGGTTGCTATCACGGACACAGTGACTGCCTTCTGGTAAGTGCCGGCTCCGGTGTCATGGCAAGTGGTATTCCGGACAGCGCCGGTGTTCCGAAGGGCTGTACACAGGATACCATGACGGCTACCTACAATGATGCCGCCAGTGTGGAAGCACTTCTCAAACAGGAAGAGGGAAATGTGGCAGCCGTGATCGTGGAGGCAGTAGGAGCAAACATGGGTGTGGTTCCTCCGAAACCAGGCTTCTTAAAGCGGCTTCGTGAGCTTTGCGATGAGCACAATTGTCTGCTGATCTTTGATGAAGTGATCACAGGCTTCCGACTTGCCTTTGGCGGAGCAGCAGAGTATTTTGGTATCCGTCCGGATCTTGTCACCTACGGGAAAATAATCGGCGCAGGAATGCCGGTAGGCGCTTATGGCGGACGTAAGGAGATCATGGATCTGATCTCACCGTGTGGTCCTGTATACCAGGCAGGTACCTTAAGCGGAAACCCGGTTGCCATGGCTGCAGGTTTCACACAGCTGAAATATCTCTATGAGCATCAGGAAATCTACAAAGATCTGGCTGCCAAAGGTGAGAAGCTTTACGGCGGCTTGAAGAAGATCGTGGAGGAAAAAGGTCTTCCATATCAGGTAAACTATGATTCTTCTCTGGCAAGTATTTTCTTTACAGACCAGGAGGTAAAAGACTATGTTTCTGCAAAAACATCCAACCTGGAGCTTTTTGCAAAATATTTCAAGGGAATGCTGAAACGAGGCATTCATCTTGCACCTTCCCAGTTTGAGGCGATGTTCCTTTCCACAGCGCATACAGATGAAGTAATTGATGAAACTCTGGAAGCAATGAGAGGCGCTTTGGGAGATCTGTAAAGAGGCGTAATGGATGCGCAGGAGCCGATCCATTTGCGTGGATTATGTGTGAACGCCATAGTGAACGGTAGCTTTGCATAAAAAATTGCACAAAAGATAACAGGATGGTAACTTGTTCTTGCAGAAGCTTTGTGATAAAATAAACACAAAAATACGTAACCAATGTAAAAAGCAGGAGGCCAGAACTTATGGGAAAAAAGAAGTACGTGGCTTACGTGGGAACATATACCCATGGAACCAGTAAGGGAATTCAGGTATACGATGTAGATGTAGAAAAAGGAACACTCACAGAACGAAGCGAAGTGGAAGTTAGCAATGCTTCTCATCTGGCAGTATCAAAAAACGGTAAATATCTGTATTCCATTGAGGATGAGGGTGTAGCTGTATTTGAAAGAGACAAGAACGGTGATCTTACCCGCCTCAACAGTGTGGATATCAACGGAATGCGAGGCTGCTATCTTGCAACAGATGTGGACGGAAGATATCTTTATGTGGCAGGGTACCATGATGGTAAGGTAACGGTTGTACATACACATAAAGACGGCCGTCTGGGAAGTGTTATGGACGGCGTTTTCCACAAGGGACTTGGAAGCGTGGCAGAGCGTAATTTCCGTCCGCATGTTAATTGTGTACGTCCGACACCGGATAATAAGTATCTCTGTGCGGTAGATAATGGTATCGATCAGGTTAAGATCTATCGTATCAATAAGAAGAAAGACAAACTGGAGCTGGTTGACATTCTTCGCTGCCCGAGAGAGAGCGGCCCTCGTATCATCCGTTTCAGTGATGACGGAAGATTTGCGTATCTTCTTTTTGAGCTCAGCAATGAGGTGAAGGTATACAGCTATGACGGAAGCGGTAAGAACCCGGAATTTCAGCTGCTTCAGAGCATTACCACTCTTGGAAAAGAGGATTCCAATGATGCGCTCCATAACGCAGCTTCCGGTATGTCTCTTTCTGCGGACGGTAAATATCTTTTCTGTACAACAGCAGGGGAAAATACTGTGACTATGTATGCAGTAGACCAGGAAACAGGCCTTCTGACCAAGAAATTTACACTTCCGATCAGTGGTGATTACCCGAAGGATCTTATGATCTTCCCGGATAATAAGCATATTGCTGTTGCCAATCATGCCAGCAACAGTATTACCGTTTTCACTGTGGATTATGAAAAGAATATCATCATGATGAATGAAAAACCAAGAAAGATCGAGACACCGAACTGTATCCATATCTGGCCGGTACCGGATACATGGGAGCAGTTGGATTAAGAACAGGATTGATCAAAGTAAGTCTTGTACAGGCAGACAAAAACAGACTCAGGGACGAGTAGGAACTTTCCCTGAGTCTGTTTTTTTGCGCATTTATAATTTTTTATCTGACAGGTCAAAATGTGAAATTACCGCTGATAAAATTCGTGGATACGATCCATCCGTGCACTCATATTGTTAAAAAGTGCATCTGTAATGGTAAGTGCTGCCATAGCTTCCACAACGACTACTGCACGCGGTACGATCACCGGATCATGCCGGCCCTTGATCTCAAGCTCCAGGTTTTCTCCGGTGTTGGTCACAGTAGACTGAGACTGACTGATGGAAGGAGTAGGTTTGATATGTGCACGGAGAATGATATCGCTGCCGTCACTCATACCGCCCATAATACCACCTGCGTGGTTGGAAGTTTTGGAAATAATGCCGTCTTTTTGTACAAAACCGTCGTTGTCTTCGGAACCGGTAAGACGTGTCACGTTGATGCCGTCACCGATCTCAACAGCTTTTACAGCACCAATGGACATGATCGCATGAGCGAGGGTAGCATCCAGCTTGTCAAAAACCGTATCGCCCAGACCGGCAGGAACGTTTTTGATGCGGCATTCGATCACACCGCCGGCACTGTCCTGACTGTTCAGACATTGTTCGAGATAGGCAGATGCCTTTGCGGCTGCGTCGGCATCTGGCATGCAGAGTGCATTATTTCGGATCTCTTCTTCTGAGAAGGACCGGATCTCTACAGGACCGATGGATCTTGCGTAGGTAGTAAATGTAATGCCAAGTTCGTTTAACAGCTTGATGGCAATGGCACCGGCTGCCACACGTCCGGCGGTTTCTCTTCCGGAGGAGCGTCCACCTCCACGGTAATCACGGAATCCGTATTTCTGGTCAAAGGTAAAGTCTGCGTGACCGGGACGATAGGAGTATGCGATATTTCCGTAATCTCTGGAACGCTGATCTGTATTGCGGATCAGAAGAGAAATTGGAGTACCGGTAGTCTTTCCTTCAAAAACTCCGGAAAGGATTTCCACCAGATCTCCTTCCTTACGGGCAGTTGTATAACGGCTCTGACCGGGCTTTCTCCGGTCAAGAAAAACCTGGATATCTTCTTCGCAGAGAGAAAGACCTGCGGGACAGCCGTCGAGAACGGCACCGATAGCCTTGCCGTGAGATTCTCCCCAGGTGGTAACCACGAATTTTTTTCCGAATGATGACTGACTCATTTGTATAACTTCCTTTCGTTGGAATTCTGGAATCATTATATAGGAAGCCGGAAAAAATGTAAAGAACGTGGAAGGCAGAATGAATTTTTATGTAAAGATCATGTAAAATTATTTAAAAGCTCTTTTAAAAAGAAAAGGTATGAATTGACAAAGCTATTTTGACTATTTATAATAAAAAAGAATTTTGCCCTGGCAAAAGAAAAGCAAGAGAAGGGAAGTGGGAATCGTGGTAAGGATTTACAAGACAATAGACGGAGCCATCCACCAGATACAGGAACCGGAGGAAGGCTGCTGGATTGCGCTGACGAATCCGACGGCAACAGAGATTTTTGAATTTTCCGAGAAGTTTGATATAGAGGTTGACGATTTACGATCCCCTTTGGATGAGGAAGAACGGTCACGTATCGAAGTTGAGGATAATTATACACTGATCCTGGTTGATGTTCCTATGATCGAGGAACGTAATGACAAGGATTGGTATGGGACAATACCGCTTGGCATTATTGTGACGGGGTCTATGATCTTTACCATCTGTCTGGAGGACACACCGGTTCTTACCAGATTTATGGAGGGAAGAGTCCGGAGCTTTTTTACCTATATGAAGACCCGTTTTATCTTTCAGATCCTTTACAGAAATGCGAGCATGTACCTGCGTTATCTGCGTATCATTGACAAAAAAAGTGAGCAGGTGGAAGAAAAACTGCATCTTTCCACAAGAAATGAAGAGCTGATCGAGCTTCTGGAGCTGCAGAAATCCCTGACTTATTTTATCACATCACTCCGGTCCAATGAGGTTGTGCTGGAGAAGCTTCTGAAGATAGACAGCATCAAGAAATATCCGGAGGACACCGATCTTCTGGAGGATGTCATCACTGAGAATAAGCAGGCGATCGAAATGGCCAATGTGTACAGCGGTATCCTGAACGGAACTATGGATGCTTTTGCATCGATCATCTCCAATAATATGAATATCGTTATGAAGGTACTGGCAATCATTACTATTGTCATGAGTATTCCGACTATTGTGTTCAGTGCTTACGGAATGAATGTGGCTGGTTCCGGTATGCCCTTATCAAGGAGTCCATTGGGATTTCTGATCATTATCCTGATTTCTGTGGCAATCAGTGTTGTGGCAGCGATCATTCTTTCCAAGAAGCGATTTTTCTGATTTTCAAAAGTTTTCTGAAAGGAGATTTTAATGAAATTTATTGACAAACTGGAACGTAAATTCGGAAGATTCGGGGTTCCGAATCTGACTGTTTACATCATCGGATGTTATGTGTTGGGGTATTTTCTGGCTATGTTTGCTCCGGGAGTTTTGAACATGCTGAGTCTTGATATGTCCATGGTCATGAAGGGACAGATCTGGAGACTGGTGACATGGGTGATCTATCCGCCGTCCAGTGTGGGAGGAACTGGCAATCTTGTGATGTTCCTTCTCGCAATCTTTTTTTTCTATTATCCGATCGGTACTTCACTGGAACGTACCTGGGGAACTTTCCGGTACACATTGTATATTTTTTCAGGTGTTTTGTTTACTGTGATCGCAGCAGTGCTTTTACATGTATTTACAGGTGGTTATGTGGTTATGAACGGGATCGCCTATTCTCTTGGCGGAAATATTTTTACCACATATTATATCAGTCTTTCTATTTTCCTTGCCTATGCAGTCACATATCCGGATCTTCAGCTGCTTCTTATGTTTGTGATCCCGATCAGGATGAAATGGATGGCCTTTGTATACGGACTGTTCATTGCGTGGGATATCGTATCTTATCTTCGAGTCGGGCTTTGGGTAGGTGTAGTACCGATCGTAGCATCACTTTTAAACTTTGTGATCTTTTATTTCAGTACCCGTGATATGAACCGATACAATCCGAAGGAGATCCACAGGAGGCAGCAGTTTAAGAAGGCTGTGGCTCCTTCCAGAACAGGGTCCGGTCCGAATGGGATCGCCAAGCATAAATGTGCGATCTGCGGACGTACCGAAAAGGATGACCCAAACCTGGAGTTTCGTTTCTGCTCAAAGTGCAACGGAAATTATGAATATTGTCAGGATCATTTATTTACACATAAACACGTACAGTAAAACGCACAAACGAAGGAGAACATTATTATGAAAAAAACTAAGATTATTTGTACACTTGGACCTGCCAGCAATAACAGGGAAACTCTGAAGGCTCTTATGGAGAATGGAATGGATATTGCCAGATTCAACTTTTCTCACGGAGACCACGAGGAGCAGAAGGGCCGTGTGGATATGATCAAGGAGCTTCGTGAGGAGCTTGATATGCCTATTGCCATGCTTCTTGACACAAAGGGACCGGAGATCCGTACCAGACTTTTAAAGGACGGACAGAAGGTTAAGCTAGAAGCGGGAAAACAGTTTGTACTTGGAATTGGCGATTTTGAAGGCGACAGCACAAAGGTTGCTATCACATATGAGACACTTTACAAGGATGTAAAACCGGGAAACAGAATCCTGATTGATGATGGTCTGATCGAGTTGGAGGTTAAGGCGATCAAGGGAACCGATATTGTCTGTGATATCTTAAACGGTGGTGAGCTGGGAGAGAAGAAGGGGGTAAATGTTCCCTATGTAAAAGTAAATCTTCCGGGAATCACAGAGCAGGATAAAAAAGATATTATCTTTGGTATCGAGCAGAAATTTGATTTCATCGCGGCATCTTTTGTCCGTTCCGCAGAGGTGATCCGTGAGATCCGTAAGCTTCTGAATGATAATGGTGGAAAGGATATCGGTATTATCGCGAAGATCGAGAATGCAGAGGGTGTTGAGAATATTGATTCCATAATTGAAGCATCTGACGGTATCATGGTTGCCAGAGGAGATCTCGGTGTGGAAATTCCTGCAAGTCAGGTACCTCACATCCAGAAGGCGATCATCCGTAAGTGTAACGAACATTATACACCGGTTATCACAGCAACACAGATGCTTGATTCCATGATCCGTAATCCGCGTCCTACACGTGCAGAGGTAGCTGATGTTGCCAATGCGATCTACGACGGAACCGATGCGATCATGCTTTCCGGAGAGACAGCAGCTGGTAAATATCCGGTTGATGCTCTTAAGATGATGGCAGATATCGCAGAGATGACAGAGCCGCATCTGGATTATAAAGTGTTTATTGAACATCGTTCCATGGATGGAAGAGAGAAGATCTCCAGTGCAGTGGCGCTTGCAACGGTGCGTACTGCAAAGAACCTGAAGGCGAACGCTATCGTAACACCGACAATGAGTGGAAATACAGCCAGACTGATCTCCAATTTCCGCCCGAAGGTTCCAATCTATGCGATCACACCAAACTCAACCATCCAGCATAAACTTCAGCTGATCTGGGGTGTAACACCTCTGAAAGGATATCAGAGAGATACCACGGACCATATCATGTCTCAGGCCATGAATGTTGTCCGCAGCCGTCATCTGATACATAAAGGAGACCTTGTTGTATTTACAGCAGGAGACCCTGCGACCAACATGACAAACGGTCGTGGTGCAGTGACAAATATGATGCACGTGATCGAGGCAGAATAAGACTGAGTTTTCTTCGGGAACAGCAGTCGGAAAAACAGGAGATGCAGTTATTATGAAAAAAGAACCATTTGTGACACTTGAGAAACTTAACGAAATTACTGAAAAGTTTCCGACACCCTTCCATCTCTATGATGAGAAGGGGATCCGTGAGAATGCAAAAGCCCTGAAAGAGGCCTTTGCATGGAACAAAGGATTCAAGGAATTTTTTGCGGTAAAGGCAACACCGAATCCATATCTGATCAATATTCTGCAGGAGTATGGCTGTGGCTGCGACTGCTCCTCAGAAACAGAGCTTATGATGGCCAAGGCAGTAGGCTGCAAAAAGGGCGATATCATGTTTTCTTCCAATGACACACCGGAGAAAGAGTTCAGATATGCAGATGAGATCGGTGGGATCATCAACCTTGATGACATCACACATATTGAGAGCGTAGAGAAAGCTCTCGGAAAAATCCCGGAAGTGATCAGCTGCCGTTACAATCCAGGTGGAGTATTTAAGATCAGTAACGGTATCATGGATAATCCGGGAGATGCAAAATACGGAATGACTACCGAGCAGATCTTTGACGCATTCCGTATCCTGAAATCCAAAGGTGCCAAAGAGTTTGGAATCCATGCATTCCTTGCAAGCAACACAGTGACCAATGATTATTATCCAATGCTTGCAAAGGTTATGTTTGAGCTTGCCGTGAAGCTTCAGAAGGAGACAGGTGCACACATTAAATTCATCAACCTTTCCGGTGGTATCGGAATTCCTTATAAACCGGATCAGGAGCCAAATGATATCCGTGTGATCGGTGAGGGTGTCCGCAAGGTTTATGAAGAAGTACTTGTTCCGGAAGGAATGGGTGATGTTGCGATCTATACAGAGCTTGGCCGTTTCATGATGGGACCGTATGGCTGCCTTGTCACAAAAGCAATCCATGAGAAGCATACACATAAAGAGTATATCGGCGTAGATGCCTGTGCAGTAAATCTGATGCGTCCGGCTATGTATGGTGCTTATCATCACATTACGGTTATGGGTAAGGAGAACGAGCCGTGCGATCATAAATATGATGTGACAGGTTCCCTCTGTGAGAATAATGATAAATTTGCCATTGACCGTATGCTTCCGAAAATCGACAAGGGAGATCTTCTTGTGATCCATGATACAGGTGCTCATGGTTTTGCAATGGGTTATAACTACAATGGTAAACTGAAATCTGCAGAGATCCTTCTTCATGAGGACGGCAGCTTTGAGATGATCCGTCGTGCCGAGACACCGAGAGATTATTTTGCAACCTTTGACTGCTTCCCTGTTTTTGAGAAACTTCTTCAGGATGAAGACGAACTGAAATAAAATAGCGGAAATATATAAAAACAGCCCTCTATGCATCTTGGTAATGATGCATAGAGGGCTGTTTTATGTTTAAGTATCTGGTAGGCATAAGATCGCGAGCAGGGCGGAAGGTGGTCAAATGCAGGGTTACAGCTTCCGGCTGTCGGAGATTTCTGCCAGGGCTTTTCTAAACTCAAAGAAAAACAGGATGGCAGTAAATGTAACGGCCAAGATATCCGCAACCGGCTCGGCCATATAAACTGCATTTGTCCGGTCAGCACGGAAAATATTGGGCAGGATATAGATCAGCGGGATGACCAGAATAAATTTCCGGACAATAGCCACAATGATGGAATCTTTGGCTCTGCCAAGGGAGATAAAGGTCATCTGGCAGGCAATCTGGATACCAAAGATAAACACAACTGCCATATAGATCCGGAGCGCTGTTTTTGTGAAAGCAAGTAATGTACTGTCCGAAGTAAACATTCCGGCAAAGATCTGCGGGAAGATCATAATGATCAGCCACAGGATCACGGAATAAGAAACACTTGTTTTTATAAGAAGCTTAAATGTAGAACGTACACGTTTTTCGTTACGTGCACCATAGTTGTAGCTGATGATAGGCTGTGCACCCTGACCAAGTCCCTGAAGAGGAAGCATGGCAAACTGCATGACGCTGGTAAGGATAGTCATGGCTCCTACTGCAACATCCCCGCCGTATTTTAAGAGTGAGGAGTTGTAGCAGACAGAGATAACGCTTTCACTGAGCTGCATGACAAAGAGAGAAGAGCCAAGAGCCATACAGGGCAGAATGATATCGGCTTTCAGTTTCATGGTGCTTTTCCGAAGCTTCAGGAAGGTCTTTTTTCCAAAGAGGAAGGAGAGGACCCAGATGCAGGAAAATGCCTGGGAGATCACTGTTGCCAGAGCAGCGCCCCGGACACCCATGTGGAATCCGAAAATAAAAACCGGATCCAGAATAATGTTGGAGATCGCACCGATCAGTACAGAGAGCATTCCGGTTTTTGCGAATCCCTGGGCTGTGATGAAATTATTCATGCCAAGAGTCAGCTGTACAAAGATAGTTCCTACTGCATAGATATTCATGTAACCCACCGCATAGTCGATGGTGTTTGCACTGGCGCCGAATGCAAGGAGAAGGCTGCGGTTTCCGAGAAACAGGATAACAGTCAGGATCAGGGAGATGATGATCTGCATGGTGAAGCAGTTTCCGAGAGTCTGTTCGGCTTTCGACGTGTCATTTTTACCCATAAAGATGCTGGCTCTGGGAGCGCCTCCGTTTCCGACAAGAGCAGCGAAGGCAGATACGACCATAATAAGCGGCATACATACACCTACACCGGTAAGGGCAAGAGCACCCTCTCCGGGAATATGACCAATATAGATACGATCGACGATATTGTAGAGCATATTGATGAGCTGTGCGGCAACGGTAGGAAGTGCAAGCTGCAGAAGAAGCTTTCCGACGGACTCGGTTCCTAAAAAGCTTTTGTCTTTTTCCATTTTTTTATTCCTTTCGTGTTTTTGGGTAGTATATAATAAAGACCTGACAGATTTCTCCGTCAGGTCTTTTATGCGAATGCCGCTGGCCGGACTCGAACCGGCACGGATTGCTCCGCTTGATTTTGAGTCAAGTGCGTCTGCCAATTCCGCCACATCGGCATAACCATTTATTATAATAGCACAGTATCAGGTGGCTTGCAAGGATTTTTTCAGAATAAAGGTATTATTTGGAAATATTTTTAATTCTAAAAAGTTTATGAAATCGGATGAGGCATCCTTGAAATTGACTGAAAAAAGTGGTAGAGTGTACTACAAGGCTGTACCACCTGATATAGCACTGTGGATATAGCAATATACTATAAGATAACGGAGGAGACTGCATGAATCTGAATTCAAAAAAACCAGAGAAGCGGCCGCTGTATGTATATTACATTATTGCGGTCGTAATTATTGTTCTGCTGAATGTTTTTGCTCTTCCTGCTCTTTCTGAGAGAAGTGTAAAAGAGACCGATTACACCACCTTCCTGAAAGCTGTAGACAGAGGAAAAGTATATGAAGCAACTATTAATTCTGATTATATCTATTATACGATGAAGGTAGATGGAAATGATGTCTATTGTAAGACGGTATCTGTAGAGGATCAGGATCTTGTATCCCATCTTTACGATGCGGGCGTAAGTATAGAGGGTACTGCACCGCAGAGACAGTCCCTGCTTTTATCTCTGATCCTGGGATATGTACTCCCGATCGCAATTTTTATTCTCCTGGGACGCTGGCTCAGCAAGAAGATGATGAGTTCCATGGGAAACGGAGGACCGGGAGGAATGATGTCCTTTGGCAAAAGCAATGCCAAGGTTTATGTGAAATCCTCTACGGGAATCAAATTTTCAGATGTTGCCGGTGAGGATGAAGCCAAGGAGCTTTTGACGGAAATTGTAGATTTCCTTCATAATCCGGAGAAATACAGAGAAATCGGTGCTTCCATGCCGAAGGGTGCCCTTCTTGTAGGCCCTCCCGGAACCGGTAAAACTCTTCTTGCCAAGGCAGTTGCCGGTGAGGCGGAGGTTCCGTTTTTCTCAATTTCCGGTTCGGAATTTGTGGAGATGTTTGTGGGTATGGGTGCTGCCAAGGTCCGTGATCTTTTTAAACAGGCCAATGAGAAGGCACCATGTATCGTATTTATTGATGAGATCGATACGATCGGTAAGAAACGTGACGGCTCCGGAATGGGCGGCGGAAACGATGAGCGTGAGCAGACATTGAACCAGCTTTTGACAGAGATGGACGGTTTTGACGGTTCCAAGGGTGTTGTGATCCTGGCAGCTACCAACCGACCGGATTCCCTTGACCCTGCACTTCTTCGTCCGGGACGTTTTGACAGAAGGATCCCGGTTGAGCTTCCGGATCTTCAGGGGCGTGAGGAAATCCTGAAGGTTCATGCCAAGAAGATCAAAATTGCGGATACAGTCCGGTTTGATGAAATTGCCAAGGCGGCAGTCGGTGCCTCCGGTGCGGAGCTTGCCAATATTGTCAACGAGGCAGCTCTCCGTGCAGTCCGCGACGGACGGAAATTTGCCACACAGGCGGATTTTGAAGAAAGCATCGAAGTTGTTATTGCCGGATATCAGAAAAAGAACCGTGTACTTTCCAATAAGGAAAAGCTGATCGTTTCCTATCATGAGGTTGGTCATGCACTGGTTGCTGCCAAGCAGACAGATTCTGCACCGGTCCATAAGATCACGATCATTCCACGTACCTCCGGTGCACTGGGATATACCATGCAGGTAGATGAGCAGGAACATTTCCTGATGACTAAGGAAGAACTGGAGAATAAGATCGCTACATTTACAGGCGGCCGTGCAGCGGAAGAGCTGATCTTCCATTCCATTACTACCGGTGCCTCCAATGATATTGAGCAGGCGACCAAGATTGCCAGAGCGATGATCAGCAGGTATGGTATGAGTGATGATTTTGACATGGTTGCCATGGAAAATGTAAGCAATCAGTATCTTGGCGGAGATGCAAGTCTAACCTGTTCCTTTGAGACGCAGACGCTTTTGGACAAGAAGGTTGTGGAGCTTGTAAGACGGGAGCATGAAAAGGCTACGAAGATCCTGACAGATAATATCGGAAAGCTCCATGAGATTGCCAAGTATCTGTATGAGCATGAGACGATCACCGGTGAGGAGTTTATGAAGATCTTGAATGAAGCGCCGGTGGAGATTGAGAATACACAGGAAAATTAAATATGTTGGCGGGAGGGACGCCGAAGGGAATACTTCTGTATGGTCTTCGGCTTCCGTTGGGCGTTAGTTCTAAGACCCTGAAAATCTGCTAAAACCATTAAAAAAAGTTCGGAACTCGCGGCTTGTTGCCGCTCAGACAGCCGAACTTTTTTTAATAACGCAGATTTAACGCAGATTTTTAGAACCTAAGGACTAGCAGCCCTCATCCAGAGACAGAGCCATACAGAAGTATTCCCTCCGGCTGTGCTCTGGCCATGTGGATTGCTTCTGACTAGTCTTTACCATATTTCCGGGTGTACCTTGGAACAGGTGAGTGCCAGACTTCCGGGGCCGATGTGGCAGGAAACGCTCAGGGAGAGAGGGAAGATGTTGACTTCACCGATATTCGGAAAGGTGGTGAGGACTTCTTTTCGGAATTCTTCGGCTGCTTCCAGGTTGTGGGAGTGGATGACATCCAGGTTGATCTTTTCTCCAAAGCGGTCTGCAATGTCATCTTTGATGGCTTTAGTCATAGTGCTTTTTGCCTGGGTCATGGTGCGGGCCTTGGAGAAGGCGTCCAGCTTTTCGCCCTGGATCTGCAGAACCGGTTTCAGACGGAGCATGGTTCCGAGGGCTGCAGCTGCAGGAGTGATGCGGCCGCCCTGTTTCAGGTACTTCAGAGTAGCTACAGTGATATAGATGCTGGAGTCGAAGCGGGTTTTTTCCAGCCAGGTTCCGATCTCATCGGCAGAGAGACCGTTTTTAGCCTGCTGGATAGCCTCGATGGCAGAGTAACGTAAGGTCCCGGAGATCCTCTGGTTGTTTACGACACGTACACGGCCATCATAGTCTTCTGCAAGCATGCGGGCAGTCTGCATGGAGCTGGAGAGACCGCTGGACATGGGGATATGTACGATCTCGTCGTAGTCTTTGAGCAGCTTGTCCCAGAGGGTAGTGACGGATTCCGGTGTAGGCTGGGATGTGGAAACTCTGCAGCCTGGATTTTGTTCAAGATGCTGAAAGAACTCTGATTGGTTCATGTCAATGTCTTCCAGATATTCCTTATCATCTATAAAAAACGGCATTGGAAGCATGTAGATGCCAAGGTCTTTTACCTGAGTGGGAGACATGCCGCAGTTACTGTCTGTAACGATTGCTATAGATTTCATAATGGTGATCCTCCTTGCCTGGATTTTCATATTTGGTCAGTTTTTCTGTTTTCTGACCGGGACATCTCAAGTATACCACAGGAAACCGCCCTTGTCATTCAACGTTTAATTCGCTATAATGATATAACATTCTGGGAAATATTTCCCCAGTCTGGGGCAAATTGTGAAGCGGGATCTCAGAAGAGGCTTATCATATGGGAGAATCCGCTGCTTTGAAAGAGAGGAAAAATATGAACTGTCGTATTGCAGAGGGAATGGTTAATAAATATATCGATCATACGTTGCCGTTGAATGATCTGGAGGATTTTCTGGAGCATATTGAGAAGTGTTCCTCCTGCTACGATGAGCTTGCCACATATTTCATTGTACATAAGGCCATGCAGCAGCTGGATGAGAAACAGGAAGATACTGTTCTGGATTTTAAGGAGCTTCTGGAAGAGGATATCCGAAAATCCAGAAGGTATATCCGAAAAAAGAAATTTCACAGAGCGATCGCTGCAGTGGCAGTCTGCGTTCTGATCGCGGCACTGGTGGTCTTTCTTGTTTTTGTGATCCTGGAACTGAAGGAGGGAATTTGATTTTGAGTGAAAAAATATTACTGATCGATGGTCACAGCATCCTGAACCGTGCGTTTTATGGTCTGCCGGATCTTACCAATGCAGAAGGACGTCATACAGGAGCGGTATATGGATTTCTGAACATTATGTTCAGGATCATGGAGGAAGAGAAGCCGGAGTATCTTACCGTTGCATTTGATCTGAGTGCACCTACGTTCCGGCATAAGAGATATGAAGCCTATAAAGGCACCCGAAAACCCATGCCGGAGGAGCTTCGGGAACAGGTTCCGCTGATCAAGGAGATGCTTTCTGCCATGGGAATCAACATCATGTCCCTGGAAGGCTATGAAGCAGATGATCTTCTTGGTACGGTCGCCAGAAGAAGTGAAGCAAAGGGTATGGATGTTACCATTCTTTCCGGAGACCGTGATCTTCTTCAGCTTGCCACAGATAAGGTGCTGATCCGGCTTCCGAAGACTGTCCGGGGAAAGACAACCATTGAAAACTACCATACAGCGGAAGTTCTTGAGAAATATCAGGTAACGCCGCCGCAGATCATAGAACTGAAAGCGCTGATGGGCGACAGCTCTGATAATATTCCGGGAATCCCGGGCGTTGGAGAGAAAACCGCGACCAAGATGGTCGTGCAGTTCGGTTCCATTGAGAATGCTCATGAGCATCTGGAAGAGGTAAAGCCTAATAAGGCGAAAGAATCTCTCCGCGAGCATTATGATCTGGCACAGCTTTCCAAAGAGCTTGCAACCATCAACACAGATAGTCCGCTGGAATTTTCCTACGAAAAAGCGAAAGTGGAAAATCCCTATACTCCGGAGGCATATGAATTGTGTAAACGCCTGGAATTTAAGAACATGCTGAACCGTTTTGATCCGGCTACGACAGCAGATTCCTCCATGGAACTGGAATTTTTTACCTGTAATGATCTTTCCGGTGTGGAGGCACTGTTTGAAAAAGCAGCGCAGAAAGATCAGGTGGGTATTTCTGTTCTTGCAGATCCGGATCAGGTGTATACCGTGGGATTGGTCCTGGATGAAAAAGAAATCTATCAGATTCCGGTAGGAGGACTTCTCACAGGGGATTACCTTTGCGGAAAACTGAAAACTCTGGCGGACAGTACGGTGCTCTGTGCTATGGATATTAAATCAGTTCTCAAACATGTTTCCCTTGATGATCCGAAGAAGGTTTTTGATGCGGGGGTTGCTGCATATCTTCTGAACCCGCTGAAATCTTCCTATTCCCATGATGACATCGCCAGAGAATATCTGGATGGTATGATGCTCCCCTCAAAGGAAGACCTTCTTGGAAAGACTTCTCTGAAAAAGGCCTGGGAAGAGGAACTGGAATGCCTTGGAAATTATGCCTGCTATCAGGCGTTTGTGCCCTGCATGGCCCGAAAGGTTCTTCTTGAAAAACTGGATGAAACAGGCATGCGTAAGGTTTATGATGAGATCGAGCTTCCTCTTGTCTTTACCCTGGATTCCATGGAAAAATGGGGGATTTCCGTTAAGGGTGAAGAGCTTAAGAGCTATGGTGAAAAACTTAAAGTCCGTATCCGGGAGCTGGAAAAAACCATCTGGCAGGAAGCAGGGGAGGAGTTTAATATCAATTCCCCGAAACAGCTGGGTGTGATCCTTTTTGAAAAGCTGGGACTTCCAGGTGGAAAGAAGACCAAGACTGGCTATTCCACAGCGGCGGATATCCTGGATAAGCTGGCGCCGGATCATGCCATCGTAAAAGATATCCTGGAGTACCGCCAGCTGACCAAGCTGAAATCCACTTATGCAGATGGTCTCGGAAATGTGATCGGAGAAGATGGAAGGATCCACTCTACTTTTAATCAGACGATCACAGCAACTGGTCGTATCAGCAGTACAGATCCGAATCTTCAAAACATACCGGTCCGCATGGAGCTGGGTAGGCTGATCCGTAAGGTTTTTGTGCCGGAGGAGGGATTTGTATTTCTGGATGCAGATTATTCCCAGATCGAGCTTCGTGTGCTGGCACATATGTCCGGTGATGAAAAACTGATCCAGGCTTATCGTGAGGCGGAGGATATCCACCGGCTCACCGCATCCCAGGTGTTTCATGTGCCGCTGGATGAAGTGACATCTCTTCAGCGAAGAAATGCCAAGGCGGTAAATTTCGGAATCGTTTATGGGATCAGTTCCTTTGGACTGAGCCAGGATCTGAGTATTACCAGAAAAGAGGCATCTGCCTATATTGAGAAATATTTCGAGACCTATCCGAAGATCAAGGGCTTTCTGGACGGTCTGGTAAAGGATGGCAAGGAACACGGTTATGTGACAACTATGTTCGGCAGACGAAGGCCCGTGCCGGAGCTGAGATCCAGTAATTTCATGCAGCGCTCCTTCGGAGAACGTGTAGCCATGAACTCTCCTATCCAGGGTACTGCAGCAGATATCATCAAAATAGCCATGAACCATGTTTATGAACGAATGAAAAAAGAGGGACTGCGTTCAAGACTGGTGCTGCAGGTTCACGATGAGCTTCTGATCGAGACAAAGAAAGAAGAGATCGAGGAAGTTTCCCGTATTCTGGAAGAAGAGATGAAGGGAGCGGCAGACCTTGCAGTGGAACTTGACGTAGATATGCACCAGGGTGACAGCTGGTATGAGGCGAAATAAATGAGAGTGATCGGAGTAACCGGCGGAGTAGGGGCCGGAAAAAGTACAGTACTTGGAATCCTGGAAGAAGATTTCCAGGCATATGTGATCCAGGCAGACCAGCTTGGTCACATTCTGATGGAACCGGGGGAAGAATGTTACGATGCGGTGATCGCATTGTTTGGAAAAGAAATCATAAAAAAAGATAAAACTATTGACCGGAGACGGATTTCTGATGTAGTATTCACAGATAAGGATATGCTTTTGAAATTAAACGGGATCATCCATCCGGCTGTAAAGCAGAGAATTCTGGATCTTCTTGGAGAACAAAAGGAAGCTGGAAGAGAGATCTGTGTTGTGGAAGCTGCTCTTTTTCTGGAAGAGAATTATCAGGAATTCTGTGATGAAGTCTGGTATGTGTATACAGAGGAGGAAATCCGGATCCGTCGTCTGATGGAAAGCCGTGGCTATTCCAGAGAGAAATCTCTTGGCATTATCCGAAACCAGGTATCTGACCAGGTTTTCAGAGAACATACGGATTATGTGATCGAGAATAATGGAGATCTGAAGGGTACCCGGAGACAGATCAGAGAAGGGATAGAGAGAAATGAGACTTTGTAGTATTGCCAGCGGAAGCAGCGGCAACTGTATTTATGTGGGATCTGAGGAGGCACATGTTCTGGTAGATGTGGGGATCAGCGGGAAGAGTATCGAAAAAGGCCTGAATTCCCTGGATCTTACCGGGAAAGATGTGGACGGAATCCTGATCACACATGAACATTCCGACCATATCAAGGGACTGGGAGTGATTTCCAGAAAATACGGAATTCCCATCTATACCACAGGTGGAACAGCAGATGCCATGCTTCGTATGAAATCCCTTGGAAAAATGCCGGAGGGACTGATCCACGAGATCCGGGAGGATGAGCCTTTTGGGATCAAGGACCTGACGGTAAATCCTTTTACCATTCCCCATGATGCTGCACAGCCGGTGGGTTACCGCCTGGAATGTGGAGAGCATTCTGTGGGCATTGCCACAGACCTTGGAAAATATAATGATTACATTGTAAAAAATCTGGAGAATCTGGATGCAGTGCTTTTGGAAGCAAATCATGACATCCGCATGCTTCAGGTTGGAAAATACCCTTATTATCTCAAACAGAGGATTCTGGGAGACCGTGGGCATCTCTCCAATGAGAATGCAGGACGTCTGCTCTGTCGGATCCTCCATGATAATTTGAAGGCGGTTTTTCTTGGCCATTTAAGCAGAGAAAACAACTATGAAGAACTTGCCTACGAGACTGTGTGCTCGGAGGTGACACTTGGTGACAACCCGTACCGTTCCAGGGATTTTAAGATCCAGGTAGCGAAGAGGGATCACATATCAGAAATAATCACAGTGTAGAAAGGAAAAAACGATGAAGAAGACAATTATCACAGTAGTAGGAAATGACACAGTAGGAATTATTGCAAAGGTTTGTACATATCTTGCAGAGAATCAGGTTAATATTCTGGATATTTCTCAGACCATCGTTCAGGGTTACTTCAACATGATGATGATCGCAGACACAGCAAAATGTGAAAAGGATGGCGGTGAACTTGCAAAAGAGCTTGAAAATCTGGGCAAGGAGATCGGTGTTGTGATCCACTGCCAGCATGAAGATATTTTTAACATGATGCATCGAGTATGATCAAGCAGCGAATGCGGATTGCCAATGCATATAATATCTACTTTACATCAATCATCAGGGAGAAAATAAAATGATCAATATTTTTGAGGTAAACGAGACAAATAAAATGATCGAGCAGGAGAATCTGGATGTGCGTACCATCACCATGGGGATCAGCCTTCTGGACTGTATCGATCCTGACCTGGATGCACTGAATCAGAAAATATACGAAAAGATCACCACAAAGGCCAGAAATCTGGTAGCTACCGGTGATGAGATCGCAACCGAGTACGGTATCCCGGTTGTAAATAAACGAATTTCCGTAACACCCATTGCTCTGGTTGGCGGGGCTGCATGTAAGAAACCGGAGGATTTTGTGACCATCGCAAGAACGCTGGATAAATGTGCCAAGGAAGTTGGCGTTAACTTTATCGGCGGATATTCTGCACTGGTAAGCAAAGGAATGACTCCGGCAGAGGAGCTTCTTATCCGCTCCATTCCTCAGGCAATGGCAGAAACAGAGCGCGTCTGCAGTTCTGTAAACGTTGGTTCCACCAAGACCGGTATCAACATGGATGCCGTAAAGCTGATGGGCGAGATCATCCTCGCAACAGCAGAGGCTACTAAGGACCAGGATTCTCTTGGATGTGCCAAGCTGGTAGTATTCTGTAACGCACCGGATGATAACCCGTTTATGGCAGGCGCGTTCCATGGTGTCACAGAGGCGGACTGCATCATCAACGTAGGTGTCAGTGGCCCTGGCGTTGTAAAGAAAGCTCTGGAGCAGGTTCGTGGCGAGGACTTCGGAACTCTCTGCGAGATGATCAAACGTACCGCATTCAAAGTTACACGAGTTGGACAGCTGGTTGCACGTGAGGCATCCAAGCGTCTTGACGTGCCGTTTGGTATTGTGGATCTTTCTCTTGCACCGACACCGGCTATCGGTGATTCCGTAGCTGAGATCCTGGAAGAGATCGGCCTTGAGAGAGCCGGTGCACCTGGAACAACTGCAGCGCTTGCACTTCTCAACGACCAGGTGAAGAAAGGCGGCGTTATGGCAGCAGCTGCTGTGGGCGGATTAAGTGGTGCCTTTATTCCTGTCAGCGAGGATCAGGGAATGATCGATGCGGTAAACGAGGGAGCGCTTACTCTGGAGAAGCTGGAAGCCATGACCTGTGTATGCTCTGTTGGTCTGGACATGATCGCAGTTCCGGGAGATACCAAGGCGACTACACTGGCAGGTATCATTGCAGATGAGTCTGCTATCGGTATGGTAAATCAGAAGACAACTGCAGTACGTCTCATCCCGGTTATCGGTAAGGGTGTGGGCGAAACGGTTGAGTTCGGAGGTCTTCTTGGCTATGCTCCGATCATGCCTGTAAATTCCTTCTCCTGTGATGCATTTGTACAGAGAGGTGGAAGGATCCCGGCACCGATCCACAGCTTTAAGAATTAATTTTATTTTTGGGCTTGACAGACTCACGTTGATGTGCTAAAGTAAACACAACTTAAAAAACAAACCAGTGAGAAAGAGAAGTAAACATTTCAGGAAGCTTCACAGAGAGCGGTGATGGTGGAAATCCGCAGGGGACCAGATGTTGAATGGACTTTCGAGGGCGGCCCGAACTATTTATCTGTACAGTAGGCGCCGACGGGAACCGAACCCGTTACCAATAAGGAGTGTATGTTAGTACACCGGAAAGTGGACGATTCGTCAATTTGAGTGGTACCGCGATAATAAAGAACTTTTATTACCGTCTCAAGCATGATATAAGCTTGGGGCGGTTTTTGTGTTACAGGAAAAGCGATTCTGTCGCATGAAAGTTGTTCCGGAAAAGCAGACCGCAAGGTGTACAAAAGGTAATCATAAGCGGAAATAAGAAGGGAGAACAAAACCATGAAAAAAAGAATGTTAGTGATCGCAGCAGTAGCAGCAACAACTATGATGATGACAAGCCCGGTTATGGCGGAGGATTTTAAAGTGGGCATCTGCAATTATGTAGATGATGCTTCCCTGAACCAGATCGTAGACAACATCCAGTCCCGTCTGGAGGAGCTTGGCAAAGAAAAGGGTGTCACATTTGATGTGTCTTATGATAACTGTAATGCAGATGCCAGTGTTATGGAACAGATCATTTCAGATTTTCAGGCGGATAAGGTTGATCTGATGGTTGGTGTGGCTACACCAGTAGCAATGCGTATGCAGTCCGCTACAGAGGGAAGCGATACACCGGTTGTTTTCTCCGCAGTATCTGATCCGGTTGGCTCCGGTCTTGTAGATTCTCTGGATGCTCCTGGTGCAAATATCACAGGAACTAGCGATTACCTGGATACTTCTTCTATCATGAAGCTGATCCAGGCACAGAATCCGGATGTAAAGAAGATCGGTCTTCTCTATGATGTCGGACAGGATTCCTCCACAACAGCGATCCAGGAAGCAAAAGATTATCTGGATAAAGAGGGAATCGAATATGTAGAGCGTACCGGAACCACTACCGATGAAGTCCAGCTCGCAGCAGATGCACTGATCGCTGACGGTGTGGATGCCGTATTTACACCTACGGACAACACCATCATGACAGCAGAACTTTCTATTTATGAAAAATTCATCGACGCAGGAATCCCGCACTACACAGGTGCCGACTCCTTTGCATTAAATGGTGCCTTTGTAGGATATGGTGTTGATTATGCAAATCTGGGACAGAAAACAGCCGATATGATCGCTGACATTCTGATAGATAATGCGGATCCGTCTAAAACAGCTGTTGAAACCTTTGACAATGGTACTGCAACAGTTAATACAGAAACCTGCAAGGCACTTGGACTTGATTTCGATACCGTAAAGAAGGCATTTGAGCCTCTCTGCACACAGGTAAATGAGATCACAACTGCAGAAAGCTTTGATGAAGTAGAATCAAAATAAATTAACCGCTCACTTTTGTGAGCAGTTATGAAATAAATCCAATTGGAGGAAATCACTGTGACGATTGCAACTATGCTCTCCCTCGGGGAGACTGCCCTGAAGCTTGGACTGATCTGTTCTCTGACAGTTCTTGCTTTGTTCCTTAGTTATTCCATGCTGAATGTCTGCGACCTTTCTACAGATGGCTGCTTTACCTTCGGGGCCGCTGTAGGAGCCGTAGTTGCTGTAAGCGGACATCCGTTTCTGTCCATTGCGGCAGCCATGGCAGCAGGTGTTACATCAGGATTTGTAACGGCTATCCTGCAGACGAAGCTGGGAGTAGATAGCCTGCTTGCAGGTATTATTGTAAATACTGCATTATATTCCGTAAATATCGCGGTCATGGGAGGGTCATCCCTGATCAATATGAATCGGACGACCACAGTATTTACCATGATGAAGGATGCGCTTGCAGGTACACCGTTAAAAGGCAGGGAAGATATCCTCATTGCAGCCATCGCAGTGATCCTCGTGATCGTATTTCTGGTATTCTTTCTGAAAACAAGACTTGGCCTTGCGATCCGGGCAACCGGAAATAATTCTGATATGGTAAAATCTTCCTCCATCAATCCGGTCTTTACAACGGTGATCGGCCTTTGCGTGGCAAATGCATTTACCGCACTTTCCGGATGTCTTCTGTCTCAGTCACAGAAATCCGTAGATATCAACATCGGTCAGGGAATGGTTACCATCGCACTGGCATCCTTGCTGATCGGAGGTACCCTTCTCGGACATGGAGGAATTTTTGTGAGAGCGGTGGGAATGGTGCTTGGTTCCTTTATCTTCCGCCTTGTGTATACCATCGCACTTCGGTTCAATATGCCGGCATTTATGCTGAAGCTGGTATCCTCTGTGATCGTTGTTCTTGCAATTTCCGGTCCGTATCTTAAGAAACAGTGGCCGCAGATCCGAAGAAGAATGACTCATACAAAAGGAGGAAGATGATCCATGCTAAAAATCAGCCATATTTCAAAAACATTTAATCCGGGAACCGTAAACGAAAAAAAGGCAATCACAGATCTTTCCCTGGAACTGAAAAAAGGCGACTTTGCTACGATCATCGGTTCCAATGGTGCAGGAAAATCAACACTTTTTAATGCAATCTGCGGTGATTTTCTTACAGATGCCGGTTCGATCGAGCTGGATGGCAGGGATATCACATTTATGCCGCAGCATGCACGCGCAAAAGAGATCGGACGTCTTTATCAGGATCCGATGCGTGGTACTGCACCGGGAATGACGATCGAAGAGAATCTTGCACTTGCAGCCGGCAAGGGTGGGTGGCTTTCCCGCACGACCCGGCAGGAAAAAGAGCGTTTTCGTGAGGAATTAAAGAAGCTGGACATTGGGCTGGAAGAGCGGATGAGCCATCCGGTAGGTCTTCTTTCCGGTGGACAGAGACAGGCGCTGACGCTTTTGATGGCAACCATGAATCCGCCGAAATTACTTCTTCTGGACGAGCATACTGCAGCCCTTGATCCGGGAACTGCTGAGAAAGTCCTTAATCTCACCAGACGGATCGTGGAAGAAAATCAGCTGACCTGTCTGATGATCACACACAATATGCAGTCAGCAATTGATCTTGGTAACCGTATCCTGATGATGGACTCCGGCAATATCGTGCTGGATATCGGAGGGGAAGAGAAGAAGGATATGACCGTGGATGGCCTTCTTGAGAAATTTAAAACGGGAGTGGGCAAGGCTTTGGATAATGACCGTATTCTTTTGTCTGAATAAACGGAATAAATAATGAAGAACCGTTACCGATCATGTGTAAAGTGGAAAATGAATAGCTGCTTTACACCGGTGATGGTTCTTTTTTTATGAAAATTCTTGAGTATGTCACGTTACCGTGATAAAATAAATGAAATCACTTTGTGATTTCATTTATGAGCAAGTAGCGAAGCGGATTGCGAATATCCGTTTGATTTTATTATGGAAGAGGGACGAATGATATGCAGTTTTCAAAAAGATTGGACCGATTTGGAGATGAAATTTTTGCTGCTCTGAACAACCGACGTATGGAGCTGGAAGCACAGGGCATGAAGATCTATAACATGAGTGTGGGAACTCCGGATTTCAAGACTCCGGAATATATCAAGAAAGCTGTAGCGGAAGCAGCTATGGATGACAACAACTGGAAATACAGTCTCCGTGATCTGCCGGAGCTTCTGGATGCAGTCTGTATTTATTATAAGAAACGTTTTGATGTGGAACTGACACCGGACATGGTAATGACTGTTTATGGAAGTCAGGAAGGAATGGGGCATCTTGGCATGGCGCTTTGTGATGAGGGAGATACAGTACTTCTTCCGGATCCGTGCTATCCCGTATTTGCAGCAGGAAGTCTGATGGCAGGAGCAGTTCCTTACTATTATCCGCTGGTTGCAGAACATGATTTTCTTCCCTATGTAAAGGGAATTCCGGAAGAAATAGCGAATAAGGCTAAATATATGGTAGTATCCCTGCCGTCCAACCCGGTAGGAAGCATTGCCACTCCGGGACTTTACGAAGAAATCGTGGAATTTGCGAAAAAATATGATATTCTGATCATTCATGATAATGCGTACAGCGATATTATTTTTGACGGGGCATTTGGAGGAAGTTTTTTGGCCACTCCGGGAGCGAAAGATATTGGAGTGGAATTTTTCAGTCTTTCCAAATCCTTCAATGTTACAGGCGCAAGACTTAGCTTTCTGGTAGGCCGGCCGGATGTGATCGCAGCGCTCCGCAAATTGAGAAGCCAGATCGACTTCGGCATGTTCCTGCCGCTTCAGAAAGCAGCTATTGCAGCACTTCAGGGACCGCTGGACAGCGTAAAAGAACAGTGTCAGAAGTACCAGGAGAGAAGAGATGCTCTCTGCCAGGGACTTCGTGATATCGGATGGGAACTTCCAAATGGAAAAGGCACCATGTTTGTCTGGGCGAAGATCCCGGGTGGCCGCACCGACAGCATGGCATTCTGCATGGAACTGATGGAAAAGGCCGGCGTCATCGTGACTCCGGGAGCAAGCTTTGGTCCCCACGGAGAGGGCTACGTACGTTTCGCCCTGGTACTTCCGCCGGAGAAGATCCGGGAAGCAGTGGAAGCGATCCGAAAAAGCGGATTAAACTGAATAACTGAAAGTTGTTCAAAATCCGATCTCAAGCCATGAAAAGATTACTTATCAGCGTTCAAGCCGCTGTGGAGCTTAAATGATCCGCAGCGGCTTTTTCATCTCGTGGATGAAAGGCTGACCTGTTTTGTGGTAGAGAAGCATTTCGTAAAGATTGGAAGCCGCACAGGTTTCATTAAAAAGTCGAAGCGCAGTTTCATCGAGGATCGCAGATGCATCGGCGGCTTTGGTGATCAGCGGGATCGAGGAGTTTTTCTTGATCTGGCTGAGAAGCGGAGCGCTGCTTTTTTGAAAGCCAAGTACCCGGGCATAGGGAATGTGTCCGGGTGCTTTTGTTTTTTGGTCAAGAAAGATCCGGACAAGGCTGCGGCAGATAGCAGAACGGGTAATATCCCGTGTTTTCAAAAGATCCGCAAACTGGGAAAAACCTTCATATTGATTTCGGGATTTCAGGATACGCCGGATCAGTGCATCCGAAAGCTCCGGATACATTTTTAAAGTTTCTTCGGATTCCAGAAGCAGTTTGTAATGCAGAGGAAGATCCAGTGCTGAGTCAGAAAGCCATGCTCCTTTTTTGAGAGAATCCAGGAATCCCGGAAGGGAAGCAGAAGGGATCAACCGGGAAAGATCAGCAGACTGCACAGTTCCTTCGGATTTTTTCATAAGGCTCCGGATGCCGGAAGCAGAGGGAAATTCTTCGTCGGAAAGAAGAGAAAAATCCGTATCATGATAACCACTTCCCTTTCTTAAAAGTGCATGAGGAAGGATACAACTGTTAAGACGGAGAAGCGCTTTGCAGTATTCGATTCCCAGGATGTTATTGGGAGAAGAAAGAATGAGTTCAATATGTTCTGATGAAACGTCGAATGTGTTATGCACGGAAGTGGCTTTTTCTCGCATGTAACGGATCAAAGCACTGCTTCTTGCAGCAGGAAAACTCATTCCGGTACGAAGATTCTGCTGAAGGAGTTTGCGGTATTCAAACGGTTCCTTTACAAGAATCTGTGCAATATTCATAAGAGTCTCTGTATCTCCGCATTCACTTCCGAAACATAGCTCATCTACAACACCAAGCCCGTCAAGAAGGCTTACGCCACCTGCGGCAAATCCTTCCGCACTGGCCGTTGCTGTCTGTACCGGCATTTCCAGAATCAGATCGGCGCCTCCGAGAAGAGCCATCTCAGCCCGGAGATGTTTTTCCATAAGGGCAGGAGCCCCTCTTTGGACAAAATCCCCGCTCATGGCGATCACAATATAATCAGCACCAAGGATCTCCCGGGCATAGCGGATCTGGTATTCGTGACCTTTGTGAAATGGGTTATATTCTGCAATGATTCCAACAACTTTCATATAAAAAAGTACCTGCCATTTCTGAAAATTATAATGGTGCTATTTTAACATAAGCAATGTAAAAAGTTAAGCGGCATTCGAAATCTGTTTTGCTGCCATAAAACCGAATGTTGCTGTCCGCTCTGGGCCCGGCAACACCCTTTGTGAGATACAGAAATCACGCAAATTTATGATCATGCGCCGAAATCCTCGGGCCATCTGTGATCTTTATCCACAAAAAACACATCGCAGAACATTGTCGGTAAACAGTAACAATTGCACTTCAAAAAATACGCAGTATAGCCATTTTCTGACAATGAAACGCTTGAAAAGAAAAGGGTAAGGGGGTATAATAAACATAGTGTAGTGCCCGAACAGACACTAGCGTTTTTGTTACATCAAGAAAGGAGCCATTTAATCATGGGATTTGTTGAACTGCTTAAAAAAAGAGCAAAAGAAAGCGTAAAAACAATTGTACTGCCAGAGACAGAGGATATGAGAACTCTTGAGGCAACTGACAAGATTCTGAAAGAGGGAGTTGCAAAGATCATCCTCATCGGTAATGAGGAAGAGATCAACAAGAAAGCTGCAGAGGGCGGCTTTGATATTTCCGGTGCACAGATCGTAGATCCGGAGAAATCTGACAGAACTCAGGCATATATTGATAAATTTGTAGAGCTGAGAGCAAAGAAGGGAATGACACCTGAGAAAGCGAAAGAGATCCTTCATACTCAGTACCCATACTATGGCGTAATGATGGTTAAGATGGGGGATGCAGACGGTATGGTATCCGGTGCATGCCATTCTACAGCAGATACACTTCGTC
>OLQC01000444.1_pt1 | contig 43549 bp, 33 predicted proteins | sample 1672471 | NCBI WGS metagenome assembly OLQC01 (sample SAMEA3136689, study PRJEB25190) | human gut metagenome | biome: human gut; feature: human-associated habitat; material: faeces | place: Austria | collected 2013 | reverse complement strand
GCAAGCAGATGGCGTGCAAAGTCGCCAGACGCTCTTTGTGCGGTATTGCCCTATGGCAACATCACATAGGAAAGGTGCCGGATTTGCTGAAATTCCGTCGAAAGCCTCCTGCAGAATTGGCAAAAATGCAAATTTTCCAAAAATCCCATTGACATTCTCTTGTAAAAATCGTATAATAAAACTATGTATTGTTGTGCGTGAAGAAGGAATCTGACCAACGGCAGATTCCCGACAAATCAGAATGTCTGGGCAACCACAGAGATTCTGCATGAAATACTCGGGGCGGTTTTTGACCAGTGCACCCAAGGTGCGGGAAAGCTGGAACCATTTTACAACATGCCCTGCTGCCTGTCCGACGGACGTGAATTGCCGGCAGGCTGTATCTATTTAAAGTTTTTCCAACTCTTGAGAAACCCAGAAAAACCACACGGCGAAAAAGGTGGCTTTTCGGGGACAGCCAGAAAATGTACGCGGCGGAGAATCCGAAGTTCTCCGCAGAGATCGCAGGAAAGCAATCCTTTTTTGTTTTGGAAAATATTCTTCCGAACTTGTGAAAAAGCAGTTTGGGCAGGCATGGTGTGAAACCTGGGGCAGCGTTGCCCTTGTACTGTGCTGCCCTTGCACCAACGTGAATCAGGGGCGATACCGCACAAAGAGCGTCTGGCGACTTTGTACGCCATCTGCTTGCAAATTTCCCGTCATATTTCACAAAAATGCTCGTGAATACATCAAGTATTCACTCCGCTTTTTGTTTCATTTGACGACGCATCTGTCGCACAATCTTTGTGCGGTATTGCCCAGGGTGTCCTTTTTCCATGCAGCCCGTTTTTTCTGAAAAGGCGGTTTGCAGAACAGGCGGAGGAGAATTCTGCCGTCATGCGGCGGCAATGTGCCTGCTGAACAGGCGGCAGTCTGTGCGAGTGCCGATTCGGCAGGCAGACTGACAGTGATTTCGGAAAAGAGAACATTTGTGCTGTCCCCACGTGAGAAAGTGAGGATATTTATTTGGCAAACGAAAAAGAACAGGTAAGAGAAGTACGAAACAATCCCCAGCCCCGCAAGAGAAGCTATGGGGCAAGACCGCGGCAGCAGGGTGCCGGCGAGCGTCCCTCCGGCGGCAATCGCCGTCACAACAACAATCCACGCCCCAGAAACAACAACAATGCACAGCCGACACGGCAGAACCGCCAGAAGCGGACACCGGTACGTATCATTCCGCTGGGTGGTCTGAACGAGATCGGAAAGAACATGACCGTGTTTGAGTGCTGCAATGACATGTTCATTCTGGACTGTGGTCTGGCATTTCCGGATATGGATATGCCCGGTGTGGATATTGTCATTCCGGATTTCACCTATGTGGAGGGCAACAAGGACAAGATTCGCGGCATCGTCATTACCCACGGTCACGAGGACCATATCGGCGGTCTGGCATATCTGCTGAAAAAGATCAATGTGCCGATTTATGGCACCCGCATGACACTGGGACTGATCGAGGGCAAGCTGGAAGAACACGGGCTGCTCAAGCAGGCGAAGCTGATCGAAGTGGAACCCCGCACCACCGTGAGAATGGGCTGCATGGCAGTGGAATTCATCAAGGTAAACCACTCTATCCCCGGTGCAGTCGGCATGGCGATCCATACACCGGCCGGCATCATTGTCCACACCGGTGACTTTAAGGTGGACTTCTCGCCGATCGACGATGAGATCATCGACCTTGCACGATTCGGCGAACTGGGCAGCCGCGGCGTACTGGCACTGATGGCAGACTCCACCAATGCAGAGCGTACCGGCTTTACATGCTCGGAACGCACCGTTGGCGGCAGTTTTGAAAAGCTGTTCAAGCGGGCGGAGGGAAAGCGAATCATTATCGCTACATTCTCCTCCAATGTGCACCGTGTACAGCAGATCATCGATCAGGCAAAGAATTACAATCGAAAAGTAGCGGTGTTCGGCCGCAGCATGGTGCATGTCATCGAAAAGGCGACGGAACTGGGCTATCTGAAAGTGCCCAAGGGCATTATGATCGATATTGATGAAATGAACCGTTATCCGGACGACCAGATCGTACTGGTGACTACCGGCAGTCAGGGCGAACCGCTGTCGGCTCTGACACGTATGGCAATGAACAGCCATAAAAAGGTGACGATCACACCGAATGACTTTATCATCATCTCCGCGAAGCCGATCCCGGGCAACGAAAAATATGTTACACGGGTAGTCAATGAACTGATGAAATCCGGTGCGGAAGTCATCTACGAATCCATGTATGAAGTGCATGTTTCCGGTCACGCGTGTCAGGAGGAGCTGAAGCTGATCCAGGCTCTGACGAAGCCGAAGTTCTTCATTCCGGTGCATGGCGAATATAAGCATCTGGTCAAGCATGCGGAAATTGCAAAGTCTATGGGCATGCCCAGCGATCATATCATCATTTCCAAGATCGGTGATGTCATCGAAACCGACGGCAACTCCATGCGTATCGTTTCACAGGTGCCTGCCGGTCGGGTTATGGTAGATGGTCTGGGTGTCGGCGATGTGGGTTCTATCGTGCTGCGGGACAGAAAGCATCTGTCACAGGACGGTCTGATTATTGTAGTGATCGGCATCGAACGGGCAGCCAATGCCGTAGTGGCAGGACCGGACATTATCTCCCGCGGTTTTGTCTATGTGCGGGAGTCGGAAGAACTCATGGACGAGGCACGCAATGTCATGACGACTGTGCTGGACAACTGCAACGCACGGGACCTCAAGGAATGGGGAACGCTGAAAACCAAGCTGCGTGATGTCCTGTCCGACTTCATCTATGCCAAGACCAAACGCAGCCCGATGATCCTGCCGATCATCATGGAGGTATAAATGCCTGTTACAGGCTCTTGAAGATAGCTGTTGCTGAAAAGCAGCTGTCTGCAAAGGAGAATGCAGCATGAAACGAAAATATGGGGTGATGATCGCCACATGGATCTTGTGGTTTATCAGCGTCCTTGTACCGCTGTTTTGTATGGTGCTCCAGCGAGTGCCCCAGCGGTTTTTGACCATACAATTTCTGGTGATCTTGCTGTTGGGGATTCTGCTCTGTGTCCAGTGGATCTGGCTGCGGCGTGCAGAACGGATACAGAATACCGCTGTTCGCGGCGAGATCGAGGGTGCCGGCATGGCTGCCCTCCAGAGCATGACTGTGCCGATGATTCTGGCGGAACGGGACGGAAAGATCCTCTGGAGCAATGCGATCTTCCAGAACCGATTCGTGTCGGGACGCTCTGTGCTGGGGCGTTCTGTACAGGACGTGATTCATCTGAATCTGGCGGCTCTGGATCAAAACCGTGACCTGTTAATGGAGCACAACGGGCTGAGCTATCGGGTGCATGCCGTTTCCAGTGCCCAGAACCAGCAGGAAATCATTGCGGTGCAGTTTCTGGAAATCACAGATATTCTGCGGTTGCAGCACGAGCAGACCAACTCCCGTCCCTGCGTAATGCTGCTGGTGATCGACAGCTATGACGATCTGCTGCAATACGCCAGAGAAAGCGAAAAGGCACAGGTTTCCGCTGAGGTGGAACGGGTGCTGGAAAACTTTATGCAGGGGACCGAGGGCATTATCCGCAAGGTGGAAAACGACCTGTTTTATGCGGTAATGGAATCCCGTTATCTGCACGAGATCATGAACAACCGGTTCCATGTGCTGGACGAGGCACGGCAGATTCGTGTCAACGACCGCATGCACATCACCTTTTCCATTGGCGTGGGTGACGGCGGTTCTACATTGGCGGAGAGCGAGAAGTTTGCCCGCCAGTCGCTGGATATGGCACTGGGACGGGGCGGCGATCAGGCGGCAGTGAAAACGGAAAACGGGTTCTGCTTTTTCGGCGGTGCCTCCAAGGGCATCGAGAAGAAGTCCAAAACCAAGATTCGCTCCATTGCCCTTGCCATGCAGGAACTGATCGAAAATTCCGATCAGGTGTTCCTTATGGGACACCGCTTCGGCGATCTTGATTCCGTAGGTTCTGCCTGCGGTCTGGCGGGAGCCGTGCGGCTGATGCAGAAGCCGGCGTATGTGGTGGTGAACCAGCAAAGCTGTCTTGCCACCCAGCTGATCGACCGCATGCAGCAGTGTCCGGACGGTCCGAAGTTTATGGAACCGGTGGACGCACTGGCACAGGTGACGGACAACAGCCTGCTGATCGTCGTGGATACCCACAACAAGGACATTCTGGAAAGCGTGGATCTGTACCATGCGGCACGATATGTCATTGTCATCGACCACCACCGGAAAAATGTGAATTTCATTGAAAATGCAGTGATTTTCCACCACGAACCCTATGCGTCGTCCGCTTCGGAAATGGTGACGGAGATCATACAGTATTTCCGGCTGGATACCGAGGTTTCCTCGGCATATGCCGATGCCCTGCTGGCGGGAATCATGCTGGATACCAAGAATTTTGTCATGCGTACCGGTGTGCGAACCTTTGAAGCGGCGGCGTATCTGCGGAAGATCGGGGCGGATACAGTACAGGTCAAGTCCCTGTTCTCCAATACGATTTCCATGTACTCCATGCGTGCCCAGATCGTGGCACATGCGGAATTGTACCGGAACAACGCCATTTCTGCCGTGAAGCTACAGGACAAAAATGCCCGTGTGCTGGCGGCACAGGCGGCAGATGAACTGTTGAGCATTCAGGGCGTGGAAGCTTCCTTTGTGCTGTATCTGGAAGAAACCGGCGTGGGAATCTCCGCACGCTCTATGGGTAATGTCAATGTACAGGTCATCATGGAGCAGCTGGGCGGCGGCGGTCACCAGACAATGGCGGCAACGCAGCTGAAGGACTGTACCATTCAGGAGGCAAAGGAACAGCTGCTGCTGATTCTGGAAGCACAGGAAAATGAAACTTAAGGAAACACTGCATAAAGCCCGCCTGACGGCTTTGCACGCAATCTGCGTGCAGATTTTCCGTCATATTGCCCAGAAATCCCTTGCCAGACATACAGTCTGCCTGCGGAATTTCTGTACAATCTGCCGAAAAATCTGACAACGCATCTTACGCACAAGCTTTATTCCGTGTTTCCATAATCGGATAAGCATTTCCTTAAAGTAAAGAAAAGGAGAGAGAACCATGAAAGTAATTTTTATGCAGGACGTAAAAGGCTCTGGAAAAAAGGGCGAAGTGAAAAACGTTTCTGACGGCTATGCCCGCAACATGTTGCTGAAAAAGGGGCTGGCAGTAGAAGCAACACCGCAGAACCTGTCGGAACTTTCCGGAAAGCAGTCCTCCGCAGCCCACAAGATCGACGTGGAAAAGCAGAATGCACAGGCAATTGCTGACAAGCTGAAAGGACAGACCGTTCACGCCGGAGCAAAGGCTGGCAACGGCGGCAGACTGTTCGGGGCAGTTACTGCGGCACAGATCGCGGAGTGCATTGAAAAGCAGTTCGGCTGCAAAATCGACAAGAAGAAGATCGGTCTGAAATCAGACATCAAAAATTTCGGCAGCTATGAGGCAGATATTCGCCTGTACACCGGCATTTCTGTCAAGGTGACTGTAGAAGTTGTCGAGGAATAAAGGCAACACCGCACAAAGCCCGCCTGACGGCTTTGCACGCAATCTGCGTGCAGATTTTCCGTCATATTGCCCAGAAATCCCTTGCCATACGGCAGTATGCCTGCGGAATTTCTGGGCAATCTGCCGAAAAATCTGACAACGCACCTTACGTACAAGCTTTGTGCGGTGTTGCCTAAACAGAGGCAATACTGCACAAAGAGCGTCTGGCGACTTTGCACGCCATCTGCTTGCAAATTTCCCGTCATATTTCACAAAAATGCTCGTGAATACATCCAGTATTCACTCCGCTTTTTGTTTCATCTGACGAAAAATTTGACGACGCATCTGTCGCACAATCTTTGTGCGGTATTGCCCAGAATCATCAGCAACAGAGCAATGCGGGTACGGTTTTCGTCCCGCATTATTTTTCCAAGGAGGGATTTTCATGGCAGATACAGTGTATTCTTCCAACGAAGCCGCAGAACTGCCCTTTAGTCTGGAAGCAGAACAGACCGTGCTGGGTGCCATTCTGCAAGACCCGAATGTACTGCCGGTAGTATTGGAAACCGTTCGTCCGGAATGCTTTTTCAATCCCCAGCATCAGGAACTGTTCCAGATCATTCTGCAAATGTTCACTTCCGGTGAAAGAGCAGACGTGGTGACGGTGCTCAATGTGGCAGTGCAACGCAAGGTGTTCGAAACCGCCGCAGAGGGCAGAAACTATCTGGCGGCGTTAATCAACAGTGTGCCGTCTACCTCGAATATCGAGAGCTACTGTGCCATTGTCACGGAAAAATATTATATCCGTTGTCTGGCATATGCGGCACGGGGCATCTTGCAGGACATTCAGTCCGGCGAGGGCAGTGCCCAGATGCTCATGGACGCGGCAGAACAGCGGATTTATGACATTCGGCAGGGCAAGGACGTGCAGGGGCTGACCAAGATCGGCGATGCCATTTGTGAAGCCTATGACCATGTGGGCAAAATTGCAGGGCCGGACAAAGAAAAATATGTAGGTGCCAGAACAGGATTTTCCTATCTGGATACGGTGACTTCCGGTCTGAACAAGTCGGATCTGCTGCTGATCGCTGCCCGCCCCGGTATGGGTAAAACTTCTTTCGCCCTGAACATTGCCACCAACGTGGCACGGCATAGCGGCAAGGAAGTGGCGATCTTTTCGCTGGAAATGTCCAAGGAGCAGCTTGCCACCCGTATGCTTTCTTCGGAAGCACTGGTAGATTCCCAGAAGCTTCGCAACGGCTTTCTCACCAACGAGGACTGGGTGCGGCTTGCCACCAGTGCCGGCGTTCTTAGCGGACTGCCCATGTACATTGACGATACTGCCAGCATCAACGTGCAGCAGATCAAGGCGAAGCTGCGGCGTATGAAGAATCTGGGACTGGTGGTCATTGACTATCTCCAGCTGATGGGTTCCACCCTGAAAACCGACAATCGTGTACTGGTGGTTTCGGAACTGACGCGTCAGCTGAAAATCATGGCGAAAGAACTGGATATTCCCATTATTGTTCTGTCCCAGCTGTCCCGTGGTCCGGAAGGACGTAACGACAAGCGGCCGATGCTGTCTGACCTCCGTGAATCCGGTTCTATCGAGCAGGACGCGGACATTGTAATGTTTCTCTATCGGGATGCTTACTATAATAAGGACAGCCCCACGCCGAACATTTCCGAGTGCATCGTGGCAAAGAACCGTCACGGCGAAACCGGTACCGTTAAGCTGATGTGGGACGGTCAGTTCACTCGCTTCTCCAATGCGGAAATGCGTGATGAGGGCTGATGCCATTTCCCGTGCAGTACTGGAGCAACTGCGGGAACTGCACTGTCTGGAACCGGAACAGACTGTCTGCTGTGCCCTTTCCGGCGGGGCGGACAGCGTGTGTCTGCTCCGCTGCCTGCTGGAACTGCGTCCGGTGCTGGGTATTACAATTACAGCGGTGCATGTCAATCACCATCTCCGTGGAGCCGAAAGCGAACGGGACAGAGCATTCTGTCAGCAGCTTTGTGCAGGGCTGGGCGTGCGGCTGGCGGTCTATGATGTGAATCCGGCAGCAAGGGCAGCACAGGAGCACTGTTCCGAGGAACTGGCGGCAAGGGAATGCCGGTATGCTGCTTTTGCACAGGTGCAGGCGGACTGGATCGCCACGGCACACACCGCCTCGGACAATCTGGAAACGGCAGTGCACCGGCTGGTGCGGGGAGCAAGCCTGCATGGACTGACGGCAATTCCGCCGAAAAACGGGCGGTTTCTCCGTCCGCTGCTGCGGGTGACACGGCGGCAGGTGGAACAGTATCTGGAATCACTGGGGCAGACCTATGTTACCGACAGCACCAACCTCACCGATGCCTACACCCGCAACCGGATCCGGCATCAGGTGATTCCGGCACTGGAACAGCTGAACCCTTCTGTAGAACGCACGGTTTCCTATACCCTGCGGAGCCTGCGGCGGGAGGACGATTTCCTGCACCAGCAGGCACAGGCAGCCTATGCCAAATGCCATACCGGAAAGAATACCCTTTCCGGCTTGGAAACGCTTCACGAGGCGTTGCAGTTCCGGTGTATTGCCATGCTGCTGGAGGAGGCGGGGATCTCCTGTGAAGCCCCGCTACTGGAACGGCTGGCGGCACTGGCACGGCAGGGCGGCAGGTGGAATTTGTCTGGTGCTGTTTATGCTGTGGGAAAGTCGGGCACACTGACCATAGAAACGGTGCAGCTGCCGGAGCCTTTGCCGGAAGCGATCCCTCTGCAAATGGGGGAAAACCGGCTTTTTTCAGGTTTTGTGTTGCATGCCCGACTGGAAACAGTGTCGCCTGCGGAAAATGTTGCAAATATTCATAAAAAATTTGCAAATGCGTGTCTGGATTATGATAAAATAAAAGGTGAAATCTTCCTGCGTCCCAGACAGTCCGGCGACCGCATGCAGCTTTCCGGCAGAGGGTTTACCTCTGCTCTGAAAAAACTGATACAGGCGAATCTTCCGCCGGAACGCCGCCGCACGGCCCATGTGCTGGCAGATGCAGACGGGGTGATTTTCGCCGAGGGCGTGGGCTGTGCCGCAAGAGTTTGTCCGGACGGAGAAACCAGACGGCTGCTGGTGCTGGAAATTCTCGGGAAATGGTGTAAACTTGATGCAGCAGTTCCCTCGCAATGATATAGAGAGAACTGGCGGCAATGCTGCCTGCCGGTTTCCTTTTCAACAGAATGGAGTGAATGTAATTTGACACCAAAGAAAGGCCGTGGGATCGGAGCGTATCTGCTCGTTGTCGTGGTATTGATCGTGGCACTGGTTTTCCTGCTGAACGGGCTGAAAACCGGCGGCAAAGAAACCAAATATTCCGACATTATGAAGTACTTCGATAATTATGAAGTCACTGCGTACACCTTGGATCTGGGCTCCGGCGAACTGAAGCTGACGCTGGACGACGGGGATAAGCTGACCTATGATGTGCCCAATGTATCGGTATTCCGTGATGATACGAAGGACTATCGCACCAGCTATAACCAGAAGCACCCCGATGCTCCGCTGCAGGTGGACTATTATAAGATTCGGGATACTTCGTGGCTGCTGACGCTGATTCCCACACTGGTGCTGCTGGGGCTGATGATCTTCCTGTTCGTGTTCATGATGCGGCAGGCAAACGGCGGCGGCAAGTACACCACCTTCGGCAAGGCAAACATCAAGAATCAGGCGAACACCCGCAAGGCAACCTTTGCCGATGTGGCAGGTGCCGATGAGGAAAAGCATGAACTGGAAGAAATCGTAGACTTCCTGAAAAATCCGCGGAAGTATGCGGAACTGGGTGCCCGTATCCCCAAGGGCGTACTGCTCATGGGACCTCCTGGAACCGGTAAGACCCTGCTGGCGAGAGCTGTTGCAGGAGAAGCCGGCTGCCCGTTCTTCTCCATTTCCGGTTCGGATTTCGTGGAAATGTTTGTGGGTGTCGGTGCGTCCCGTGTCCGTGACCTGTTCGATCAGGCGAAGAAAAACGCTCCGTCTATTATCTTTATCGATGAAATTGACGCAGTCGGCCGCCACCGCGGCACCGGCATCGGCGGCGGACACGATGAACGGGAACAGACTTTGAACCAGCTGCTGGTGGAAATGGACGGCTTTACCGGCAAGGACAACGTCATTGTCATTGCTGCCACCAACCGGCGGGATATTCTGGATCCGGCTCTGCTGCGTCCGGGACGATTTGACCGTCAGATCGTAGTTGGCTATCCGGACGTTAAGGGTCGGGAACAGATCCTGAAAGTACACACCAAGAGCAAGAGCATCGGACCGGACGTAGACCTGACTACCATTGCCAAGTCTACCGTGGGATTTACCGGTGCTGATCTGGAAAATCTGGTGAATGAAGCCTGCCTGCTTGCTGCACGGAAAAATAAAAAGGCAATCACCATGGACGAAATTCAGGAGGCGACCATTAAGGTGATCGCCGGACCGGAAAAGAAGTCCCATAAGGTAACGCCCAAGGAAAAGCGGCTGACCGCATTCCACGAGGCAGGGCATGCAGTCTGCACCTATTACTGCGATCATCAGGATAAGGTGCATCAGGTGTCCATTATCCCCAGAGGTATGGCTGGCGGCTATACCATGTCCCTGCCGGAGCAGGACAAAAGCTTCGTTTCCAAAAAGGAAATGGAAGAAAACATCATCACGCTGCTGGGCGGACGTGTGGCAGAACAGCTGGTGCTGGACGACATCTCCACCGGTGCCTCCAACGACCTGGAACGTGCCACTTCTACCGCACGGAGCATGGTGACTCGTTACGGCTTCAGCGAAAAGCTGGGACCGATCGTCTATGGCAATGACCAGAACGAGGTTTTCCTCGGCAGAGATCTGGGCTCGTCCCGCGATTACTCCGACCGCGTTGCCGGTGAAATCGATGACGAAGTACGGAACATCGTGGAAAAGGCATACGACAAGGCAACGGCGATCCTGCAAATGCACATGGATCAGCTGGAACTGCTGGCAAAGTATCTGATGATCCACGAGAAGATCGAAAAGGATGACTTCGAAACCCTGATGCAGGGCAAAATGGATCCCTCCCAGTTTGAGGAAACACCGGCAGAACCGGAAACCTCTGCAACAGAAGCAGAACCGACAGAAGAAAAGCCCACGGAAAATGGAGATTCTTCTGCACCTACAGAAGCGTAAACAATTGTTGTTATGGCAATACCGCACAAAGATTGTGCGACAGATGCGTCGTCGAATTTTTCGTCAGATGAAACAAAAAGCGGAGTGAATACTGGATGTATTCACGAGCATTTTTGTGAAATATGACGGAAAATTTGCAAGCAGATGGCGTGCAAAGTCGCCAGACGCTCTTTGTGCGGTATTGCCTTATAAAAAGGCTGTCACATGCAAAGAATCATGTGACAGCTTTTTTGCGTATGAGTTGACTTTAGCCGTTTCACTGGACAGCATGGCAAAGAAAAATGCCGACTGTGATGGAGAAGTAGGCAGCAATGATGCCGTTTCTCTGATGCGGTTTCTGGTACATCTGATTAACATACTGCCGGAGCCAGACCTTTCTTAAAGGCAACAAATAAAGGCAACAAAAACGCCCTGCAACAGTTCAATTGTTGCAGGGCGTTTGCTTTTCGGAAATTTTCAGTTACTGTTGTTCGATCATCGGGCGGTTGAGAATCTGCATGAATTCTTCGCCGGTGATCGTTTCGTGTTCATACAGATACTTCGCGATCTCGTGCAGCTTCGGCTGGTTTGTCTGTAACAGCTGCATTGCCTTGTCGTACTGTGTCTGAATGATCTCTGTGACCTTCTTGTCGATCTTGGTCTGGGTTTCCATGGAGCAGGTCAGGCTGGCATCACCGCCGAGGTACTGGCTCTGGACGGTTTCCATTGCCACCATGCCAAACTCGCTGCTCATACCGAACCGGCTCACCATAGAGCGTGCCAGCTTGGTTGCCTGTTCAATATCGTTGGAAGCACCGGTGGTGATCTCGTGGAAGATCAGTTCCTCTGCGGCACGTCCGCCGGTAAGCGTTGCGATCTTGTTTTCCATTTCGGTTTTGGTCATGAGGTAATGTTCGCCCTCGTCCACCTGCATGGTGTATCCCAGTGCACCGGAAGTGCGGGGGATAATGGTGATCTTCTGCACCGGAGCAGACTGGGACTGGAGGGCAGCCACCAGAGCGTGTCCCACTTCGTGATAGGAAACCGTTAGCTTTTCTTTATTGGACAGCACACGGTTTTTCTTCTGATAGCCGGCGATGACGACTTCCACGCTCTCCATGAGATCTTCCTGTGTGGCACAGGAGCGTCCCAGACGAACGGCACGGAGTGCAGCCTCGTTGATGATGTTCGCCAACTCTGCACCGGAAGCACCAGCAGCTGTGCGGGCAATGGCGGAGAAATCCACGTTTCCTGCCAGCTTGATTTTCTGGGCGTGGACTTTCAGAATGTCGATACGTCCCTGTAGATCCGGCAGTTCCACCGGAATCCGGCGGTCAAACCGTCCCGGACGGAGCAGGGCAGGGTCAAGGGATTCCGGACGGTTGGTCGCCGCCAGAATGACAACGCCCTTGGAACCGTCGAAGCCGTCCATTTCGGTCAGCAGCTGGTTCAGGGTCTGTTCCCGTTCGTCGTTGCCGCCGTACTGTCCGCCGTCACGCTTTTTACCAATGGTATCGATTTCATCGATAAAGACGATACAGGGAGCCTTTTCGTTTGCCTGCTTGAACAGGTCACGCACCTTTGCGGCACCCATGCCCACGAACATTTCCACGAATTCCGAACCAGAAATGGAGAAGAACGGGACGTTGGCTTCGCCGGCAACGGCTTTCGCCAGCAGGGTCTTACCAGTTCCGGGAGGTCCCACCAACAGGGCACCCTTGGGCATGGAAGCACCGATCTCCTTGTAACGCTCCGGCTTGTGGAGATAGTCCACGATCTCCGCCAGCAGTTCCTTGGCTTCTTCCTCGCCGGCAACGTCCTTGAACTTGATACCGGTGGTGGACTTGACGTAGACCTTGGCATTGCTCTTGCCCATGCCGAACATCATGGAGCCATCGCCGCCGCCCATACGCTGTGCCATTTTCTTGTTGAAGAAGTGGAACACCAGCAGCATCAGGGCAATGGGCAGCACGTAGCTGATCAGGATGTACAGCAGGGGACTGGTGCCGCTGTCGATCTCCGATTCAAACTTTGCACCGGAGGCGTACAGCCGGTCGATGAGTTCCGGATCGTTCAGGGTGCCGGTCTGGTATACCTGCTTTTCGTCCTTGTCAGTAAATGTGATCTGACTGCTTTCGATCTTGACAGAGCCGATTTCCTTGTTCTCTGTCATGCTGATGAATGTGTCGTAGCCGACTTCCTTGACGCGTCCCTTGAACAGATTCGGGAACACAAACGCCTGAAGCAGCATGAACACACATAACGCAATCAGCCAGTATGAGATCCATGATTTTTTGGGCTTTTTGGATTCTTCCATATACATACTCCTCTCTGTGCCGTATGCTGAAAGACACGGCGGGGAATCTGCCAAAATCTTGGGAAACAGATTCCGGCTGTCTTTTCATGATGACAATAGCATACCACATCTTTTTGTAAAATGCGGGCACACTTTGTGATAATTTCATGAGAATTGGGGAATGCTGTGGAACAAGCTTTATTCAGTATTGCCTTAGGGCAATACCGCACAAAGAGCGTCTGGCGACTTTGCACGCCATCTGCTTGCAAATTTCCCTTCAGAGCCTGTTTCGTATCTTCCCGCACGCATCTTGCGTGCATATTTTCCGAGATATTTCGGGAAAATACTCGAAAATCCACAAAGGATTTTCTCCGTTTTTCCCTTCATCTCTCAAAAAATCTGACGACGCATCTGTCGCACAATCTTTGTGCGGTATTGCCTTAGAAAATATTTTTTGCAAACACCAGTACCTGATATGTTGTGCCGTTGCTGTCTGTCAGGACAAATGAACGTTCTGCCTGATTCAGCAGCGGATCTTTTCTTTCGTCAAGTTTCTGATATTCGGCGTTGTTCAGCAGCAGGAAATAGTTTTTCTGTTCCGGCTGATCTTCATACCACCTAGAATCAGTCTGATAGGTCGCCTTTTGTACGCCATTCTCATTTACGCTGACATTGCGTACTTTTAGTTTTTCGCCGGAGATCACTGTGATTGCATTGGCATGCCAGAAGGTGGCATATCCATAGGTCAGTCCTTGTTTCTCCAGCATATTGGTCAGCTGGTACTGTACGTTGACTTCCTCCGCATTGGTGGGCAGCAACAGGACATTGCAGGCACTTAACAGGCAGAAACATGCCAGCGGCACGCAGAGAACGCCCGCCGCACGCTGCATAGTTTTCTGTTTGGCAATTGCCCAGCGTAGGAATGCCATAGATACAATGAAAGCCGTGCAGACGATCGGACTGAGCCGCCAGTTTGCCACAGAAAGTGCACCGCAGAGATAGCCCACGAGAATCAATCCGGTGACTGTCCAGTGTGCCCAGAGTAAAATACGCATCTGTCTGCCGGACTGTCCCCGATACTTGGCGTAACAGCAGGTCGCTGCAACAGGCAGCACTGCCAGAATCAGTGCGGTGATGATACGGATCAGGTTCATGATACTTTCTCCGGACATTAGTTTTTTGTCGGGAATGTCCTCCAGTCCCAGCAGTGTCATCCATGCCAAGGGCAGTTTTTGAAAGTGCTCTGTCCAAGTTCCCTGAGCAGTCCAGTTGGAATAATTATCTGCATATGCACCTGCAACGCCGTTTGCCCAGAGATTTCCCAATTTCATGCCGGCAATGATTGCGATTCCCAGAGAAAGCAACAGCAGCAGTACACGAGTATTCTTTTGGTGCAGCAGTGGTGTTTTTCGATCCAGCACCCGTTCCAGAAACAGACCAGCCAGAATAGGCAGTGCAAAGATCGTGATCGCCGTGATCTGGTCGGTGCAGCAAAGTATGAAAAACAGGAACAGTGCGATAAAGGTCAGGATCGTATGCATGCGGACCTCTCGCGTCTGACGTATTGCCGACAGATTTTGCAGCCGGAACAGCAGTGCCAGTCCGAAGAACAGGAATAAGATTCCTAAACTATAATAAATGGTATGCCCCCAGAAGATTTCCCGCAGTTTTTTGCTGGCACTGAGAAGCATGAGGAATGCCGCCGCTGTGATGCAGTTTCATCGGGAATCCCAGTGCATTTGCCGAAGCATCCAACACAATGATGTTGTGAACAGAAAGAAAAAGACCAGCATTCCCATCATATTGGTTGTCATGGAAAAACCGAAAAGCGGCAGGAACAACAACATCAACAGGCTGCCGCCAAATGGCAGCAGACAAGCATAGGAAAAGTCTGGGTTGATCAGTTTTCCGCTGTCATAAGTCGCTTTTGCCCAGTAGAGCGTATCAGTGCAGTCTGCATGAAATTCGCCTTTTGACGGACAGAGAATATAGTATGCCACCACGCCTACCGCAGTTAGTAGCAGCACTGGCGGAAGTATGATGCAGAAGCTTTCCCAGAGCAGTTTCCCCAAAGGTTTTTGGGGCTTGTTCTCTGGCGTTTGTTCAGCAGTGACCACAGACGGTTTTGGCTCAGATAAGGAAGAACTGTTGGATTCTGTCGGCTCGTTCGGCGACAGGGTTGTATTTGATGCGGTATCCTGTTCTGCTGCGTTTTTTTGCAGATATTTTGATGTGGTCATAGATAACCCCTCCTTTTCAGACGGAGGCTGTTCCTGTAAGCACCTCTGCGGGATAGTTCAGCTGTTGCGGAGTCCAGTTTGTCAGAATGGGCTGATACTCCCGAGCCATTGCCTTGGCACCCTCCAGATCGTGAGCCAGATAGTTGCCGCATTCCTGCCGCTTGCCGCCGGGGATCTCACCGGTGAAGTCCAGCACATACTGTAAAGTTTCCTGCACCAGCCGAATGGCATCGGCACCGGAAACGGTATTGCGGGTGAGGAAATAGAAGCCGGTGCGGCAGCCCATGGGTCCCACATAGACCACGCCGTCAGACAGCGGGGTGTTCCGGACATAGGTGGCGAACAGGTGCTCAAATGTGTGCAGGGCGTTGTCCTCCAGATAGTCGCCTGCCGGATTGTTGGGGAGCTTCATTCGCAGATCATAGGTGATGACATCGCCGTCCACGCGGGAAATGTACATACCGGGTTTCAAATAGTCGTGATTGATCGTAAAACTGGTGATTTGTTTCATTGTTTATGCCTCCAAAAAATTACGGCAACCCCGCACAAAGCCCGCCTGACGGCTTTGCACGCAATCTGACGATGCAGCTTACGCACAAGCTTTGTGCGGTGTTGCTTTGCGAAATTTTTTCGCATTGGTTTCATTATAGCAAACAATGCCGGGGATTGTCAAGTGAAAGCCACGAAAAAACACCCGCCGGCATGCCGACGGGTGCTGTCTTACAGTACCACTTTTACCTGATATTTTTCCAGCCAGTAGTTCATTTGGACGAAGTACGCCATAATTTGCGGACGTGTCATCAGCTGTCCGTACCACTGCACGGATTCCTCGCTTTCCAGCAGTCGTTCCAGCATTTCCTTCCGCACGATTTGCAGCACCGGCGAAAGCGGATCTGCCACCACATGCCGGAGCATTTCTGAAACCGCCTGCAAATAGCTGGGGTTGTGGGTCTTGGGATAGGGGCTCTTTTTCCGCCAGAGCACTTCCGGCGGCAGAACGTCCTGCATTGCCGTCCGCAGCAGTCCCTTTTCGTAGCCGTTCCAGTCCTTGTACTCCCACGGAACATTGTAGAGATACTCCGCAATGCGGTAATCGCAGAACGGCACACGGACTTCCAGAGCATTGTACATGCTCATGCGGTCTTTCCGGTCTAACAGCGTCTGCATGAACCAATCCAGATTCAGCTTCATCATTTCCCGCATGCGGGATTCCAGCGGGGAATCGTCCGGCAGCTGTTCCGCGGCAGCCACCGTGCGGGCATAGGCACTCTGCACGTATGCCTGTGCATCGATCTCCGCCGCAATTTCCGGCAGGAGAAACTGTGTCCGGTAGGCAGTGCTCTGTGCCCACGGGAACCCATTGATGCGGCGAATGTCTGCGTCCCGATACCACGGGTATCCGCCGAACAATTCGTCGGCACATTCACCGGACAGAGCCACTGTGACTTCCTGCCGGATCTCCCGACAGAACAGCAGCAGGGAACTGTCCACGTCTACCATGCCGGGGAGGTCGCGGGCATCTACGGCGGCATAGAGTGCCTCCGCCAGAGCCGGTGTGTCCAGCACCGTCCAGTGATGCCGGCAGCCCAGATAGCGTTCCATAGCACGGATATAGGTGGGATCGCTGGTGGGCTGGAAGTGGCTTTTCTGAAAGTATCGGTCGTTGTCCCGATAGTCCACGGAAAAGGTGTGGAGTTCCCTGCCCTGTTCCTGCATGACCTGATTTGCCAGCGAGGAGAGCAGGCTGGAATCCAGTCCGCCGGACAGGAATGTTCCAATGGGCACATCGGAGATCATCTGCCGCCGGACGGCATCCGTCACCAGTTCCCGCACATGGGCGGCGGTGTCGGCAAAGTTCTCCGTATGTTCTGCGGCGTGCAGTTCCCAGTAGGGGTGGAGATGCAGCTGCCCCTGCATGTAGTAGCCGCAGTGTGCCGGCTTCACCTCCCGTATGGTGCGGAACACGCCGCCGCCGGCAGTCCGCCCCGGCCCCATAAGCAGCAGTTCTGCAATGCCGGTCTTGTCGATCTCGTGGGGCACATCGGGGTGCTGGAGCAGTGCCTTGATCTCGGAGCCAAAGACGAAGCCGTTGGGGATCTCCGCGTAAAACAGCGGCTTTACGCCGATGCGGTCCCGTGCCAGAAACAGTCGGCGGGCACTGTGCTCCCAGACGGCAAAGGCAAAAATGCCGTTGCACTGTTCCACACAGCGGGGACCCCAGTGCACATAGGATTGCAGAAGCACTTCCGTGTCGCAGTGTGTCTGAAATACTGTGCCCTCCTGTTCCAGCTGTGTCCGCAGTTCGGCGGTGTTGTACAACTCGCCATTGTAGACAATGGTATAGGTTTCTCCGCCGGCAGTGACTTCCATAGGCTGCCTGCCCTTTTCCACGTCAATGACCGCCAGCCGCGTGTGTGCCATAGCACACTGGGGCGAGAGAAAAATGCCCTCTTGGTCGGGACCGCGGCGTTGCAGTGTTCGCTGCATTTTCCGCAGCAGCAGTTCCTGCTGCCGCAGGTCTTGTTCCAGATGTACCATGCCGGTAATTCCGCACATAGAAAAAACCTCCGTTTCGATCACTTTCTGCGTACCTCTATACTCTATGCGGGAATGCGGAAAATCTTGCAAAAAGACAACCCGCCTCCGGAAAAATCCGGAAACGGGTTGATTTTTTTTGTTCAAGGCAACACTGCACGCAGATTGCGTGCAAAGTCGCCAGACGCTCTTTGTGCGGTATTGCCTTAAGCTATCGCCGTTTACTGCGGCAGGTTAGTGACAATATGGACTAAGAATTGCATCAGGACTACAGCATCATCGCTTGTAAGTTCGCCGTCCTGCCTGCAGTCGCTGTTCTGGCGGGCAGCACTGGACAGTGTAACTGCATTGGCGACCGCCTTGTTCAGCAGTACTGCATCAGTGATGTCCACTCTGCCGTCCAGATTGGTGTCACCGTACAGAACCGTGGAACTCGGTACTTCTGAAGTCTTTTTCGTGGTGGTTGCCTTGGTAGTTGCCTTTGTGGCTGCCGTTGTGACTGTGGTTGCCGGAGCCGCAGCGGTAGTTTCTGCGGGTGCTTCGGTAGTCGGCACCGGAGCAGCGGTAGTAGTTTCTGTGGGTGCTTCGGTAGTCAGCACCGGAGCAGCGGTAGTGGTTTCTGTGGGTGCTTCGGTAGTCAGCACCGGAGCCGCGGTAGTGGTTTCTGTGGGTGCTTCGGTAGTCAGCACCGGAGTCGCGGTAGTAGTTTCTGTGGGTGCTTCGGTAGTCACCACCGGAGCAGCGGTAGTAGTTTCTGTGGGTGCTTCGGTAGTCACCACCGGCGGTTCCGTAGTGGTCACCGGTGTGGGAATGGCTCCGATAGCGGTAATATTCCACATCTGATCCATGCTGCCGTTTTTGGTCCACTGGAGCACATTTGCCCCCTGTTCTTTGGAGGCGGCAGCAACGCCTAAGGCTCCCTTATCCTTGGAAGCACGTGTCACAATGTAATAGGTGCCGTCGGGATTGGGGATAAACTTGAACAGCTGTGCGGAAGTTTTGGTGTTGGTGAAGATCTGAATGTTGGTGCCGTCGTCGCCCTTGCCCTCGGCAACGTCCAGATAATAGGTCTTTCCGTCGCCCAGTCGGGACAGGATATAATAGTAGCCGTCACCAAATTCTTTCAGTGTCCAGTTCTGGCAGTCGTTGCCGTTGGCACCCCACTGCTGCACGTTGGCACCGGCTTCTGCACTGGCATCTTTGACTTCCAGATACAGTGCACTGTTGGCGTTCTGGAACTGGTATACCTGACTGGTGTCCAGCTTCACACCGGCAGCGGTGGTTTCTTCCAGAATCCAGTGCTGGCAGGCGTTGCCGTTGCTCTCGTACTGCTGGACATTTGCTCCGCTGGATTTGCTGGCATTTTCTACCTCTACGCAGCTTTTCAGATTAGAGGCCTTGGTGTAAATGGTGTAGGAGCCGTCCTCGTTCAGAGCGAACAGGAACTGTTGTGCCTGTTCGCGGCTGCTCTTGGTCCAAAGGGCAGCGTTGGTGCCGTTGTCTGCCTTGCCGCCGGAGATGTCCATGAGGTAGGTGATCTGATCGCCTACCTGACTGTACAGATAATAGTAACCGTCACCGGCGGAAATCGCCCGCCATGTGTTGTGGGCGGCGGCACTGTCCGCACCCCACTGCTGGAGATTGGCACCGGCTTCTGCACTGCCGTTGGCAACTTCCAGATACAGTCCGCTGTTTACATTTTTCAGCATGAATACAGAGCCTTCCGGCAGAACTGCCGCAGTGGGCGTTACCGGTTCAGGATTTGGCGTAGGTGTGGGCGTTGGAGTAGTCTGTCCCAGCACAGTGACGCTTGGACGTGCTGGCAGGGGCTGGTCGGAGCCGAGGTAGAAGCTGACATGGGGCGGCTGGTTATAGGCAGTTTGCTGTGCCGAAACCTGTACCCGATACTGGGGATCATGCATCAGAGTTGTGATGCGGTAGTCCGTGTTGTAGGGCGTGCAGTAAATGCGAATGGATTTGCTGTCTGCTCCGCGGACGATCAGTTCTTCCCGCCAGTCGCCGAAGATGTCGGCGGACAGGCAGGGCGTTCCCTTGGTGGTGTTGCAGGTGTAATAGCCGTCTGTGGTGAGCAGGGTGGTCAGCTTGCCGTCTGCTCCCATTTTGGAAATGGTGGCAGGGGAGTCGGTGTAGCCGTCCAGAATCTCCCGTTCCAGATCGCCGTCCCAGTAGGACAAAAAGTTGACTGCCGGTCTGCGGCAGCTGAGGGTGTTGCCGCTGCCGTCAAAGACATCGTTCCCCAGTCCCCAGAATTCTGTTCCCTTGTTGCCTGTCCAGACATTGTCTGCACAGCAGCGTCCGGTGTCGCCGGAACCGTCTTTGTGGAAGAGGATCTTGCCGTTGGAAGCGTCTACCAGCGAAACGCCGTAGGGTTTGTCTTCGTGGCAGATCCACAGTTCCAGCCCCTTGCGGTCGGGGAGAAGATCGCCCAGATGCATGGCATCGCCGTGTCCCTTGTTCAGACACCACAGCACCTTGCCGTTGTCGTCGATACAGGTGGAGCCGGTGATGATCTCCTGCTTGCCGTCGCCGTCTACATCGGCAGCCATGCTGTTGTGGTTGCCGTCGCCGTAGCCGGCAACGCTCTTGTCGTTTCCGGTGTCAAACGCCCAGCGTTTCACCAGTTTTTTGTTGACCACGTCATACGCCGTGGCTGTCATGCGGGTGTAATAGCCTCGTCCGGTGACAACACTGGGCTTGCTGCCGTCCAGATATGCCACAGTGCCCCAGAAGCGGTCAACACGGTTGCCGTAGCTGTCGCCCCACTTGGAAACTGTGCCGCGGGACGGTTCATAGTTCACGGTGTCCAGTGCTGCACCGGTGCTGCCGTCGAACAGGGTGTAGTACTCCGGACCGGAGAGCACATAGCCGTTGGAGTTGCGGTAATCCTTGGAGGCGTCGCCGATGACCTTGCCCTTGCCGTCCACAGTGCCGTCAGCAGTTTTGCAGGTCATTTCTGCCTTGCCGTCACAGTCGAAGTCTGCCACGAAAAACTGCGTGTAGTGAGCACCGGCACGAATGTTCTTGCCTAAGTCGATTCGCCACAGCCGTGTACCGTCCAGCCGGTAGCAGTCAATAAAGACGTTTCCCGTCTTGCCTTTCTGGGAATTGTCCTTGGAGTTGGACGGGTCCCATTTCATGAAAATCTCGTACATGCCGTCCCCGTCCACATCGCCGACGGAACAGTCATTGGGGGAGTAGGTGCAGCCGCTGCCGGTGGGCGGATCCAGATTGATCTGAAAGTAATTCTGATTGGAGATCATGGTACAGTTGGAAGTGGAAACCACTTTGCCATTTTCCACAGTGTCCACCCGATACTGGTCGGTGCTCTTGCCGCTGCCGTCCAGATAACAGGTGGATTCTCCGGCGTTGCTGGTGTAGATCAGCGTGTTGTTCCGGTACAGCTGGAACACGGCACTGTCCGAATCGTTGGCGAGAAACCGCCAGCTGACCAGCATGCCGGAACCGGTGTTGATGGCGGAAATGCCACGGTCCAGATATTCCATCTGGCAGTTGCCGGCGGCAGATGCAGTCACGGCTGCCTGCGGGAGTGTGCCGCCCAGCATGGACAGCCCCGCTGCGGCAGCTGCGAGCCATGCTGTGAGTCTGTGTTTCTTCATAAACATTCACCTCGTGTGATATTTGCCTGCCGACTTTTCGGCAGGTCTTTTTATACATTCTCTGCTGTAAAGGATTTAGGAAACCCTGCATAAAGCCCGCCTGACGGCTTTGCACGCAATCTGCGTGCAGATTTTCCGTCATATTGCCCAGAAATCCCTTGCCATACATCAAGTATGCCTGCGGAATTTCTAGGCAATCTGCCGAAAAATCTGACGACGCATCTTACGCACAAGCTTTATTCAGTGCTTCCTTTACAGCATACCTTTATTATAGCTGTTCGAAATAACGATGTCAATGCACAAATGATACAATTTTATGTATAAAGAATACAACAGATTCCATGGAAAACAGAACAAGGACCATGCTGTAAAAAATACAGCCCAGTCCTTGTTCTGTGGGATTATATGTGGAGCATGTTCCTGCAAGGATGCCTGAAGATAAGCACACACGTTTTGCAGAATCCATGCCTTGTGAACAGCACTGCCGGAAAGAGGTAGGCAGCACTGCCGTTCAGGGGAGAGGATTGTCATTCTTCAAAGGTCTTGCCCCACTGGATATAGTCGATAAATCCGGCATTGCCGGCAGCCTTGGGGCGGAGGACAGCACCGCGGCTCTTAGAACGCTGCTGTACCTTGTCTGCAACAGAAGCTGCTACCAGCTCCATTGCCGGATCGTCCGCGTCCAGTTCCACGCAGAGTTCTGCCTTGCGGTCCAGTCCGCGGTTCCGGAAATAGACGAACAGGTTCGCTGTCACCATTGCCAGATTCAGCAGGTATACGACTAACACATAGGCGTTGTGTACGTTGACACCGATGATGAACTTGGCACAGATGCCTGCCACATAGCCGACGATCAGCAGGAGAATAAAGGGCAGGCTCATGCCTTTGGCACTGCGGCACTTGTAATTTTTCACCAGATTGATCGGCCATGAACAGCCAAGGCAGATCAGCATTGCCGTTTCCAGAATTCCACCCATGATGTTGTCCTCCATTTTTCTTGATGTTTGTAGAATCGTGTCGTTGTGCGGACGAATGGTATTGTCATTCGCCTCACTTAGTATACCACAAGTGGAATTGGTACGTCCAATATTTATTTGGGCTGAATCAATAATACAAAACCTATGAATTTGGATTATCCCCAGTTTTCATAGAATGAAATATACAATCTGCACAAGTTGTGTACGTCGTATTTATGGAAATTGCCGTTATGTGAACGATACCACAGGAAGAAAGATTTGTCCGTCCTATAAATACAAGCGTATTTACCAAAAACACAAAATAAAACAAGGAAAATTTGTCGCATTTCCCTATTGATTTTTTGTCGAAAAACCAATATACTAATATAGTGACACTGTATAAGGCAAAGTATAAGGCGAATGCAGTGCAATCCGGCGGTTTTTGAGATTGACCGCAAATAAATGCAGATAAGGAGTTGAAAGGAGATCTTCGGGTTTTCTTTCAGAGTGAAACATATGGCAACGAAAGTAGTAAAGTTCGGCGGCAGCAGTCTGGCGGACGCAAAGCAGATTCAGAAGGCAGCAGCAATCATCAAGGCAGATCCGCAGCGGCGGTATGTGGTACCGTCTGCCCCCGGCAAGCGGTTCTCCAAAGACATCAAGGTGACCGATATGCTGTACACCTGCTATGATCTGGCAGAACAGGGACTGGATTTCTCCGATGCCCTGCAGGCAATTCGGGAACGGTATAACGATATTATCACCGGTCTGGGCATGACCTTTTCTCTGGACGATGAGTTCGAGGAAATCGCAGCAAACTTCAAGAAGCGTGCCGGCAAGGACTATGCCGCAAGCCGCGGCGAATACCTGAACGGGAAAGTCATTGCCGCATATCTGGGCTTCCCCTTTGTAGATGCTGCTGAAGTGATCTTTTTTCGGCCGGACGGCAGCCTGAACGATGAAAAGACTGAATCCGTTCTGCGGGAACGCCTCAGCACACTGGAACATGCTGTAGTTCCGGGCTTCTATGGCTGCGGAGCAGACGGCTATGTCAAGACGTTCTCCCGCGGCGGTAGTGACGTGACCGGTTCTATCGTAGCCGGTGCGGTAAAGGCTTCGCTGTACGAGAACTGGACAGATGTTTCCGGTTTCTTGGTGGCAGACCCCCGCATTGTGGACGATCCGGCTGTGATTCGCACGATCACCTATACCGAACTGCGGGAGCTGTCCTATATGGGTGCATCGGTTCTGCATGAAGCAGCGATCTTTCCGGTACGTTCCGCAGGCATTCCGATCAATATCCGCAACACCAACGCTCCGGAAGAACCGGGCACAATGATCGTTCCGGACAGCACCGATGAGGAACTGTCTGCGTATACCATTACCGGTATCGCCGGCAAGAAGGACTTCACTTCGATCAATATCCACAAGGACCTGATGAACAGCCAGATTGGCTTCTGCCGCGACGTGCTGAATGTTCTGTCGGAACACCAGATTCCGCTGGAACACATGCCGTCCAGCATCGACTCCATGACCGTTATCGTGGATTCGGCTCACCTGAACGGTCTGGAAGAAGAAATCCGCACTGAGATCATCAAGGCAGTACAGCCGGACAGCATCGAAACCGAAGACGGCATCGCTCTGATTGCCGTAGTGGGTCGCGGCATGTGCCGTACCCGTGGCGTGGCTGCGAGAATCTTTGCCGCACTGGCACACGCACACATCAACGTTCGCATGATCGATCAGGGCTCCAGCGAGCTGAACGTAATCGTTGCCGTAAAGGAAACCGATTTCGAGCAGGCAATTCGCTGCATCTATGATATGTTCGTCAATTCCGTTGCGTAAAGGCAAAACAGATTAACAATAAAAAAAACCGTACCCTCGGCAAACTGTGCCGGAGGTACGGTTTTTGTTTTTCATGGGAATATCTGTCATTCCCAGATGCGGTCGTACAGGTCATTTTCGTCTGTCCAGCGGGGCAGCACATGAGGACGCATAGCGAAAATCAACAGCAGAAACGTCAGCAGGATCAGCAGTTCGCCGCCCAGACTGCGAATGACAAAGGGCACAACGAATTCCGCAGTAGCACGTCCGGTGCGGGAAAGCATAGAGATTCGTTCTGTCATAGGAGTCAGAATCGCTCCGCTTCCGATGACCGTCAGGACAATGCCAGCCAGCCGGCAGAGTGTTCCCACCCATTTGGGCAGCCGCAGCAGCCAGAGCAGCAGCAGCAGAAAGAACATGCCCACCTCCAGCCAGTGAACGAGGTTGGGGGTGATGCAGGCGATCAGTGCCAGAATTGCCGCCGGAATCAGTGTCAGTTCTGTGCGACGCTGCCGGAACAGGAAGCAGAACACACACAGCAGCAGTGCTGCAGCCAGTGTTGCCCAGTAGTCCCAGTACTGGGTGTAGTGGGGCATGGAAATCAGCGTATAGATGTTGTCCAGACAAAGCAGTCCGGAGAGAATGCCGGCAGCGAAAGGCAGTTTCGACTGGGGCGGCAGGTAATACCGATATTTTTGCAAAGGAATGCCTCCTTTTCTCAAGATACCTTAATAGTATACCAGTTCTATGCGTTTTTGTCAAATGGGCGGAAGTTTGGCAAAAATGTAAACTTTTCAAAATCCCTCTTGACATTTTCGGGGAATGTGCTAAAATAGTTCCAAGCTAAACAGTCTATCATTAAACTGTTTTCTGATAAACAATTCAGGAGGTGTAAGATGCGGCATTTAGGATTAGAGGTGCACCGGCTGGAAAAGCTGATGGCACGGCAGCGGGGGTACTCTGCGGCACATCAGGACGCAGACCGGCAGACCGGCATGCACGGGTATCTGCTTCGCTATCTGTACGAAAATCAGGAACGGGACGTGTTCCAGCGGGACATTGAAAAGGCGTTTTCCATTAGCCGTTCCTCGGTGACGGTAACGCTGCAACTGATGGAGAAAAACGGGCTGATCCGGCGGGAGAGCGTGGCACAGGACGCACGGCTCAAGCGAATCGTGCTGACACAGAAAGCCAGGGATCTGCACCGGCAGATCGAAGCGGACATTCTGGCGTTTGAATCAAATCTTGCCCGTGGAATCTCAGAGGAGGAGCAGGAAGTCTTTCTCCGCGTGGCAAAGAAAATGCAGGAAAATCTGCGGGAAGACCTTGCAAAGCAGGGCATTTCTATCTGTAAAGGAGGAGATTGCGAATGATTCGAAAATTGATGCAGTCGATTCGGGAATTCAAACTGTTTTCCCTGCTGTCACCGCTGTTTGTGGTGCTGGAAGTCGTCATGGAAGTGGTGATTCCCATTCTCATGGCGAAGCTGATCGACGACGGCATTGACGGCAGCGGCGGCATGGACGCGGTGATGCACTATGGCTGGATCTTGCTGGTGTGCTGTGTGCTCTCCCTGATTTTCGGGGCACTGGCGGGGCATTTTGCGGCATTTGCCTCTGCCGGTTTTGCACGGAATCTGCGGCACGATATGTTCTACCGCGTACAGGGCTACTCGTTTTCCAATATCGATAAGTTTTCAGCCGCCAGCCTTGTCACCCGTATGACCACAGACGTGACCAACGTGCAGAACGCCTATCAGATGTTAATTCGTGTGGCACTGCGTTCGCCGGTGATGCTGATCTTCTCCATGGCAATGGCGTTTCACCTGAGTGCGAAACTGGCTCTGATCTATCTGGCAGCCATTCCGGTGCTGGGTGTGGGGCTGTACTTCATTATGACACGGGTGCACCCCATTTTTGAACGGGTGTTCAAAACCTATGACAAGCTGAACAACGTGACACAGGAGAACCTGCACGGGATTCGCGTGGTGAAATCCTTTGTGCGGGAAGAACACGAGATCCAGAAGTTTTCCGGCATTTCGGAGAACATTTATCAGGACTTTTCCAGGGCAGAAAAGCGGCTGGCATTTAACATGCCGCTGATGCAGTTCTGCATGTACGTCTGTCTGATTCTGGTATCGTGGTTCGGTGCCAGAATGATCGTCAGCCGGACACTGACCACTGGCGAACTGATGAGCCTGATGACCTATGCCATTCAGATTCTGTCCTGCCTGATGATGCTGTCTATGGTGTTCGTTATGATCACCATGTCCCGTGCCTCCTGTGAGCGTATTGTGGAAGTGCTGGACGAGGAGAGTGACATTACCAGTCCGGCAGATGCCGTGACCGCGGTGCCGGACGGCAGCGTGGACTTCAACCATGTCAGCTTCAGCTACAGCAAGCGGGAAGATAAATGCTGTCTGGAAGACGTGGATCTGCACATTCCGGCTGGCATGACCGTAGGCATTCTGGGCGGAACCGGCAGTGCCAAGAGTTCGCTGGTGCAGCTGATTCCCCGTCTGTATGATGCCACAGCGGGCACAGTGCAGGTAGGCGGTATCGACGTTCGCCGGTATGACGTGGAAACGCTCCGGCAGGAAGTGGCAATGGTGCTGCAAAAGAACGTGCTGTTTTCCGGCACGATCAAGGAGAATCTCCGCTGGGGTGATCCTGATGCCACCGACGAGGAAATGGAACGTGTCTGCCGGCTTGCCCATGCAGACGAATTTATCCAGACTTTTCCGGAGGGGTATGACACCTATATTGAACAGGGCGGTTCCAATGTTTCCGGCGGACAGAAACAGCGGCTTTGCATTGCACGGGCACTGCTGAAAAAGCCGAAGATCCTGATTCTGGACGACTCTACCAGTGCCGTGGACACCCACACGGACGCTTGTATCCGGCAGGCACTGCGGGACGAAATCCCTGATACCACTAAGTTTATCATTGCCCAGCGTGTTACTTCTCTGATGGACGCGGACCAGATCATTGTGCTGGACGAGGGCAGGATAGACGGTATTGGTACCCATGAGGAGCTCCTGAAAAATAACGCCATTTATCGGGAAGTATATGAATCACAGCAGAAAGGAAGTGTGCCGCAATGAGTGAAAGACGACAGGGACCGCCGCCCCGCGGTGTGATGGTGCCGGGAGCAGCTAAGGGTACCGGAAAAAACTTCGTCCGGCTGCTCTCGTATATGAAACGGTACTGGATGCAGCTGATACTGGTGTTTGTCTGCATTCTGGTCAGTGCTGTGGCAGGCGTGGCAGGTTCTACGTTCCTGCAAACGCTGATCGATGACTATATTTCTCCCATGCTGCTGAACGGCAGCCGTGACTTTTCCGGACTGGCAGGGGCACTGGCAAAGCTGGGCGTGCTGTATGCCGCCGGCATTCTGGGTACGCTGTTCTATAACCGGCTCATGGTTGTTGTGGCACAGGGCATTCTGAAAACCATTCGGGACGAGATGTTCTCCCATATGCAGACGCTGCCCATTCGCTTTTTCGACACCCACGCCAGCGGCGATGTAATGAGCCTGTACACCAATGATACCGATACGCTCCGGCAGATGCTGGCACAGAGTATCCCGCAGATCTTTTCTTCGATCGTCACAGTCATTGCAGTGTTCGTGGCAATGGTGCGGCTGAGTATCTGGCTGACGCTGTTTGTGCTGGCGTTTGTGGCATTGATGATGCTTGTTACCAAGTTTGTAGGCGGCAAAAGCGGTGCTTTCTTTGTGAAGCAGCAGAACTCCATTGGTGCGGTAAACGGCTATATCGAGGAAATGATTCACGGACAGAAAGTCATCAAGGTGTTCTGCCACGAGGAACAGACCAAGGCGGACTTCGACAAGCACAACGACGAATTGTTCCAGAACGCCGCATGGGCGAACAGCTTCGCCAATATCCTCATGCCGATCATGAACAATCTGGGTTATGTCCAGTACGTGCTGCTGGCAATGCTGGGCGGTGCACTGGCGTTCCACGGCGTAGGCGGTCTGACACTGGGTGCAATTGCCGCGTTCCTGCAATTGAGCCGCAGCTTCACCATGCCGATCAGCCAGATCTCCCAGCAGGCCAGTGCGATCGTCATGGCACTGGCAGGAGCAGGACGCATCTTCGAACTGCTGGACGAGGAGCCGGAAACCGATGAGGGCTATGTCACGCTGGTCAATGCCGAGGAGCAGGACGGCGTGCTGACAGAAACCGACCACCGCACCGGCGTGTGGGCGTGGAAGCACCCTCACGGGGACGGCACGGTCACCTATACCCGTATGGCAGGGGACGTGCAGTTCTTTGACGTGGACTTCGGTTATGTGCCGGAAAAAATCGTGCTGCATGATGTGAGCCTGTACGCCAAGCCCGGCGAAAAGGTGGCGTTTGTCGGGGCGACCGGTGCCGGAAAGACCACGATCACGAACCTGATTAACCGGTTCTACGATCTGGCAGACGGCAAGATTCGCTACGACGGCATCAACATCAACAAAATCAAAAAGGCAGACCTGCGGCGTTCGCTGGGTATCGTATTGCAGGACGTAAATCTGTTTACCGGTACGGTCATGGACAATATCCGGTACGGCAGACTGGACGCGACAGATGAAGAATGCATCGCGGCGGCAAAGCGTGCCAACGCCCATCACTTTATCATGCTGCTGCCGGACGGCTATCAGACGGTATTGTCCGGTGATGGCTCCGGCTTGTCACAGGGACAGCGGCAGCTGCTCTCCATTGCCAGAGCCGCCGTTGCAGACCCGCCGGTCATGATTCTGGACGAGGCGACATCTTCCATTGACACCCGCACGGAACGCATTGTACAGGCAGGTATGGATGCTCTGATGCACGGCAGAACCGTGTTTGTTATCGCCCACCGGCTGTCTACCATTCAGAATTCCGATGTGATCATGGTATTGGATCACGGCAGAATTATCGAACGGGGCAGTCATGAAAAACTCATGGCGGAAAAGGGCAGATACTATTTGCTGTACACGGGCATGCAGCAAAATGCGTAAGGCAATACCGCACAATCTTTGTGCGGTATTGCCCTAAAACTTCTCAATCAAGAAAAACCGGACTGTGTGGTGCAGTCCGGTTTTTTGTTGTTTCCTTAAAGTGTGTCCGGTGTCGTTATTCTGCTGCATCGGCTGCCGGCAGGTCGGACGCGTTGCCACTGACTTCTACCTCTACTTCGCCGTCGGCAACATCGCCGTCAGCCTGAATCTCTACAGAATTGCTGTTCTCCTGATAGGTGTATTCGTTGCCGCTTTCGTCTTTGATTTTGTAGGTAAGCTGGCTGTCGTCCTGGCTGACCAGCTCCACATCATAGTCCTGCTTCTCGCCGTTGAGGTAAATGGAAAGCTTCGAGAACAGTTCTCCGCCGGTGGCGGCATTTGCGGTAATCAGGGACACGGCTCCCACAGCCACAGCAGCGGCGGCAAAGATCAGAGGGCGGATACGGTGGAATGTCATTTTCGGTTTCATAGCGATTTCCTCACTTTCTACAGGTCCGTCCAGCTTTTGCAGCACACGCGTTTGCACGCGTTCGGCACGCTGGGGGTCTTCGTCAGGCTGGAATGGCGGTAAGTCTTTCAGCCAGTTGGTTTCATTCGACATGGTCAAAACCCCTTTCTGTCATCAGCTTCCGGAGTTTCCCTCTGCTGCGGTGCAGCCGGAGCCGTACTGCGGCATCTGTCATGTGATATGCCTTTGCAAGTGCAGAGGTTTTTTCTCCATAGAAATAAAACCGTATCATCAGAGAACGATCCGGTTCGCACAGGCTGTCCAGTGCACGGAGAAGACAGGCGATCATCTCCACCATTTCTGCATCGCCGCAGAGATCTTTGGCATCGGACAGTGTGAGATCTTCGTAGGACTGCCGCACCGGCGGCTGTTTTCCCAGCATGCGAAAGCGGTTTTTCACACCATTTCGTGCGATTGCCGCCAGATACGGGGCAAGGTCACTGCCGCCCCGCAGACGGTTCCGGCTGTTCCACAGCCGCAGGAACACATCTGCTGTCAGTTCCTCCAAGTCCTCCTGCGGCAGGGTGCCGTGGGAAAAGTTTCGGAGAATGGTATAGACATAGCCGGTGTATTTTCTGATGATCTCGCAGAGTGCGGTTTCGTCATCCTGTTTCAGGCGGCGAATCCAATCGGTTTCCATGTTATCACCTCGTTTTTGAACGTTCACTGATATATACACCGGTTTTCAGAAAATGTTTCAGGTGTGCAGAAAATAATAAAGGCAGCACCAGATCTGGTACTGCCTCTTTATTCAGTGTTTCCGTAAATGATAAATGTTCTCTTAACCGTTCCGGCGGGTCGCTGCATCGTCAAACTGGCGGATTCGCAGGTGGATCCCCAGTCGGTCTGCCAGCTGCTGTGCCGCTTCCAGTTCCGGCTTCGGCAGAATGTCCACCACGCTGAACATCACCTGCGGCACGTACTGCTTGCAGTCCAGTGCAAACTGCTGCATTGCCGGATAGGCTACCGCACCGTATTTCGGACGTGTGACTTTCAGGTATTCCGCTTCTGTGCCGGCGTTCAGGCTGACGGATACAATGTCCACCAGTCCTTTCAGGTCTGCCGCTGTCTTTCTGCCGTGGATCAGGTCAGACAGTCCGTTGGTGTTGATGCGAATGGTCTTGACACCGCGGGCTTTCAGTAGCTTTGCGGTTTCGCACAGGGTTTCCAGCCGTTCGGTAGGTTCGCCGAAGCCGCAGAATACCACTTCCTGATAATGGGACAAGTCCTCTTTGTCCAGTGCTGCCTGAATCTCCTCCATAGACGGTTCATGATCCAGCCACAGCGGGTCGGAACCGTATGCCCCGTCACACATGGTGCGGATACAAAATGTACAGGCACAGGGACAGCGGTTGGTAATATTCAGATAGAGATTTTTGCCTACTGCATAGGCGATGGTCATTGCTTTCTGCATGAAAAATCACTCCTATTTATGATACTTGGTTCCGGATAAGATCTGATAGCTCCGGTAGATTTGTTCCAGCAGCATCACCCGTGCCAGCTGGTGGGGGAACGTCATGGCGGACATGGACAGCCGCAAATTTGCCCGCTGCTTCACCGCATCAGCCAGTCCGTAGGAACTGCCGATCAGAAATGTGACGGCACCGTTCTCGCCGCCCTGTGCCGCCTGTTCCAGCTTCTTTGCCAGTCCGGTGCTGTCCAGCTGTTTGCCCTCGATGCACATGGCAATGCAAAAGCCCTTGGCACGTTTCAGCAGTTCTGCCCCCTCTTTTTCCAGAGCCGCCGCAATTTCCTTTTCCGAGGGGTTCTGGGGTAGGGGAACCGGCTCCAGTTCTGTCACCTGCAACTGGCAGAAACGGGACAGCCGCTTTTCGTATTCTTTGCAGGCTTCCCGCAGGTAGCTTTCCTTGCACTTTCCCAGTGCTATGATTTGTATCGTCTGCATCAGAAGATCACCGCCTGTTTCAATCCTTCCGGCGAGGATACCTGCAACAGGAAGTCCTGATTTCGCCGCATGCCCTGTTCCTGCAAATGCTCCAGCACCGTCTGCTGTGCCAGCGGCATGGTGTTGTTATTTTCGCTGAGATGCCCCAGAATCAGCCGTGTGGTACCGTGTGCAATGAGAGCCTCTGCCATACCGGCACTGTCCCCGTTGGAGAGGTGTCCGTATTTTCCGCGAATACGTTCCTGTAGCATTTCCGGATAAGGACCGTTTCGCAGCATGCTCGGATCGTAGTTTGCCTCCAGAAGCACCAGATCGGCTCCGTATACGCCCTTTTTCACTTCCGGTGTCACACAGCCCAGATCAGTGCACACGGCACAGGTTTGCCCGTCTGACAGTTCAAAGCGATAGCCGCAGCTGCCGGGGGAGTCGTGCATGGTGGCAAATGCAGTTACGGCTGCGGTGTCGGTATGTATGGTTTCCGCAGGAAGAATCTCCCGCAGGTCGGCGTTCTGGGGAAATTTGTCCAGCACCCGCAACTGTGCCAGCGTTTCTGCCGTTCCGTAAACCGGTACGGGGTGCTGGTTCAGAAATACCCGCAGCCCCTTGATGTGGTCGGTGTGGGTGTGGGTGATACAGATTCCCTGCACAGCTTCGGCAGAGAGCCCGTGAGCCTCCAGCGACTGCACCAGTTTACGGCAGGTGGCTCCGGCATCGACCAGCATGCCGCCGGCAGGGCTACCGATAAAGGAGGCGTTGCCCTTACTGGAACTGAACAGAGAATAAAATTTCGACAAGATCAGATCTCCTCTTTTCCACAAGAAAAGCCGCCAACGAAGCTGACGGCTTTTTGCATTTGAATGATGTTTTGGCTTAGAGTGCTTCTTTCAGCTTCGCCGGTATTGCCGGATCGGAAACCTTCTGAATATCTGCGCCGATCTGCCGCAGCTTTGCGTCCAGATTAGCGTATCCGCGTTCGATGTGATAGATGTCCTCGATCTCGGTCACGCCGTGTGCAGCCAGTCCTGCCACGATCAGGGCAGCTCCTGCACGGAGATCACAGGCTTTCACCGGTGCTCCGGTAAGCTTACCGGTACCCTCTACTACGGCAACCTTGCCGTCCACGGAAATATCTGCACCCATGCGGCGGAGTTCGTCCACATAGCGGAACCGCTGTTCCCAGACACCTTCGGTGATGATGCTGGTACCCTCTGCCAGTGTCAGCAGGGTGGTGATCTGCGGCTGCATATCTGTGGGGAAGCCGGGATGCGGCATGGTCTTGACGTTGGTACGCACCAGCGGACCGTCTACCCATACCCGAACACTGTCGTCAAATTCCTCGATATTGACACCGATCTTCCGCATTTTGCTGGTGATCGGCTCCAGATGCTTCGGAATGACATTGGTCACCAGTACGTCGCCCTTGGTGGCGGCGGCAGCGATCATAAACGTGCCCGCTTCGATCTGATCCGGAATGACGGAATACACTGCACCGTGCAGCCGTTCTACGCCGCGGATCTTGATGACATCGGTACCTGCACCCATGATCTCTGCACCCATGGAGTTCAGGAAGTTTGCCAGATCAACGATGTGCGGTTCCTTGGCGGCGTTTTCAATGACAGTCAGACCCTTGGCACGGACTGCTGCCAGCATGGCATTCATCGTGGCACCAACGGAAACCACATCTAAGTAGATCTGATTGCCTGTCAGTTGGTCTGCCACCAGATCTACCATGCCGTGTTCAATATTGCACTTGGCACCCAGTGCCGCAAATGCTTTCAGATGCTGGTCAATGGGGCGGTCGCCCAACGGACAGCCGCCGGGCATGGAAACTCTCGCCTTGCCATAGCGTCCCAGCAGTGCACCTAGAAAATAATACGATGCACGCATTTTTCGTGCACTCTCATAGGGTACACAATAATTGGTCAGACCTGCCGCTGAAATGCGGACGGTGGTCTTGGTCAGATACTCTACGGTTGCACCCATTTCGCTCATGATCTGCAGGCTGATGGATACATCACTGATGTCCGGAACATTTTCCAGAACACAAGGCTCATCAGAGAGCAGCACGGCAGGGATCAGTGCGACCGCTGCATTCTTTGCTCCGCTGACTTCTATTTCGCCGGTGAGCCGATGCCCACCGTGAATGACAAATTTATCCAATTTCGTCTCTCCTTTTTTCTGTGCCACCCAATTGTCCATTGCTGTGATGACATCGGGAAAGGAACCGGTATCACCCAGATACGGCGGCACATCAGGGACATTCCCGCAGCAGCTTGTCGCAGGTTGTCCCCGTTCCACGATTTCGTGCGGCATGTGTCATTGGCATGCAGGCATGCCGCACTGTTTCCGGCAGTGAAAATTGCTGCCGGTTGACTTCCATTTCCGGAGCGATTCTCCGGTGAGCATACAAACATAGTTTGCATGCTATCTTCTTCATTATACACGAATTCTGATACTTTGTAAAGTAAAAACCAAACTTTTTTCGCGTTATTTGGAAGTATCGACGGAAATGTTCTCCTGTGTGAAAACTGGTTTGTATGGAATCCATAAGGGGAAATATGTATTTTTCAAAAACGAAAGATTTCCCGTCATTTTTTTGCGTTTTCGGCGGTGTCTGCAAATTCACCATAGGTGCCGATCTCAATGGTCTGGATGCGGATTTCATCTTCCGGCGGGGTGTAGCCGCCCTCAGTAGCGGCAGGCTGAGTCGCTGCTTCTGTGATCTTGTCAATGGTATCGAAGCTTTCGTCCCCGTAAGCCTGTGCAAAGACAGTCATCTGCTGGGAGTAGTTCGGCACGCCGCCGCGTTCCAGAAATGCATCGTTGATTTTTTCTGCATTTTCGGAAACCGACTGCAACTCCTCTTTGGTGGAATCGTCGAAAACGATAGAATTGCACACTACAAAGCGGGTACCGCAGTAGGAGGTCATTCTGCCGGTGAAGCGGTCTAAAATGTTGCCCTCCTTGGAGGTCGTCGGCACGCAGAATGCCCCGCGGAACGGCCAGAGGTCGCCGCTGGTTTCCCGTTCTACTTTTTCATAGGTGCCGTCTGCATCGCTGTCCAGCGAGCCGTCTGCATTGGGGCTGCCTGCTTCGAAGTATACGCCCTTTTCCACCGAGAACACATAGGTGTCGTCATAGTAGCCGGATTCTGCCAGTTCGGTGAACTGCTTTACATACGCCGGTGCCTGTTCCGGAAACAGTTCTGCCACGATCGTGCCGGCGGTGGTAGTGATCTTCATGGCAGGAGCGTCTGATTCCGGTTCGTCCAACTGGATCAGCTGCACCTTGCTCATGTCCACAAACGCCTTGCTCTGCTGCTCCAGATAGTTGGTGCAGGCGAACACGCCCATGCAGATCAGCGTCATCACAACCAGCAGGATAAAAATTCGGGTAATGGTCTTTTTATGGTTTTTGAGTGCCATAGCTTTCCTTTCCGGAGTGGATTCTCACGCAGTTACGCGTCGATCTTGGTGATTTCAGTGCCCTGTCTGGTTTCCCGTACTGCATAGCCCAGTGCTGCGATCTCGTCCCGCAGACGGTCTGCCTCGGCGAAGTCCTTTGCCTTGCGGGCAGCCTTCCGCTGTTCAACCAGTGCGGTGACTTCTGCCGGAATTGCATCAGCCTGTTTCCGGTTGTACAGCAAGCCCATGACACCAGTCAGCTCGTCAAACAGCTTTGCACCGGCTTCCAGCTGCTCCTTGGAGGTGGAAGCATCTGCACTCATGCGGTTCAGGTCGCGTACCAGTTCAAAGATTGCAGTCATGCCGTCTGCGGTGTTGAGGTCGTCGTCCATTGCAGTGATGAACTGTTCTTTCCGCTTGGCGAAAGTTTCCGTCGCTTCTGCGGAGATCTCGCCGGACTTTGCCGCAGCAATGGCACGATCCAGTGTGTCGCGGCAGACATAGAGCCGTTCCAGAGATGCCTTGCAAGCGTCCAGCAGTTCCTTGCAGTAGTTGATGGGGCTGCGGTAGTGTGCCTGCACCATCATGTAGCGAATGACTTCATAGCCGTACTGCTCTGCCACTTCCCGCACGGTGAAGAAATTGCCCAGCGACTTGGACATTTTCTTGTTGTCGATGTTGATATAGCCGTTGTGCATCCAGTAGTGGGCAAATGGCTTGCCGTTGGCAGCTTCACTCTGTGCGATTTCGTTTTCATGGTGGGGAAAGATCAGATCCTGACCGCCGCAGTGGAGGTCAAAGGTTTCACCCAGATAATGGCAGGACATGGCAGAGCACTCAATGTGCCAGCCCGGTCTGCCCTTGCCCCACGGCGATTCCCAGTAGGGTTCGCCCGGCTTGGCAGCTTTCCACACGGCGAAATCCAGCGGTTCTTCCTTGCCGTCGTTGATGTCGATGCGGGCACCAGCCTGCAATTCTTCAATAGGCTGACCGGACAGCTTGCCATATTCCGGAAAAGAGGAAGTGCGGAAGTAAACATCTCCGTTGGCAGCGGCATAGGCATGACCGGAGTCTACCAGCTTTTTTACAATGTCGATGATGAGATCCATGCAGCTGGTGACGGTGGGGTGTACATCAGCGTCCATGACGTTCAGCCCGTGGGCATCGGTCTTGTACTCGGCAATATACCGCTTGGCAATTTCTGCCGCAGTGGTGCCTTCTTCGTTTGCCTTTTTGATGATCTTGTCGTCTACATCGGTGAAGTTCTGCACATAGGTGACCGTGTAGCCGCGGTACTTCAGATACCGCCGCAGCACATCGAATGCACAGATCGGGCGGGCATTGCCGATGTGGATATAGTTGTAGACGGTAGGACCGCAGGCATAGATGCCCATGTGCCCCGCTGTCATGGGGACGAGTTCTTCTTTTTTTCGTGTCAGCGTGTTATAGATCTGCATGACCGTTCTGCTCCTTTATACTATTATATAATATATGCACATTATGTAGGAACGGCAGTGCCGTTCCGGTTTGGCTTATCCAAACAAAAACTGTTGAAAATCTCCCATAGACGGGAAAATTTTTGCCGCAAGCTGTTCCATTTCCGGTGTGGGCGGCAGCAGGTCGGGAATCATGATCGCCTGCATGCCGGCTGCGGCGGCGGAGCGAATCCCGTTGTAGGAATCCTCCACCGCATAAGCCTCTGCCGGCAGTACGCCCAGTTCCCGACAGGCAGTCTGGTAAATCTCCGGATTCGGCTTGCTGTGCTGCACCATGTCGCCGCCGATGATCTGATCGAACATCTGTTCCAAGCCGAAATGCTGCATCTCTTTCCGAACTATCACTGCCCGTGTGGAGGAGGCAATGCCGGTTTTCCAGCCGTGGGCACGGAGTGCCGTCAGCATTTCCCGCACACCGGATTTCAGTTCCAGCCTGCCGGCTTCCACGTTCTCCCAGTACTTTGCGGACATCTCCGCCTTGTATGTGTCGTAGGGGAAATCGGCTCCGTATTTCTCCAGAAATATCTGTCGTGCCATGTCGGCATTGCTGCCCAGACACCGGTGGCAGATCTCCTGTATTTCCGGAATTCCGTGGAGTTTCGCCGTCTGTTCCCAGCACTGAAGCACCAACGCTTCGGAGTCAAACAGCACGCCGTCCATATCAAATACCACACACTGCATGGATCATTCCTCCGTTTTCTCCGTCTGTTCCTGTTTTTCCAGCTTAGACATCTCCGTCCGCAGACAGGTCACTGCGGATTTCAGCATGGTGATGTCCTCCATGGTCAGATCCGGAATGTGGATCTGATCCAGATCCTGCTGCTGAACCTTTTGCCCTGCCATGCGGGCGATTCTCGCCGGAACGCCTACGGCGGTACAGTTATCAGGAATGTCTTTCAGGACAACGGCGTTGGCAGCCACCTTGACATTGTTGCCGATGTTGATCGGCCCCAGCACCTTGGCACCTGCACCCACCATGACGTTGTCGCCCAGTGTGGGGTGCCGCTTGCCCTTATCTTTGCCGGTGCCGCCCAGTGTGACACCCTGATACAGCAGACAGTTGTCACCGATCACGGTGGTTTCCCCGATCACGACACCCATGCCGTGGTCGATGAACAGCCCTTTTCCGATCTGTGCACCGGGGTGAATCTCGATGCCGGTCTTGTGCCGTGCCCGCTGGGATATGATGCGGGCAATGGTGAACCATTTATGCTGATAGAACCAGTGGGCACGCCGGTAGCTGCGGACTGCTTTCAGACCGGAATAGGTCAGCAGAATCTCCAGACTGCTGCGTGCGGCAGGGTCCTTCTCTTTGACAATGGCAATATCTTCCCGAAGTTGTCGAAACATCTTCCCATGTCACCTCCTAAAATTGTCGGTACTTGCAGGGGTAAAAAAACGCCTCTGCAAGTGCGTTTTTCATACACTTCCAGAGGCGGAAAAAATATTCCACGGTTCCACTCTGATTTCTCACTCAACGGGATTTTTCTATAGAGAAAATCCCTTGGAACTGGTTTCCTATTACGCAATTACGCAAAAAATCAGTTCCCATGCCGATAACGGGGCAGGCCGGACACGGATACTTCGGGCGATCTTACACAGAAACTGCCGTTCCCCATGCCAACGGGGAATACGAAAAATTCGGATTCCCGTCGCAGTTGCACTTCCCTCCGGTGCGGGACATTGTTTCACCGACCCAATGCTCTCTGCACACCGCTGCCGGAGATACTCTCACTGCTGCGTTGTTCTTATCATCTGCCTGTATGCACAAATCATACTGTGCAACAGTATTTCCTTATTATTATATGCGATTTTACTGGTTTTGTCAATGAATTTTTTGTTGCAGAAGGATTTTCTCTGTGTGGATTACTTCGCCAGTACCTCGCTCCACGACTTGTCAAGTCCTGCCCCGTGGAGTGCCACGTAGTACAGCAGGTAGTAGATGTCGGTAGAATCCACTGCCCCGTTGCAGTCTATGTCTGCGGCAGCGATCTGCTGTATTTCCAGCCCGCTGTCATTGCCTACCGCAATATTTGCCACGTGGAACAGGGCATAGTAGATGTCCGTGGAATCAATGCTGCCGCTGTTGTCCACATCACCCAGCAGGGTGTCAGGATTGTTCAGGTCAGCAAAGGCGATGCTGTATTTTTCGGCGTATCTCTGGGCAGTGGAGTCGGCATATCCCCGAATGGTCAGCCCGCTGCATTCTCGGAATATAGATTCTCCCATGCTGGTCACACTTGCGGGGACGGTGATGCGGGTTAGATTGGAGCAGGAAGCAAACGCCCAGTTTTCTATTTTTGTCAGGCTGTCCGGCAGACACAGACCGGTCAGTCCGATGCATGCGGCAAAGGCGTTGCTTTTGATCGTGGTCACGCCTTGGGGAATGGTGAGCGTGGTCAGGCTGGAGCACTGATAGAAAGATGCCACTTCAATGGTGGTAATACTTTTCGGCAGTACGACACGGAGCAGCCCCTTGCAGCCGGAAAAGGCAGAGGAACCAATGCGTGTCACGCTGTCGGGTATGGTGACGCTGGTCATTTGTGTAGAGCAGGCGGTTGCGAGTCCCAAGTCGGAAGAAAAGGCATAGTTGGCAATACTGGTCACCCCGTCAGGTATGACAACATCTCCGGTGCAGGTCTGTCCGTCGATAACAATATGATTGACAATTACCAGTGGATTTTCCGCCTGTCGTGCTTTCAGCCACGGGGTATAGGAAAACGCCTCTTTGCCAATATAGGTGATGCTTTCCGGAATGGTAATATCAGTCAGATTAGAACACCACCGAAAGGCTGCATCTTCAATACTGGTTACAGGGCAGCCGTTGATCTCTGCCGGAATTTCCACAGCAGTTACCGTTTTGTCGCAGTCGGTAATGGTGATTTCTCCGCTGCTGTTGACAGAATAGGTCAAATCTTCATAAGTGCCGGAAGCTGCACTTGCCGACAACACCGGTTCAGCAGTTTGCAGCAGGTTTTGGAATCCGGATACTTGGGCAAAGCTCAGACAACATGCACTGGCAGCCGTTGCTGCCAGAACTTTTTTCCATAATTTCATGTGTATTCTCCATTTCTTTTTGCGTTTGAGGACACTGCATATTGACGTTTTGCAGTGTTCTCATTATAGCATGAAGCAAAAGGAAAGTCAATGGATTCCGCAGTGCTGTCCATACAAAAAACCGGCTCCTGTATCTACAGAAACCGGTTTCGGAAATATTGTGGTTTGTTAGCACTGTCCCTGCGGCGGCAGTGTTCCGCCGGACGGGGCGGTTTTCTCCGCGGCATCATTTCGCCATGCGATCAGACCGATTGCAATTGCCGCAGGAATTACCACCAGCAGGGTAGCAGTGATGAAGTTCAGCGGGATCCAGCCGAGGAGATAGTCCCCGCCGAACGTGGAAAAGCTGTTGACAGCAAAGTGCATCAGCATGGAGAATACCACTGAGCGATAGCGGTGAGCGACCCAGCCCAGCACCAGTCCGCCGAAGAATGCATACACGCCCTGTACCCAGTTCATGTGTATCACGCCGAACAGAAACGCCTGCAGCAGATTGGCTGCCCAGAACCGCCCGAATGCTTTTTCTGCATATTTCATGGTCAGTCCGCGGAAAACCAGTTCCTCTCCAATGGGAGCAAGGCAGACAGTGGCAAAGATGACCAGACCATTGGTGCCGATGCCGGAACGCTCCATCATTTTGTAGGTGTCCTCGACCATTTGCGGGAACAGCAGGCTTTCGATGCCGGAGGTGCCGCTGCTGAAAACAGACATGAGAATGCCCAGTCCCAGTGCCATGAGAATTGGCTCCGGCTTCAGCTTCTGTGTGGTTTCCCGTATGGCGGGACGTGGCTTCCGGAAGCTGAACCGATACCAGAACGCAAAGACGATGGCTGCCAGCAGGTGCGACAGTGCCGTGGCAGTCGGAACGCTGCTATAGACGATGCTTTCATAATACGGCAGGACTGCCTGCATGTTGCCGTCAGTACGGCAGAGGGCAACGAAAATCATGAGGAAGATCATCACAAAAGAAGCAAAGATCTGTATGGCGAAAAAACTCAGTATTGGCAGCAGGGAAAAGAAAAAGTTTGCCACACGTCCTGCTCCCTGCTTGGGCGGCTGTGCCGGCGGGAAATAGGGCTGCTGCCGATAGGAGTAGCCGTTTTGTGGCTGTCTGTAAGGCTGCTGCTGGTAGGGGTAGCCGTTTTGTGGCTGTCCGTAAGGCTGCTGCCGGTAGGGGTAGCCGTTTTGTGGCTGTCCGTAAGGCTGCTGCTGGTAGGAGTAGCCGTTCTGTGGCTGTCCGTAAGGCTGCTGCTGATAGGGGTAGCCGTTTTGTGGCTGCCCATAAGGCTGTTGGTAGGGGTAGCCATTTTGCGGTGGTTGATTTGGTTGCTGCGGAGTGTTATTGTTTTGTGGTTGTGTCTGTGGATCCATGATGCGTCCTTTCTCTGTTGTGGTGGTTGTTTTTATTTGTATTGTAGCATATTCACAGCGGTTCGTCAAGGCAAAAGCAAAAATGGAAATTTTTGAAAAGTAGATTGACTTTTTTAAGCATATGTGCTATAATAAAAATGCAGATGTTTTGCAATGGAATAGAAACGGAGGAATGAAAATGAAGTTATGGAAAAAAGTGCTCGCAGCGGTTACAGCCGGCATGCTCTGTCTGGGCTGTGCAGGCGTATCCGGCTTGCAGGGTGTGCTGGGAAGTGTCAGTGCGGTGCTGCCGGTGTGTGCAGCGGAAAATGATACTGCGTACACAGTGACAGTTCCGGTGGGAACAAGAACAACGCAGCTGACCTATGCTGTCAATGCCGATGATACTGTGGAAATTACAGATTGTGAAAATGATGCGGCAGGGGACTTGGAAATTCCGGCAGAGATTGACGGGAAAACGATGACGAGTATCGGAGATAGTGCTTTTTTTGGCTGCACGAGTTTGACAAGTGTCATCATTCCGAATAGTGTAGCAAATATCGGATATAGTGTTTTTGATGGTTGCACGAGTTTGGCAGAGATTACAATTCCAAGCAGTGTGACCAGCATTGGCGGAAATGCTTTTGTGAATACGCCTTGGCTGGCTGCAAGACAGGAAGAAAATCCTCTGGTAATTGTAAATGGTATTTTGCTGGACGGAACGACTTGTACTGATGAAGAAATTGTCATACCGAATGATGTAACAAGTATTTGTGGTTTTGCTTTTTGGGAAAATCATATGACGAGCGTTGTGATTCCGGATAGTGTCACCAGTATTGGCAGTTATGCTTTTTCTGACTGTGGAAATTTGAAAAATATTACAATTCCGGATTCGGTTACGTTTTTTGGAGAGTCAGTCTTTACGAATACTGCATGGGTAACGTATCGATATGATGAAAATCCGCTTGTGATCATCAACCATATTTTAGTTGATGTGGATTGTGACCAGTGTTCCGGCAAGGTGACAATTCCAGATGGGGTAACCAGCATCGCAGGAGGTGCTTTTGAAAACTGTTCTCAAATAACAGAGGTTGCTATTCCGGACAGTGTGAACAGTATTGGCTCATCTGCGTTTTTTAACTGTGCGACTTTGAAAGAAATTGCGATTCCGGAGGGCGTAACCAGTATTGACGCAGTAACTTTTTATGGCTGTTATAGTTTGACCAGCATCTCTATTCCCAAAAGTGTAACCTTTATAGGAGAAACTGTTTTTTGCAATTGTATGAACTTGTCAGATGTTTACTATGCGGGAACGCCGGAACAGTGGAATGCAATTGCAATTACCGGCGGCAATTCCATTGATAATTATGACAATTACTTCTTAGTAACTGCTGCGATTCATTTTGCTGACGGCACTGTGACAAAGCCTGCCGATGTAGTTTCCGGCGACATTGACAAGAACGGTGATGTTGATTCCACCGACATCTACTATGTTTTGTACTATGTGGCAAACATTGCTGTAGGCAATGACGGTGAATTGAGTGCCAAGCAGATCGCTGCCGCAGATGTAGACGGCAATGGCACGGTAGATTCCACGGACATCTACTACATGCTCTATTACGTGGCACTTCACGGAGCCGGCATGCAGAAATCGTGGGAAGAAATTCTGGCAAAGTGATTCTTTTATAAGCATATCCGCAATTAAAAACCCGACCTCTGCATATGGCTGCAGAAGTCGGGTTTTGTCTTACACTGTTTTGTATAGCACTGCCTTTATTCAGTGTTTCCTTTACTTCTCCGAAATACCCTTTACCCACCGCAGGATCTCAGCCTCCGGTGTGACCAGACGGTCTTCGTTGAATCGAATATTCAGCCCTGCCTTTACCGTGGCTGCGGGGCAGGCTTCGGCAATGTCGGCAAATGTGTGCCCCAGCCAGCCGCCGATAGATCACTTTGCCGGAAAAGTCACTGCTCTGGAGCAGTGTCCGCATTGCTGGTGCGTAGGTGTACCACCAGACCGGCGTGCCCAGTATCACAGTATCGTAATTTTTCAGGTCTGCGGAAACGGGTTTCAGCTTCGGCGTAAAACCGCTGTTGACTTCCCGCTGCCCCTGATCGACCACGTCGTTGTAGCTGCCGGTGTAGGGTGTTGCAATTTCGATTTCGCAGAGATCACCGCCGGTTTCCTGCTGTACCAGCTTGGCGATCTGGCGGGTGTTGCCGCCGTAGGAGTAAAACAAAATCAGCAGTTTCATTCGCCGTAGACCTCCTTTGCCATGCGGAACGCTGCCCACGCTTTCGGCCAGCCAACGTAGAATGCCGCATGAGTGATGATCTCTGCCATTTCAGATGCGGCAATGCCGTTCTTCTTGGCGGATTCCAGATGATACCGGAAAGAGTTGTCTGTCAGTCCCATGGCGATTAGGGAAACAACAGTGACCAGACTTCTGTCCCGCAGGGAGAGTTCTTCTTCCCGCGACCAGACCTCGCCAAAGAGCACATCGTCGTTCAGTTCTGCAAATTTCGGGGCGAATTCGCCCAAGGCATCTCTGCCTGCGGTTTGTTTGATAGCCATATCTGGTATTCCTTTCTTTAGGAAACACTGCATAAAGCCCGCCTGACGGCTTTGCACGCAATCTGCTTGC
>OLQC01000443.1_pt1 | contig 43609 bp, 25 predicted proteins | sample 1672471 | NCBI WGS metagenome assembly OLQC01 (sample SAMEA3136689, study PRJEB25190) | human gut metagenome | biome: human gut; feature: human-associated habitat; material: faeces | place: Austria | collected 2013 | reverse complement strand
TGTGGATCTCCGCGCCGGTCTCCTCGTCCATGTAGCTGTACGCGTTGCCGCCGATGTGGTCGCGCACGTCGATGATCTCGACCCTCGCGCCCGCGTGCTCCACGGCCTGCTGCGCCACGGTCAGGCCGAACAGGCCCGCACCCACAACCACCAGATCCGGATATTCCACCGCACCAGTCATAAAAACAACCTTCCAAAACAGTCAGTTCAATTACAAATGCACACTGCCAATGTGCGTTTCGCGTTCATGATACTCGCATACCACGAATGAACGCAGCCGATCCATACTCCGAGTTATTCATCTCCAAAGATTCTTGCCCATGTCTTCATGGAGGTAATCCCATAAGACTGGTATTGGGCAGACAATCGCTTCCAATTCTTCAGAATCTTGCGTGTAAGCCGATATCCTTCCATCATGCTCTTACGGAAACGTTTGTTGTCTCGCTTTAGCCATGCCACCCCATTACCGTCTGGCGTGGTCACCAATGCTGAATTGACATGGTCAAAGGCAAGCCAGGTCCAGGCAGCATCGCGTGCGGGGATGGCCGCATCCGGACGAATGGCTTTATCGGGATTGGCCTTCTTGATAAAGCTCTTCGCGATAAGGCCGACAGCCGCCTTGTACCGGCTTTTCATAGTCGATGGATGGTTCTTTGGCGGTTCAACCTCACCAGCTGGCTCAGGGAACTCCTCAAAACTTTCCTTGGACTGAGCATCGGGATATTTTGCTCGCAGTTCACGCACTTCGCCAAGTTTCGTCGGCAAGCAATCTACAAGGTACTGTGGGCCTCGAAGAATATCCCTTAGCGCCATATGATGCAATGCCATGGCGGAGTACACAAACCGAAGCCCGAGACTGGCATCACCATACAAGGTCTCCACCAACATGCGAGGTGGCCTATCCGGATACGTCAACAATGCCGCGAGCCAACGGTTACGCTCAGTAAAGTATTCCTCCCACGAACGTGCTGGATCCTTGTCATGCCATGCTTGGTGCCATACGGCCACGCCTGGCAGGCAGACTGTGGGAAATCCTGCTTTCTTGGCACGAAGACCATATTCAATGTCATCGAATTTGATGAACACCGGCATGGAGAGACCGATTTTCTTCACAACCGCAATCGGAATCAGACACATCCACCACCCGTTGAAGTCTTCATCGATGCGCTGATGACGATCCGGAGAGTCACGGAGCGGCTCCACAGAGAAATCATGGTTGTATCCCATGCTCTTGGACGGGTACATCCACATTCGTTGCGCATTGATCCGCTCACCTTGCGTATACAACATGGTGCGATTATCCAAATGGAACATGCCGCCACCGACAAGAACTGGTCGCACCGTGTAATCAGAGAATTGGATTGCACGCAGAATCGATTCCGGTTCGCTGATGGCATCATCGTCCAACAGCAGCACAAAATCACTATCACCGGCCTTAGCCGTTTCATACATGCCTCGGGAGAATCCTCCAGAACCACCCAAGTTCGCTTGCTGAATGTATGTAAGCTGTTCGCCTAGATTAGCGGCAACCTCATCAAAGTCCTTCTGATCCTTAACTAAGTCGCTGCCTTGATCCGTGCAATACACTGTATCCAAACGTTCGCGCAATGCCGAAGCACCGGCGATAGTACGCAATTGATCCATACAATATGAGGCGCGATTAAAGGTCGTGATGGCGATAGACAGGGTTGTCTCATGCTTAGCGGTACGCGCCTCACGGGGTACAGACCATGTAGCATCAGCAATGGTCACGGAACCATCAAGCGATTCCGCATCGAACCAGAAGTAACCACCATCCATAAGACCTGTCATCGGCACGTCTATGCATACACGAGTTTCAGAATCCGAAGCCGTTGTCGTCTTCGTCGAAACCGGATAAATCAGTCCACGACCTGTGGAACGGAATACGCTGATTTTGGAGTTTCCCTGAACTGTCGCTTCGAATCGCACCGTTTTTACACTGGTCCAACGGCGCCAATATGCAGCGGGGAATGCGTTGAAGAATGCACATCCAGACATGTGACCACGATTTTTCAAGGTTATAGAGGTACGCCCCGCAATTTCAAACGAATCGCAGGACACTCCTGCAGACGACCCGGCATTGCGAAGCAAGCGCTGCAATGTGGACTGATTCATGGAGCCGAATTCCAAACGGCGCATGTCAATACGGGAGTCCAGCGTGGTCTCCGCAACATGCGGACGAGTCCAATCAAGCGCATACAGCGGGAGAGTTTGCTCAGCGTCCTTGACCGGGTACACAACACGCATAACCGTTTCCCAGGTGTTGTTTGCCCCGGCATTCTTCATAGAAGCCTTCTGATTCATGCATCCTCTCCTATCACCATGTGCGTTCATCCACTCATCGTAGTGGCTGCCTCGCACTTTGGACAATCCGTCTGCATAGTCAGTGCACAGGATTTGCTCGAATCCGAATAACCGTGCGACACCGGTTTTTTATATGACATTCCCATCCTAAAATCAGAAGCGCGTACGTACATCAGTACAAAGGAGATGATGATCATGATTCTCAGAAAGAAAATCATTCGAAGCATCGCAGCCATAACCGCAACTCTTTCGATGCTTGCCTTACCCATTGCCTCAGCCAATGCGGAAGAGATCGTCTCACCGCCATATCCCGAATACACTGGCTGGGTTGTTCAGGATGGTGAGCATTATTGGTTCGATTCCGGTACCATGGCACGTTCAAAGGAAATCTACGATCCGAGCAGTAATGCCTGGTACTGGCTCGACGCAGATGGAACAATGGCACGCAACAAAGATGTTTATCAGCGTTCCAATGGTGGTAAATGGGTTAGGTACGATTCCAATGGCCATATGATCAAGGGCGAGGATTGCCGATATGGCGGCTGGTATTATTTTGACCAGACAACCGGCGCTATGGCCAAAGGTATGAAGTATATCGGATCCAATGGCGGCAAATGGGTGTATTACGACTGGACGACCGGCAAGATGGCGCACGGCGAGCAGTATGTGAACTATGACGCGCAGCATACCGGCTGGTACCTGTTCGATCAGTACACCGGTGCCATGTTCCACGGCGATACCTATATCCGATCCAATGGCGGCAAATGGGTTCGCTATGACCGAGTAACAGGAAAGATGATCAAGGGCTTGCATTATCAGGATGGAGCCTACTATTACTTCGACCAGACCACTGGCGCCATGGCGCATGGACGCGTGTGGGTGCCCGAATGGAACTCATATGCGACCTTTGATTCCGTCTCTGGCCGCTATGTTAGCAAGGATTCAGGCAATAACAATCCGGGAAATACCGGAGGAGAAAACATCCGTGGTCGATTCTGCAAGAAGAGCGAAAAGGGCCAGCAGCGTATCGATGGCGACGGTACACTTATCGTCTGCGAATGCCGCAACGGGAACAACACCCCGCATTGGTATGCCAAGTAGATAACAACCACCGTATGATTCCGTATGATTCTTGGAAGAATCCGGAGATACCTCCGCTTTCTTCCAAGAATCATTTCCATTGAATCACATACGTAATCGCTATAGCGATATATGAAAATGCCGTTAAAGCCGCCACAGAAATAGCTAATACTCTGCGATTGATATTTTCATCCCTAATAAAGTTGGGGAACAATAGCGCAGCAAGCGGCAATACCGGTATGAAATACCTGTTCTGCAATCCCGAAGCATATACATCTACATTTCCAACCCATGTGATTGACATTGCCACACACGATAATACGTAATACAGAACTATAATTAATACTATTAATCCAACCTGCAATTTATTTATATTTTTATAGCTCATATGCACAATCAGAAGCATCATAATAGCGATAAGCACTGGAGCCATAACGATTAAAGGCAACTGAATTTCTTCCGTTCCTGTAAAGAACTGAAGATTTCTTCTTGAATTCACCAATTGCCCATTAATCTTCTCAGTATCAAAATCCATAGGCTTGAACAACGACCGGCCGATAAGCAGAAATATTTTCCAGGGAGATTGCAGTAGCTGCCCCTCAAGCTCGTGCGTCTTCTCCAATGGAACACGATTCGGGGCAACCGCTATTTGCGAGGTCTTCGCCCGCCAAAGCCACATGGAGACAAAAGCAGTGAGAGCAGGAAGCGCCAAGGTGATCTTTTTTACGCATCCGTGAGCCTTAGGAATCAAGAACAATACGAATAATGCGATGATGAAACAGGTAATCTTGACTTGTCCGAGCAGAGCTCCCATCATGCAGAGCAGAGCAATATGCCAGTATTGCAACATGTCATCCCGTTGATACAAACACAGAACAACCGCAATGAACAGCAGACAATAGCTGTTGGTGACGGCATCAGCTGTCGGGAATATCATTGAAAAAAATGTGGTAGGAAGAATCGCTATAGCCAGAATGATATTGACATAAGATTTGGCTACCCATATTGCCACGGCAATAATAGTGGCCGAGCAGATCAATGTTGCCACACTCGATACGCGAAAATTCCCGCGCACAATAAGACTGGGGAAATAGACAAAGGGAGCATTCACCGCAGTGTTGTTGAAGGTTATTATCTTCCCGTGGTCACGGTAAACCACCCAATCATGGTATTCATCAGAAAATACCGGAATTATATTCCCCGCTCTGATTTGCAGGATTCTGGCCCAATGCGCCATTGCATCGTTAAAACAATGCTGTTTGCCACAGAAAATAAGAATGCACCCTGTTGTGATTGTGCCGATCCAGTACAGCAAGGAAATATAACCAGAGGCATGAGGCTCCACATGTTTCAGGTCACGTTGACGCTTCCCAGAATAATGCCGCGGCAAAACAGCCTCCCCTACTATGGAAAACTGGTTTTGATGCAATCACAACCAGCAATCGCACCAAAACCAGTCTATCTCACGCTGCAAAACTCAGCCGCGGCCAGTGGTCGAATCAAACCAGTGCCAGTTATTCCATTCAGGAACCCAGACCCGCCCCTTCTGCATAGCGCCGGTGGTCTTGTCGAAGTAGTACCACGAGTTATCGTGACGATCTAGTCCCTTGACCATTTTTCCGGTGGAGAAATCATACCTAACCCATTTGCCGCCGTTGGAGCGGACATAGGTGTCGCCGTGGAACATGGCACCGGTGTGCTGGTCGAACAGGTACCAGCCGGTATGCTGAGCGTCGTAGTTCACGTACTGCTCGCCGTGCGCCATCTTGCCGGTCGCCCAGTCGTAATACACCCATTTCCCGCCGTTGGAGGAAACGTGTTTCATGCCCTTGGTCATTGCGCCGGTCGTTTGATCGAAGTAGTACCAGGCGCCATATCGGTAATCCTCGCCCTTGATCATATGACCGTTCTTGTCATACCTGACCCATTTGCTGCCCGCAGGGATATACACGTCCTTGTTCACAGCAAGGGAACCGTCTTTATCAAACCAGTACCACGCATCACTTGCAGGATCGTATACCTCTTTGGAGACAGCTTTCACGCCATTGTCATACCAGTAATGCTTACCGCTTTCCGTTACCCAACCATTTGCTCCAGGCTTATATTCGCCATAGCCTGCACGAATTCTTGCATTCCAGACGATTCTCTTCGCCACCGGATCAGTAACGGTTACCACTGTTCCATGACGGTTAGGAATGCTGCGTCCATCAACGTTGGTCGTGGTAATACGGCGAGTACTATGCCATCCGCTGGCCAAACTCGACGACTGCGTAACGAAAGTGCCGGCAGTTCCATCAGCCTTACCATACGGATAGTCCTTGAGCTTATCGGTATAGAAGAAGTACTGCCCGTTGTAATACGTCAGGGACGGACCTTCATAACCGGTCACGACATTATCGTTCACCAAACGCCATGCCTTAGGATTCCCAGCCTGAGACAGATCGCCGATGGAATAAATCTGATTGGTGACACCATTCTTCTTGATGCTGAGGTAGTACACACCGTCCTTTTCGAACAATGACGGGTCAAGCCAGTTGCTGGTCTTCGTATCAGGAAGCTTGATCGGATTCAAACTGCCGTAGCTTAGCCTCGGCTGAGCTCCCGGATCGACTGCGGGATCCGCTCCAGGCTGCAACCCTGACACCTTGACGATGTAGGGGTACATATAGTCATGCTGAGCATTTCCATGGAAGTCGCCATAGTATCCAAGAGTGGTCACGATCCACATATCGCCGTGGCTGTCAACGAACCCGTCGGTTCCTGCGGAATCGTACTGGCCGTCCTTAAGACCATTGGTATAAGGCATTACCGAAGGAGCAAGGTTCGTTGGACTGCCGCTGTTAGGGTAGCTCCAGTTCACCAGATCCTTGGAATATCCCATCATCGGGGTGAAACGCCATCCCAAGTTCTGCTGCTTCTGCACATAGCCGCCAAGAATCCAGAACGTGCCGTCCTTATACGTGATACTCGGATCATGAATAGCATTGACGTAGTTCGGCTTCCCCGAGACATGCGCACTGCCATTGCCGTCAGCCTTATACGCCGTACTGATCTGCTGGAAATCAGCGCCGTTATACGACATATACACCGTATCGGAGCGGTCTGAATCACTGTTCCAGAAAACGCCGACCTCCATATCCGGGTAGTCCGTTTCGGCAGCGGATGCCACCTGGACCCCGAGTGAAGCTGCCATAGACAAAGCGCCCAACAGCGCAACACAACTCTGTAATCTTCTTTTCATCTTCCCTTCTCTCCTTGAAGAGCTAGCTCATTTTCAACGATAGGTAACCGCCCTATAAAACGCAAGCAACTGAACCGCACCGTGTTCGTGCAACACGTACCGATCCACAGCTCCTGATTACGCATAGGTAAGAGCCGCACCACGATTGCAGTCCGACTTTCTCAGACCACCGATCGGGGTGCGGCTCCCGGCTACAGACCACTGTTCGGCATCAATAGCTTTGACAGATCAATCGCGACTTGACATATGAACAGCCTCAGCTCTCCACGCTCCCGGTATTCGCATAGTTTCCGAGGCGATGCAAGAACGCAGCCATATCCTGGCGGACAACATCCGACATACCACGATAGGTCTTCGTACCATTTGCCTCGGTCCAGCCTTCACTGATTCCGGTTCCGGCCATCCAAAGGATTTCCTTGTAGTGCGGAGTGCGCTTATTCACGTCAGCAAATGGGTTCCTGTTGTAGGAAGAATCCTTAACACCAAGGTTCTTGGTGGCCAGCCTCTTCAGGAAGGCGGCCATATCCTGACGCTTCACCGTATCCATACCACGGAAGGAACCATCATCCCAACCTTCGGCAATACCGTTGGTACCAAGCCACCAGATTTCCTTGGCATGCGGGGTGTCTTCGGTAACGTCCGTGAAACGGCTCTTGTCGGATGCGCTTGGCGTGTAATCCGGAGAACCGGCAAGACGATACAGGAAGGCGGCCATATCCTGACGCTTCACCGTATCCATACCTCGGAATGTGCGCTTGCCAGTGCTGTCAACCCAACCCTCGGTAACGCCATTGTCGGCAAGCCACTGAATATCCTCAACATGCGGCGTATTCGCGTTCACATCCTCGAACTGCATGCCATAGGTCACACCATCAACGGCATCCTCATAGGTCTTAGAACCATCATGAGCAACAACCTTGATTGAGTTTTCGACCTGGCCTGCAAGCTTCACATTGTCCCAGAGAAAACACCATCCTGCTGCTTCGTGCCAGCGCCCAGGGATTTGCCGTTAAGGAACAGCTCGGCATTATCGCAGTTCGAGTAAGCCTTGATTTGCTGAGTGGGCTTGTTCCTCTGGGTGAATCGCTTGCTGGTGAGGTACACGAACTTGTCGCTCTTGTTCCAGTTCGCCTTGAAGAAGTAGTAGGCATCCTTCTTCGTCACATGGTCATAGCACAGCAGACCCTTGGTGTTGAGGCGTTCCTTGCCACCGGCATTGCGGTACGACGAGAAGTCGAACATGTTCCAGACGAAGCTTGCAGCGACATTCGTGCTGTGCTGAATATAATCCCAGTACGCTTCCAGCAGGTAGGACTGATATTCCTCATAGTGCTTATCGCCATTGGCATCCGAAGCACCATTCCAAGAGAAAGAACCGTCCACTTCCGTATGCTGGTCGATATTGGCACCGGCACCATATTCGGAAAGCATCATGGAATCGGCACCAAGAACCTGCTGATAGTTGTTCATCTTATTGGTCAGCGATTCCACGAGCTTCTTGTGCCCAGCAGCATCTGCATTCCGCACTGGACTCTTGAAGCCGACATAAAGGTTCATGCCAGTAAGATCAATCTTGGAACTCCACTTTGCGGAGGTGTTGACCGCATCGGCACCATCGATGTTTGCCTGCACGATCAAGCGATTGGGATCTTCCTGATGAGCCAGATCAACAAGCGCAGAGTTAAATGCAACAAGCTCGTCTTCGGTTACTTTGAAATCAGGTCCATAACTTGCGAACTGCTCGCTATAACGAACCTCGTTCTGTACACCCCACATAACGATCGAAGGATAGTTGTACCCCTGACGGATCATCTCTGTGAGCTGGTTCGTAATCGAGTTCTTGTAGGAATCCGCCTTCGAATAAATCAGGTAGTACGGAATCTCGCAATATACCAGCAGACCCTTTTCATCGGCCATCTCGTAGAAAGCAGGATCGTGCGGATAATGCGACGTACGAACGGCGTTCACGCCCATATCAAGCATGGTGTCGATATCCTGAGCCATCTGATCACGGGAAACGGCATTGCCCACACCTTCACGGTCCTGGTGGTAGCCCACGCCATGGATTTCGATCTGTTTACCGTTCAGGTATGCCTTACCGTTGGAAACCTTGAACGTACGGAAACCAATCTTCGTGCTCTCTGTGTCCAACACATGACCGGCGGCATCCTGCAGGGAGACGTTCATCGTATACAGGTAGGGGTCAGTCCGTCCGTTCCAACGGTGAACGTTGGTGAGCTGCTGGTCCAGCTTCTGCTCTGCGGATTCAGTTCCAGCACTAACTTGGATATCAGAGCTCTGTTCACTCACAACATTTCCGGCATTATCCGAAATAGTCGTTTTCAGGACAAGGTTTGCAGCTTCCGTGGCCTTGTTGGTAACGTCTACTCGCGTGTTTACGGACGCATTGTTGCCGTTAAGCTTGTAATCCACAAAGACGCCAGAGCTGCCCTTGTTCTCGGTGGAAATGTACTGGTTGGGCAACGCAATGAGCTCAACATCACGGTAGATGCCCGAGAACTGCGTGTAATCGACGTTAATCGGGATGGAAACCGTATCGACATTGGTCACGTCAACGGTGAGAGCAACGGAGTCCTTGTCCTGCACATACTTGGTCAGATCGAAGATAAAAGCAGAGTAACCACCGACATGGGTGCCCACTTCCTGACCATCGACCTTCACCGTAGTGTTCTTGTTCGAGCCATAGAACTTGATGAATAGGCTCTTTCCGTGGTACTTGGCAACATCCAGTTGCTTGCTGTACGTAACGGTTTTCCGATTGTTCTGAGGGATATACGACATCGTAGGGTGCGCGTAATCCCATGAATGTGGCAGATCGATAGTCCCCTCAGATGCGCCGGTGGGAAAGGTCCATCCTTCCATGCTTGCATCGTTCTTGGAGAAGGTCCATCCCTTATCAATGTTTTCAACCGTTCGACCGGCAATCTGATTATCTGCCGAAGCGTTCAGCGCGCTTTCGGCTGCTTCGTTGGAAGAGCCGTTATTTTGAGTTTCGTTCTGAACAATCTGGCTATCGGTCGTCTGGGCAGTGTTCGCATCCAGCTCTTCTGCCTGCGCACAAGGAACACCTGCGGCAAGCATGGCAACAGCCACTATGGACGCAAAATACTTCCGTCTCATACTCTTTCTCCTACACTTCTTTTCTTTTCCTGAGCACATAAAGACCCCCCTACATGCTCATAAGGAGCAGTGACTTGCCACTCTATGCCAAGTCATGCCTTTGTAAAAGGGTACAACTTAGGTTGGATAGTAGTGTGACGTTGTACGCATGTCATAATGGCTTTTAATCAGCCTGTATCCTGCAAAAAATGCCGGGTATCATGCATGATGCCCGGCACTGTTGAAACTTACGCCTTGTGGTTTAGGTAAGCCACCCTATTTTTCCCCTTCTGGCTTATCGATCTGCGTAATCGTCATTGCCCTATCGCTAAGCAAGGCGTAGTTTCGATTACGTGCGTCGCGAATCACGAAGGTGCAGGCATTCTCGTCCAATGCCACCGCCACCGCATCCGTCATGCTGTCATCACCTGGCGTAGGAGTACGCAATGATGTAATCAGACGGAACTCACCGTCATTGAAGAGGTTCAAAGGCATCTCGAAATACACCGTCTGATGCCCATGCTTTTCCATCTTGATGGTCTTTGCGCCGGTATCGTAGGTAATACCTCCGCGCCGGACATCATGCATAGCAATGGCCAAGTAGAAGTCGCCCGGCTCATCGTACTGATATTCAACGGCGAACTTGAACGTGTCAGAACTCTTCAAAATTAGAGGAGAAACCCCATATGTCCGCAGCAACGGGCAACGAGCATTCAAGCCATTGGGGTACTCATTCTCGTTCTCGGCGATAATCTTCTTGCGCTTCGCCTGCTTCTTCTCTTCCGCTTCAAGATTAGCAAGAGTGTATTTCTCTGCGACTGTTTCACGATCGCCAATCGCGGCAACCACACCATCCTGGATAAACATGGCACGAGTGCAATACCGCTTGACAGCACTCATATCATGCGTGACCAGGATCACGGTCTTTGTCGGGTCCTTCTTGATTTCCGTGAAATAGTCGTTGCACTTCCGTTGGAAAGCCTCATCACCAACGGCCAGAACCTCATCCAATACCAGGATGTCTCCCTGGGCCTTGATCGCCACGGAAAAGGCAAGACGAACCTGCATGCCCGAGGAGTAGTTCTTGAGCTTCTGATCCATGAACTCGTCAAGCTCGGCGAATTCGACAATATCGTCGTACATCGCATCGACTTGTTCCCTGGTAAAGCCCAGCAAAGCTCCGTTTAGGTAGACGTTTTCCCTACCGGTCAGTTCCGGATTGAATCCCACGCCAAGCTCAATGAACGGCACCAATTTGCCCTGAACCTGAATGCTGCCCTCATCGGGGTAATAAATCTGAGAAATCAGCTTCAGCAACGTCGATTTACCGCCGCCATTGCGACCCACGATGCCAAAGAACTCGCCTTGGTGCACTTCAAAACTGACGTCTTTAAGTACCGTCTGCTTTTTATAGCCCTTGATGCCCTTGGCCCAATTAATAACAGCCTGCTTCAGACCGGTTGCCTGTTCTGTCGGCAATTTGAAGCTTTTGGAGACATGCGTTGCCGAAAGGACGACCGGGTTCTTGGAGTAATCGAATTCTACTGACTCGTTTTTCTCAGACATTACATGACCTCCGCGAATTTACGGCTGTTACGACGGAAAAGATAAATGCCAAGCCAAAGCAAGACAACAGTAAGGAACAGGGGGAAAAGCTTCACTCCCCAATTACCGAACTGATTCCAGATTGTTGGCTGAGTCTCCGGCGCAATGAAATTATGGCGAATGTCCTGAATGGTTTGGGCAAAAGGATTCAGCAATTCCAAGCGGGCCACATCGGCAATCCAACCACCACGATCAGTCACAAAGGTAAGCGGATAAATGATAGGCATGCCGTAGAACACCAGCTGCTGAAGCACTTCCCAGATATGCGCAATATCACGGAAATAGACATACATCGTTGACATCAGCAGCGTTACCGCCAACGTAATGGCATATAGCTCGACTATGCTGAACGGCAGAAGAACAACGCGCCAAGTGAACTGCACACGCGCGATAAGTGCAAAGACAAATACAACCACCAAGTTGATGGCGTAGCTGATCAAAGCACCAACCGTTGCGGAAACCACCACAATGTAATTAGGGAAATGAATCTTCCGCAACAAATCACCACGATCTACAACCGCTCGCAGACCAACGTTAGTGGATTCAGTTACGAACTGCCACGAGCTGATGCCCAGAAGCAGAACCACAGGATATGTTGGTGTGCCATCGGACATACGCAGAAACTTGCCGAATACCACGTACATTACGCAGAACATCATCAACGGTTTCAGCACCGACCAGGCAATACCTAGGAAAGAGCCCTGATAGCGCAGCTTAAAATCCGTTTTTACTAAACCCCGCAGTACGGTCCAAGCATATCCGTACCTGCTTGCTAAACTTTTCGCCAACTGTTTCACAGGCAGTATCCTATCAGTGACTATCCCAATCACGATATGCAACCGGAAATCAGCACTATCCAGTCACTAGACGCTCGAATGTTTTGCGTAACGAACAACTTCGCAAAAAATAAAAAATGAGGAGCCTGGCAAGCCGCGGCTCCTCATAAGACACCTATTGATCAGTCCATCTTAAGGTAATGCTTCCAATACTGCACCGAAGTCAGTTCCTTGCGCGCAGCAGCATATTCCTTGCGCAGACGTTCGATATTCGCCTTATAGTACTTAAGATCTCTTGCGTAACGCTTCTTGATCTGCTGATAGCGGTTGACATCCTTGGTGCGGATGGTGCCCTTGCGGTTGTACCAGTCAAGTACAACGAGCTTGTGCTTACCGCGGATCGCGCCAGCCGGGTACAGCCATCCTTGCAGCGGGATGACAGCATAGCCAGCGCCATCCTTCTTGAAGTAGCGCTGATTGTTGTCGGTGATGAGGTCCTCCAGGCGCTCAGGCAAGCTACGCGGCTTGTCACCGTCAATTAGCTGACGGTCGATGTCCTTGATGCGCAACCCAGCAAGTTCCTTATCGGCATCAATCTGCGTCTGCAGAGTAACAAAATCAACAAGCTGCTCCTTATTACGGTTTGCAGCCATGAAGCTCTTCTCCGCCTGTCCAGGCTTCTTGATGAATTCCGGGCCTTTAAGGAAATCTTCGAAGGCATCCAGGCACAATTCAGCGTTGGCATAGCCGAACTTCTTCAGTTCAAGCCGGATATTATTGTGCAGTTCATGCATGAAGTCGGCCTTCGGGGCCATGCCGCATGTTGCCTGCGCAACCATCGTATTACGAGTGGTCTGGTACCGTTCCACGGCCGCGTTGTACCGCTCAAAGAACGACATATGCCATACACACAGGCTGTTCATGCTGATAAATCCTGTCTTGCAACGAATGCCGTACTCGGCATCGTCACAACGGACGAATACAGGAAGTGGCAGCCCATTCTTTTCGATTACAGGAATCGGAATGCAGCAGTACCACCATGCGGCGTACATGTTGTTCTTCTGCCACTTGGTCGGCGTGTACATCTCGTTGTACACAAGATCCTCGAACAAAGTCAGCCTCAGCGGCGGCTTGCAACCGGCAAAGGTGCCCTGCTGAGTCATATTGCCGATGTCTTCCCACTGATCTTCGCCGATCTCGTAGTTCAGCATCGCGCCGCTAATCATGTCTTCACGGTGCTCAGGCTTGAGAATACGCAGCAGGTTATAGGTACGCTTGATGCTCTCCGGAGAGACCGCAACATCATCGTCCATCAGCAGGATGTTCGTGGCCTTCGGGTTCTGCTCCATGGCAGTAATCATGCCGCGAGTGAAACCGCCGGCACCGCCAACATTATCGTTCGGCACAACCTGAACGCGATTACCACTCAGCTTCTCAGCATCAAGAGTACGGCCATTATCAATCACGTACATATGGAAGTGGTCGGCGATCGGGTCTCCGGAATTAATAATCTGATTCTTGACTAGACCGATGTTGCGTTCGATGAACGCTTCCTTCTTGAACGTGGTGGTAGACAGCACCAGCTCAACATCATTCAGTTCGCCATCAATGCCAAGTTCGTAATAACTGTTGCGAATGGCGACCGCGCCTTCCGTTCTGATGAAGAAGCCTACGATAACCATATCGTCGGTGATGGTAAGCGGAAGATCGACAACCTGCCAATCGTCGGAGGCTCCCAACGCTTTGGAAGCTCCCTCAACTGGTAGAGGATCATGGGCAAACGCATCACCCATAGTCTGCTGCACCTCGCACGCGGCACCCTTAAGTTCAAGATGCAGCGTGAAACTCGTCGCACGCGTATACCTCTGCAGCTTCATCACAGACAGAGAGTTAAAGTACGTGCTGAAGTCAAAAGTTCCCGCGTTAAACATCTTCCACTCGCCCAGCTGCTCATCAAACACAACAGGCTGATCAGAGCGGCAGTACAGCGCCGGGTAAGCGACAGAACGGGGATTCGTCTCCAGAAGGATATTTGCAAATTTCACAGTCGGCATCCGCCTACCACCTCATCCTTATTCAAAGCGTCAACTTCCCAATGTAACAAGAACAACTGTACAATCCCGTCTAAACCACCAGTTCATTCACAATCGCAGCGTTTCCGCGGCCAGAACCGAGCCAAACACCTGCCCAAGCGTTCAGCTCCCATATCTCTCCGAGGCACTCACGCCTTATTTCTCAAGCGAAGCTAACGATTGGCAGCGCTGGGGATGCGAGGGTATAGAGCGTGAACATTACGCCTGATCTCATCAGCGTATTCCTTGACCAGATCACCCTGCACAAATCCCTGACCAGGAGAGGGAGCCTCCTCCCCTATCGTGTTCCTAGTCCAGTGGGATCCCATCCGTATAACAGCGTCATGTTTGACGTCGTAATACCCGGAATCCACCGATATGAACGAACCTGAGCATCCCTTTGCAGCTGCAAGAATATGTGGATGGTACCGCGTGGATAGCCACCGTTGCCCTGCACGCGCGGGGAATCCCTTCTCCAACAGATCAATGACCGGGAAGAAACGGAGATTGGAGTAGCCACTCTCCGCCAAGTACGGGAGTATCGGGTAATCGATTCGTGGATTACATTCCACCACGCCTATGGCATCATCCTTGTTCACTCCCCATGCTTCCAGAGTACGTCTGACTTGCTCGAAAAGCGCTGCTTCTTCTTCCACAAAATCTGATTGCACGCACACCATCACGTCAGGCAACCCTTCGGGGGAAGCATAGCAATCCTTCAAACCATTGACGAAGCAATCATCCGGCGCCACTTTCACAACATCGACCGCAGGCTCTCCCCGCAGAGCAACTTGTGTGGGAACGTCTCGCACGGTAAAGACATCAAACGACCTGGCCGCCTGCTGGGCAAATCTGAGAGAATCGCCCTCAATAGGCATCAAACCCAATCCAGTTGCAGCTACAGGTATGTTCCGAGCATGTGCCCACGGGCCAATGGCCATGCGTGACAAGTTACAGGTCCAATCTCCACGCATATAACCACCACCGAGCATATGAATGCTCTGCACGCCATGCTGCAGCAATCTGATGCCACTCGCATAGTTCGGTGCAACACCGTCATCGTCCAACGCTTGGCTCACGAAACAAGCTATATCATCGATTGGTCCGTCATAGGGGAAAGGGTTCTCCGTACCCAATCTACGCAAGGTATCCGTGAAGATCGCATGCGGATGCCTATCTCTCAGAATCACAGCAGCAGGCCCGGGCCGAGCGCAATCCACTACAACCGGAACTTCTGGATAATATTCGCCAAGCAGGGTAAGCCATTCTCCAGCTATTAACTCATCGCCATAGTTCGGATACCCCGGCTCGGCGATAAGGTAAAACGCCTTTGACGCTTGTTCCTGGCGAACGCGTTCTGAATTCTTTCTTGCATGGATATGCAGAGACTGCAGCATCGTTCTCATCGCTTCGCTTCCTCAAGATATCTACGCCAGAACTCGAAGGATGTCATTTCCTCGCGGCTTTCCCGGTAAGCCCCGAGAACAGCCGTATCTTCCGACAGTATCTGCGCCAAATGTTCAAAGCGATTCCGCAACTCCTCATTCCGCTGTTCGTCGCGTACTCGCATCGCCCCACGCTGGCCGGTTGTATCAACAGCGAGAGCCTTGCCAGCATGTTGCAGGATACGCCATGGCCGGCACCACCCATCATTAGGAATGATTGCCAGCTCATTACGGTCAAAATTCTCCTGCCGAGGCGCTGGGCTTACCTTTTCCGAGCGAATCGTCCTTTTCGCCTTACGTAGAATCCGATGGACGATATCGCCGCGCCTTGCTGCAGCAGTATCGGTATCTCTTGGAGGAACCACAACATTCTCATCGTTGGCGTTCTGTTCCAGCTCAACAATGTCAATGGCGTCAGGCGCACCAGGAATCTGCTGTAAAGGTTCCAGTTTTTCCGCCTTGACTCGTGCTTGCTGAAACAGCTTTTCACCAACCGGGTGACGGTAGTAATCCGGCCCCTTAAGATAATCTTCAATTGCATCACAGATAAGCTCCATGGAGGCATAATCAAAACGTCTGCCATGCTTGATCAGGTTATCCCGCATGAGTTGGATCATGGCGTCCATGCTGTAATGAGAATCAGGTGTGAAGGCTTCCTGTATGAGCATGTTGCGCGTAGCGAGATAAACCTCCACAGCAGCGTTCCAGCGTAGATCAAATGCATCATGCCAAACGCATACGCCATTCATTGTGATGAATTTCAGAGGCTCTTTCTCCTGAATACGCGTTGCGTACTCCACGTCATCCCTGCGGTAGAACAACGGAATCGGCAGACCGTACTCCGTAACGCGCTCTACAGGGAAGCACGAATACCACCACGCGGAATACAACCCTTCTGTATGAGACGCGGGTATAAGCTCCTCGTTGAACGTAATATCGTATTCGCGATCCATGATGAACCGTGGCTTAAATGGCCTGAGATTACGTTCAGGCGTTATCATGCCAATGTCTTCCTGCTGCATCTCAAAATTCGCGGTAGACAGCATGGCACCAGCGATTGTCGCCTTTGCATATTCATCACTGGCACATTCCAATAGCCGCAATGACCGTTTGAATGCTTCCGGGCATACTGTAACGTCGTCATCCATCAGCAGAACATGCGTCGCCCAGCCAGATTCCGCAGCATGGAGCATTCCTGCGGCGAAACCGCCGGCACCGCCCACATTCCCATTGGGGATAACCGTTATGGATGGGCTTCCGGCATCTACCGAATCAGGCAGTGTGCGTCCATTGTCTACCACTGTCAGGTGAAAGTGCTTTCCCCACTCCCCCTTTTCCAGCAGTTCTTCGCGAATCATATTGATATTATTCGTGACCTGCTGTTCCTTGCGATAAGTGGTCGTCACGACTTCAATACGAACGTCGCGGCGCTTTGGCGCATCGGCGCAATACGAGATATTTCGCAATGTAGCGGGAACATCACCTGTCATTACCGTAAAGGCGACCAACTGAGCATCCAGCCCCTCGGGGTAGGGAATCGCATAAGAATACCATCCGTCCTGGGTCCGTAGAGGATCGACCGTAACTTCATGGATAACGCGTTTCTCAAGACGACGGTAGATCATCTCAGTCAGGGTGATATGCACTGGAGCGCTGGATTCGACTACCAGCACAGGAGTAAGATCTTCGATTCCCGTATAAAGACGCCATTTTTTGAGCGAAAAAGCCCCGAAATATGTCATAAAATCTGCAAAGCTATGCGGGCCAAGAGTTAGCGATTCCTCGCCTACCCCGGAGTACGAAGGTGATTTTACAAAAAGCGGCAAAATCGCACACGAAGCAAGAGACGGCTTCCATACTGGGCGACTCAAGTCAACGAGCATAGACGGCACCTTCTAACTAGAAATCCTCTGACTAGCCAAGCCTACCATTATCCCCTTTTATATACCCCATGAAAGAAAGCCCGGTAAAGTCATGAGGCAGGAATAAGCCAATCTCGGCACCATCGAGTGTCTTACCTCGTCAAAACATATCGATGCGGACGGGTTTAGCACCGCATCAAGAAGAAAGCATATCGCTTAATCGGCGAAGGAATGCCGCCATGTCCTGACGATACACCGCAGTGGAACATCCAAAACGATAGCTGCCGTCGGAATTCTTGTAGCCCTGACTAATGCCAGTTTTACCGAGCCAATATATGTCTTCAGCATGCGGGGTCGTGGCCGTCACATCCGTAAAATTACTTTTCGACACGGTCTCGCCGGTATTGCCTGCGCTTTTGGACGCCAAGCGATGCAGAAATGCAGCCATATCCTGACGTTTTACCGCGGTTGAGCCACGGAATGTACGTTCTCCATTGGACTCTCGCCACCCCGTACTGATACCTGCATGGGCAGCCCACAGTATGTCTTCGGCATGCGGAGTACGTCGATCAACATCAGAGAAAATCGTCCAATCCTTTTCCCGGGGTTTCCAAGAGGAAGCATCGCTTATACCCTGCCGCACCGCCAAGCGACGTAAAAACGCAGCCATATCCTGCCGCTTAATCTTTGTTCCAGGGCGGAAAGAGCCGTCACTATAGCCGGTGGAAATACGCTTATCCACAAGCCATACAATGTCATCGTCATGAGGCGTAGCCACCGTATCGAAATCACCGAGCATTCTCGATCGAGCATATACATCGATGAATCCGGTATCTTCCAGCATGGGCTCCGTCCACGAACATGAATTTCGCGCGTCCATCACAATACGAATGGCCCGCGGATCGCGAAGTGTAATCACCGTGCCATGCCGAGGTCCATCGGCCGTATTCGCCGCTCCCTGTTCATACTTCGACAGGACTGTGCCTTCAGAGTCATATGCGATAAGCTGTTGTAAATCGCTCCACCCCTCCGACAATGATTTGGACGACATAACGTACGTACCGGTTATTTTCTTTGCCGACCGACCGGACGGATGCACGCTCAAACGGTCAAAATAATACCTATACCGGCCGTGGAAATATGTCAGGCTCGGAGCTTCATGGTATAGTGCCAAATCCGATCCAACTCGCGCCCATTTCGACGCATCGTTGCCTTGTTCGAGATTGCCGATGCTCCATAATTCATTATTAACGCCATCGCGTTTAACAGAAAAGAAAGCTTTCCCATTTTCAAAATAAAGGCTTCCATCGATTCGATCATGATCGTCCTTGTATGGCAAATGGATTCGCTTCGCACTTTGGACGTCTATACCACCGTCTGTTAGCGTAGTGAAAGGAATGAGATATGGTCGCATATCATCTGAGTTCCTTCCGTGGAATGCGCCATAATTCCCCAAAGAGACGACGGCATAGACAGTATGGGTTACAGGGTCCTCAGCCCAATCGGCTGCGACGGCATCAAAATCCTCACCATTGCTCGGCGGGGCTTCATCCTCCACAGGAACACGTACAACCGTCTGCTTAGACCATGTTCGTAAATCATCGCTACTCGAAACAACCAAGCATACGTTGCTCTTCGCATCACAGTTATGGTGGTTTCCCAAAAGCCAGAAGCGGCCGTCATGCCAGAGAATCGAAGGATTCACTAACGTAAATTGACCATCAACACTTTCGCGCCCCGACTCATCCAAAGAATCATATTCCGGGGTACTGTCGCGAAATGCTGAGCCGACTAGCTCCATATGCACACCATCTCGACTTGCATACAACATATCCGTCGAGTTCAGCCTTGACTGGGTAAAAACGCCGAATAGCAGTTCGTTCGGATATTCTTTAGCACGCGCAGCATGTGGAGATAAGCACATTGCCAACGTCAGAGCAGCAGATGCTGCGGCAATGCCAATCCTATACGGCAACGGTAGCCTGCGCTTCATTTTCATCTCCATCACAGCTATATCCATTCCAATTAATTCGTCCCCAAAAGGTCTGTTACAACGGTACCGATTCCGAAAGACGCATCCCCCCACACACAGAAAGGTCCCGTCGAAGAACACTTCCTTCGACGGGACCTGTCCGCATAAATCATCAGTTCAGCGCATCGAGCCTATGCAGGAACGCAGCCATATCCTGACGATACACACTCACCATGCCACAATAAGTGCCATCAGGGTAACCCGTGGAAACGCCGGAGCCGCCCAACCAACGAATATCGGAGGCATGCGGGGTTGAATCTGCCACATCGGCAAAGCCGCGAGACTGTACGCCGACACCTCTGCCAGCCTTAGACGCAAGTCGGTGTAGGAACGCAGCCATATCCTGACGATACACAGGTTCCATACCCCGATAGGTGCCATCCGGATAACCTGTGGAGATGCCAGCGTGCGCCAGCCAGAGAATATCCTCTGCGTGCGGAGTATTACGATTCACATCACGGAATCTTGCCCAATCGGTAGCTGTCGGCTTCCAGGAAGCCGCATCCGCAACACCCATGCGAACCGCCTCACGACGCAGGAACGCGGCCATATCCTGGCGCTTGACCGTATCCATGCCACGGAACGTACGCGAACCGTCCGACTCAAGCCAACCGGTGCTAATGCCCGACTCAGCGGCCCATGCAATGTCCGCCGAATGAGGCGTAGACGAAGACACATCGCGGAATGTGATGGTCACCTTCCAATGGGCGTATACGGTCACATCGGCCGCCCCCATCACGTTATTTTTCGTCACCTGTTCGCCGCCAGACCTTTCGGTATACCATCCAAGGAATGAATACCCCGAACGGTTTGCGGTCGGCAGATCGCCATACCTATCGCCATAGGCCACGCCACGTGATGTGGTAGAGACATAGCCACCGTTCGCATCAAAAGTCAGGACATACGCACTTACGGTCACCGTGGCATACACCTGGATATCGGAGCCGTTGAGTTTGCCGTTAACCTTGAACGTTCCGGGGTTCCGGTATTGGCTGAGTGCTACGGAATCCCAGGCCACTTTCTCCGTCGTCTGCGTTCCATCGGTCCACGTCACTTTAACAGTGGCTGGGAGCACTGGAGCGGTGCCGGTTTTGGTGGCTACGTTGACCGGATCGAAGCTTCTCATACCCAGTACTCGTACTGTCACGCGAACGGTTCCGGAATAGCCTTTTACAGTGCCATTAACGGTGAAACTACCAGCTTTGGCATACTGATCGGCTTGGATCCTGTCCCAGTTGACGGTCTCATCCGTTTCCTTGCCGTTGTCCCATGTAACATGCACGGTTTGCGGCAGGTTCGGAGCTTTGCCGGCATAGGTTGTGACGGTTGCGGGGGTCTGAACGGATCTGATTGGAATAACAACCTTCACCGTCGCGCTGGCGGTCACATTGTCGAGGGATGCGTTGACCTTTGTAGAACCTTCACCTTTGCCTTGCACGTCGGCGAACTCTCCGCTGGCTCTCGACACCGCGGCGATGGACGGCGTATCGGAAGTCCACGAGACCTTGCTCATGTCCATCTTGGCGTAATCCTTGTGCAGCGGGGACACCACTGTGGTAAGCCTCTTGGACTTGTTGCGGTCAAGCTGGAATTCTGTGCCGGTCATATCCTTCACGATGTCCTGATTTTGCGCATCGCGTTCGGTTGCGGTCAGTTTAAGCTGGGGCTTGACCACGGCAATGGTGGTCGTGACTTCCTTGCCACCGGCTCGAGCGGTAATCGTTGCCTTGGAGCTCGTTTGGTTCAGGGAACTCAGGCCATAGATCATGGCAGTGTCTCCGCTTGTGCTCAGTTTGATGACGCTACCGTGTGCATCTTCAGCCCAGGTGGTGCGTGTCGCGCTACTGGGGAAGCTCGCATAATCGTGTGCCGGAGTGATCTTGGTGTACAGCTTGAAGTTTTCTCCTGGAGTCACTTCTACTGTCTTGCTGGTAGCGGAAACCTGCGTATCATCACTGCGGTCAGCCGTGTCTTGATGGGTGTCGCGCACGATGGCGAGCGTGGCGTCGACCACCTTGACGGTGGTTGTGACGGTGCGACCGGCAAGATTGCCGGTCACGGTCACAGTGCCCGGGGCCTTGGCTGTGATGGTGGTCTTGGGCGTTGCTCCGGTAGTGCTCACCGACGAGGTAGCGTTCACGGTTGCCACGCTGGTGTTGGAGGAAGTCCACGAGACGGAATTCAACGACGTGTAGTCATGTCGTGGTGCGTAGCCGAGAGTCAGCTCAGCGGATTCGCCGGCCGTGAGCATAACAGTACCGTTTGTGGCATCCACCGGTTTGGCCAGTTTGCCCTGGTAGCTCAATGTCAGTTTAGGCTCGCTCACCGATGCGGTGAAGGGGAATAGTACGCCACCGATGGATACGGTGATGGAGCTAGTGCCTGCATTGATGGCGGTAAGTTTACGGGAACTGTCGGAATCGATGGTCGCCACCGATCTGTTGTTGGAATCCCAATGCGCGGAATGCTGCGTGGCATATGCCGTGTGCAGCGGGGCGATCGCATAGCTGAACTGTATGATTTCACCCACACCCAAGTTAAGAGTGCTGCCACTGCGTACCTCGATGGGACTGGTGCTTGAACCGTATTGCACGGAGACGTTCGGTGTGGAGGCGTTCACTACTGTGGCGGCGGAGACATTGCCCAGCTCGTCGGTCTGCTGTGTGAAGGTTGTCTTCCCGCTAGTCGGGTTGGTGGTTGCGACATTGTGCCGGAACACGAACAGCGCGCCGATGGAAATCGTGGACTGCCCTTTAATCAGAGCACGTACCGTCACCTCATTGGTCATGGGGTTTTCCTGACCATTGAAATCAAATGCGGAGCCGGAGGATCGCCAACCGTCTGCACGGATGGTATAGGTCTTGTTGTTGCCGTCCTTCTCCTGGTAGGAGCTTGGGTTGTTCCACATTGATGTGGAGAACTCGTAGCTGTACTTCTTGTTCTGTGCCGTTGTACCATCGCCATCGAATGTGGGGTAGTACTTCAGCTTCATATCCTCACCGGCGGTGAGCTGAGTGGTGTCGGAAGCGGTGACTTCCTGGGAGTCCAGAGTGCGCACAAGCTTGAACTTGGTCTTGTGCACTCTGAATTGCGCGGTTGCGGTCTCGATCGGCCCACCGCTTTTGCCTCCCCTTGCGGTAAGTGTGGCTTCACCCTCACGCAGAGCGGTCAAGCCGCCGTTATCGTCGGTAAGGCCGATTGCAGCATGGAATTCATCGGCATCACGCTGGACCGTTTTCCATTGACCTGAAGCATCATCGTATTCGGTCATGGTAATCGGCTGGCCGTTGATATACCACTGAACGGTATTGAATTTGACCGGCTGGCCGCTGCCTTGATAGTTCCACACGCTGAGCTGCACTTTTTGCCCGACGGCAAGATCGACAACCTGGCCTTTTTGAGAGATATTCCAGTTGCCGACCGACTTGGAATCGTCGATTTCGATGCGCATGCCGCCGTCCTGATCGGCCATGGCGAATGGCGCGGCGACGAATGTGGCCGCGATCATGGCCACAGTGCATATCACGGCCATAGCAGCCGAGAAAACGCGTGGCTGGCGCAAACCAATGCGCCTATGCTGAGGAAACTTCATATTCCTCTTCCTCCTTATACAAACAACCAGACGTTTCAACACAAACCGCGATTCCGATGGCGCTCTTCCCAGTCGCCAGTATCTTAAGCAGTTTGCAAACGTCTTCATCCGACATCTCAGTCGAACGTAAGGGATATTTTAGCGGATTCGACTAACCTTTACTAATGCGCCAGCTCAAAATGGAACGTCCTTGCAATAGTCATTTTGCAAACCGTTGCATAGGATGTTCAATAACCAGAATCAGAAATTACCGTTTTATCTATCTTGCCATTACGACGTAAAATCACCAGAAGCAACAGACTTATTCCCCTTTGGAATAAGAGACATTTATTTGAGCGACTTGCATCTGCAATGCTCATACGAAAATGTTGAATTGTTGCCTCTGCTGAGGAGATGACTATGAAGACAAAAAGAAACCTAAGATGCGGTATAGGAATTCTTGCCACTCTGTGTTTTGTTGCTTCGCTGTTTGTTCCGGCAAATGCAATGGCGGCAACACAGCAAAATCAGGTGCTGTCCACCAACAAATGGGCCAATGAATACTCATGGAACTGGGCGAGCACCGTAAAAAGCGATCTCACGGAATTATCCGATGGCCGCTATGAACGGGTGGAATGGGTATCTGACGCGCTATATGTCGAGCATTACAGCGATTCCTACCGTTTTCTCGACGCTGCAAAGATCACAGCATCCACTTACACGCCGACTGGTGCCACTCAGGTGATTTGGGGAGGATATTTCGCCGGTTCGCAGTTCAATTTCGTGGTCACCGGGCAATCCAACGACAACGATAGTGACAGCATCGTCGTCATGCGCGTCACAAAGTATTCAAAGAACTGGAATTATCTCGGCAATGTGGAATATTCCGGCATCAATACATACGACCCATTTAGTGGAGGCTCGCTGCGCATGACCGAGATGAACGGCGAGCTGTGGATCCGAACATGCCATGAGATGTATAAGACATCCGATGGATACCATCATCAGGCGAATATGACATTCCGCATTCGCGAGTCCGATCTGTCCAAAATCGATTCGGAAACAAACGTGTGGAATTTCGACAGCTCTCCTATGGGTTATGTCTCTCATTCCTTCAACCAATTCATTGTCTCAACGGGGTCGAAGATCTATTCCGCGGACCATGGTGATGCATACCCCCGTGCAATTGTTGCCAAGGACATCACTCCAGGCGGAAGCAAACAAGCTTATTATTTCATCAACTTCAAAGGCCAAACCGGCAATAACTACACTGGCTCAACCTTGAATGGCTTTGAAACCGCAAATAATGGTGCCTCCCTGATTGCAGCAGGCACCATCACCGATCAGAACAAAGCCTATTCAGGCGGCAGTTCCGGCGCCAAGAACATATGGATCGGCGTAGCGCCAACTGACGGATCGCAGGTCTCCATCAAATATCTGACGAATTACGAATTCGACGGGAACACGACCGCCACGGATCCAGCTCTGGTTAAGATCAACGAAAACCGGTTCCTGGCGCTATGGAGTACAACGGCTACCAATGACTCTACGCATGGCCCCGTTCAATATGTGTTTATTGACGGCCAGGGGAATACAGTCAGCCCTGTCTACAACATGAATGGCGCCCTTTCGGATTGTCAGCCGATCGTTGCGGGCGACAATGTCGTTTGGTACACCACGGGCGGATCCGACAACTGGTGGTCTTCGTCCGAGGAAGCCCCGACGTTCTACACCATCAATACATCAAACGGCCAATCCGCAGCGCATGACGCGACACAATCCCATGTTGTGACGTTCGATTCGAATGGCGGCTCGAGTGTTCAGTCTCAAAATGTTCGTGTCGGAGCAACTGCGACGCAGCCGGCCACCCCGACCCGCACGGGCTATACGTTCCAGGGCTGGTACACCGCTAAAAACGGCGGCACAAGGTATGACTTCGACAAGGCCGTGACCGGCGACATCACCCTCTACGCCCACTGGACAGTGAACACGTACACGCTCACCTTCGACGGCAACGGAGGAAACCCCGCCGAAACAACCAGAACAGTGCAATACGGGAACCAATACGGCACACTGCCGACTCCAACCCGCACAGGATACACATTCGCCGGCTGGTATACCGCTAAAAACGGCGGCACAAAGGTTACTCCGACCACTACCATGGGAGCCGCAAACACCACCGTGTATGCCTACTGGACGGTGAACTCGTACACGCTCACCTTCGATGGCAACGGCGGCAGGCCGACAGAAACATCCCGAACAGTGCAGTACGGCAGCCAGTACAGCACACTGCCTACAGCCACACGAACAGGCTACACGTTCCAAGGCTGGTACACAGCCAAGAACGGCGGCAGCCAAGTCTCTCCGGCAACAACCATGGGCGCCTCTGACACCACTGTCTATGCACACTGGGCTATCAAGTCCTACATCGTGGCGTTTGATTCGGCTGGAGGTTCCGCCGTGGATGCGCAGAAGGTGCAGTACGGTTCCAAGGTCGTCAGCCCCGCAGCCCCAACCCGTACAGGACACACATTCCAAGGCTGGTACACGGCCAGGAACGGAGGCTCGAAGTACGACTTCGGTCAGGCCGTGACCGGCGACATCACCCTCTACGCCCACTGGACCGTGAACTCGTACACGCTCACCTTCGACGGCAACGGCGGCAAACCGACAGAAACATCCAGAACAGTTGCCTATGGCAGCCCATACGGAACCATGCCGACCGCCACACGCACCGGTTATACATTCGAAGGCTGGTACACCGCCAAGAGCGGCGGCTCCCAGGTGTATATGAGTACTGCGATGGGCGCCTCGAACGCGACCGTGTACGCACACTGGACTGCTAACACATATACCGCAACGTTTGACTCGAACGGCGGTTCCGCTGTGGCTTCGCAGAAGGTACAGTACGGTTCACGAATCAGCAGGCCAGCGGATCCGACCCGCACGGGCTATACGTTCCAGGGCTGGTACACCGCTAAAAACGGTGGCACAAGGTATGACTTCGACAAGGCCGTGACCGGCGACGTGACGCTGTATGCACGTTGGGCAGTAATCACGTTCCGTGATGTCACCTCATCCACCCCGCATTCCGCAGATATCGCATGGATTGCCGAGGCTGGCATCAGCACAGGATGGAAGGAACAAGACGGTTCGTACACGTTCCGAGGCATGGATACGGTCAAACGCCAAGACATGGCAGCGTTCCTGCGTCGCCTCGCAGCACGAGATAATATCACCGATGCCGCAACATGGAAGCCGACTGAAAAAGACTGGAATCGATTCAGTGATGTGAATCGCAACACTCCACATGCGGAGGATATTCTCTGGCTGGCACACGCTGGTATCTCTACAGGGTACCCAGACGGCACATTCCGCGGCATGGTGAGCGTGTACCGACAGGATATGGCAGCATTCCTGCACAGGCTCACACTCCTGGCAGGTAAGGGAAGCGGCGCGGCAAGTCAGAACTTCAGCGACGTGACTGATGCGACGCCTCACGCTTCTGATATCCGCTGGCTGGGCGGCTCGGGCATTGCACAAGGCTACCCTGACGGCACATTCCGCGGCATGACGCCCGTATATCGACAGGATATGGCAGCATTCCTGCACAGGCTGGACACGCTAGTTACCCGCTGACGAATTACCTCAGTATATGGGTGTGGGCCCTGTTCGGGAAGATGTCTTCCCGAACAGGGCCCACACCCATATTGGCATTTGGACTAACTGAAGCTAATGCTTTATGCCAGAGCTTGCTTCAAATTTCCGTTTTGCTAACTGCGGATAGAACCACTCATTGATTACCGGAACGTGATACAGCAATGCAGCACCGATGAGATCAATCGGCAACCGAACAATGAAGCTCAGTAGAACCAGCGGAATCTGTGGGAACAGCATTCGCAATGTTCCAAGGTACGTTTGCCATGGCAACACATCATCTTCAATCAGATGCACACACAGAATGGCAAGACTTGCCTGCCCGATTCTGCTCAACACGCTTCCCATCGCCGGAACTCGATCAATCAATTGCGAAATACCGACAACGCACAATGTTCCCGCAATGCTGCCGATTACAGCCAGAACGGGGCGCGAACCATAATTATTGACGGCCATGCTCATGCCACCGAAAAACATGATGTCGACCACCCAAATAATAAACGCAATAGCCCACGCGAAGGGGAAACGTTTCACAACGCCAAGTACATCGCATTTCTTGGCAAGATACCCCAAGTAGAGGAACGCGGCCGCGCACATTCCCGCTTGGATGCTCCACGGCAGCAGTACGTACTGTGCGGAAACATAGCCGACAGCAAAACACAGCGACACCCAGACAGGGGTGTAGGGGAGCCTTGCGAGGCAATGCAACAACAGACGAGCCCAAAACAGCGCAAGCAGAAACCAGATCGCGCCGATTCTCAAATCCACCCGCCAGAGTGTAAGATTCGAGATATCGCCGCTTCCATATATCGCGGCCATGCCCCATTGCCGCAAGGCAATCGCCCTGCTCTCATGGTCAAGCGTCGCCATGCAAGTCACGCCGACAAGCACGCACAATGCTGTTACCACGTAGGTGAATAGCAACTGTTTCGCTTCCTTCATCCAACGGAATCGTCTTTCCGGATGCATGAAATATCCGGAAAGGATGAAGAAAAGGGGCATATGGAACGAAAAACAGATAGACAGAACAGTCTGGGCCGTGCGGTGTGGTACGAACAGGTTTGTCTCAATGGCACTGTGTCCCAGTATCACAGCCAAAATGGCTATGCCCTTGGCAATATCGAAGAATCTAATACGCTGCATACTCTCTCAAGTCTCTTGTTGGCTCGTTCTCTCTACCGCTTGCCAGACGTTTTATAGGACATTACAGGCCGAGCAATTGCTGCAATGCACTCCACATCACAACCTGCCCCATACGATTCGGATGGATGCCGTCCTTATACAACGCCTGCTGTGGCATTCCCGTCGGACGTCCTACGATACGGAATGCCGAATACATCGAAGCGAAGCGCCAACCGTGCCGGCGGCAAAGATCCTGCAATACCGTATTCTCCTGTCCCATGGTGAGAGATCTGGGATCGGATAACGTATCGATGTTGGCAAGCACATATACGTTGTCAGCCCCGTACCGTGCGGCAATGCGATTCAGATAGCTTTCCGCTTCACGCTTGAAATCGTCGCTATTCGAAAGCCTCAATCGGTCATTCGCTCCAAGCAGCACGATAGCGGCGTCCTCATGTCCGAGGGTCGCATCGCCGATAGAGTTATAGCCCGAATAGGAACCTTTGCCCGGCGCACTGGCATTGGTCATGGATACGCCACGCGATTCCAGATAATGCCTTAGGCTGTTAGTAGCCATATCCGTCTGATGGGACGGCTCATAATAGGTGACTCCCTCAAGCCGAAACAACTCGCGAGACGTACATGGGTACGTGTTCGCCGCTCCCACTCCAGCGGCGATACTGTCTCCAAGAACGCGAACGGAACGATACCGCCCAGATTTGATTTTGTTACCAAACGCTCCTGCAGCGGATCCGACGTAATCACTAGGTATGGCAGCCGACCGCCGCGTATCGAGAGCACCGGTGCGGTTGTCAAAATAGTAGGTGGCGTTATTCACGTTCTGCTTGCCATACAGTATCTTGCCGCTCGGCCAGCTGTAACACACCGTTTTCCCACCTAGTCTCTGCCAACCGTACTGCACTGCACCGGTATGCACATCCAACAGATACCACGCTCCGTCAATAGGCTGTTCCCCATACAGCATCCAGCCCATCTGACGATCGTAGAAGACCCACTTCTGGGCTTTCGACAGGCATACAAAGCCATACTGCATGGCACCTGTCGATTCGTCGAAGTCGTACCAATGCCCGTTAATCAGTTGTTCCCCGTACTGCATCTGGCCGGAGGCATGGTCGTAATATACCCATTTATGCTGTGGCGAGTTGAAATAAAAGCCATGGGACATGGTACCAGTGTGCTCGTCGAAGTGATACCAGCCGGTGTGGCTCTTGTCGTAGTTCACATAGCGTTCCCCGTACTGCATCTTTCCCGTGGTCAGGTCGTAGTAAACCCATTTACCGTCATTAGAAGGAATGTGGGTTATGCCCTTCGCCATCGCACCGGTAGCAGTATCGAAGTAATACCAAGCACCGTAGCGGTAATCCTCACCCTTGACCATATGGCCGGCAGCGTCATAGCGTACCCATTTGCCACCATTGGACTGAAGGTATACGTCTTTGTTGCGGGCCACAAAACCATTCTCGTCAATCCAATACCAATTCCTATCCTTGGCATCGTATATTTCCTTGGAACGGACCTGTTGGCCTTTTTCGTAATAATGTTCCTTTTTTGTGTCCCAACCATTGATCGAATGTGATTCACTATACGCTTCAGAGAAGGATCCCCAATCATTGGGATTTTCTTCACCGAAGGCATAAGACGTGCCGAAGCAAGCGCTAAGCAACAAAGCTGAAACCGCACAGAACCCCAGCAGCATCAGCTGCTTCAGCCGGACATCCAAGCTTCTTCTCATAACTACCCCTTAGCAGCATATTTGCATTTCAAGCTACCGGCAAAATCCACAATCTTCTGAATACCGTATGCTGCCATTGGAATCAGCAGCAGGAAGAACGGGAACGTATAGATGCTCTTTGCCTCCCAAAGGAGATAGCACAGAAAGCCGCCAATGAACGAGGCGCAAAGCAGCACCCGTGCAAAAACCTGAGCCGCATTGTTTCCGACTGTCTTTTCTTTGATTAGCGAACGGAGAAGAGCGATCAAACCAATGCACGCCAGCAAATACATAACGGTTTGAGCGACATTCTCGTACCGGAGCAGAATGTCTGAACCGTCGCCGATAAGAAGGAAAGAGCTCAGCCCGGCAAAGTGCCTTGAGGATTCACCCAACTCCGAATACAGCGACGTCATGAACGACGGTTCAGCCCATTCCGACGCAAGCTTGCCGATGAAGAAGCGCATTCCTTCGCCGGGATTATGCGAGAACTCCGATAACCGTCCTTGGATAAACTCTTTGGAAATCTGCGATTGAAGAGCATAATCATTGCCTGTACGTTCGAAGGCATCCAAAGCGAACCTGTTCCACCAACCGGGCGGCATATTCCCCGACTGACTCAGGCCAATGGCAATCCAAGAAAGCATCGGCATACCCTTGCCGAAATTCTGCCCGGTCCAAGACTGAACCAGCGCGACGGGAAGTTTGGAAATAACAAACGTAATCACTGCAGAAAGCAGAGACACCAGTAGCTGCCAGATACGACGGTTATGCCAGACTGCGAAGACGGCAGCGAGAAGTGCGGCAAGAACCACTATCTGATATGTCGATTTGAAGATGATGCCGATGCCGCAGACAAGAAATCCCCCGGCAATAGCGAGCGCACTAGACCAGACCTTTTGCAGACGAAACCCCTCCGCGATGATCCAAACACCGCAGATTGTAATGAAAAACCCAACGGCATTAGGGTATACGAAAGCCGCAAACATCATGAGAGGAACACATGTTGCAATCAGAACGGTGAATGCACCATATCCCTTCTTATCCAACCCAAGCATGCCGCTCAAACGCCATAGGACCGCGACCATAGCGGTGACCGCCACGGCACTGGCAATCTGGAAGGCGAGAATATTGCCCGAACCGAACAAAGCAAATACCAGCAGATACCACAGCATCGGACCACTCTGGAACGGATAGAAGGAGAAGTACGCATAAGCGCTTGGGATGTCTCGTCCGATACATTCCTTCTGCACACTGCCCACCGAGCAATAATCCGCGCTGAACTGACCGATATCCCCTCTCAACAAGGCATTGGCAGCATCCATCAAATTCTGTGAATCCGGATATGTGTACGTCACCAAACTCAGCGAAACGATCCACACAGTTTGGATTATCATCGCATATGCCAAAAGCGTGACAAAAACCCATCTACGCGGCAGTTTTGAAATCCCGATCGAGAGTAACACAATTGCGACGAACAGCATGATTGTACCGACAATGAATACCGCTGAAGGTATGCCAGAGTGATAATCAACCTGCTCCGTGATCTTTCCAAGTTGCGAACCAACCCTCTTGAACGTGACAGTGAAGAAAATTGACAGCACAAGCAGCATCGCCACAACAGCGATCTGAAGCCCCAGAGCAAGCGCAACAAGCCACTTCGGGAGTACACGTTTGAAAAGCAGGCGCCCTCCGGACACAACATTTTGTTTATTCACTCAGCAACATTCCCATCTTCCCCAAATGGAGGAATTCATCTTCTCAGAGTGTTTGTTCAATAATATAGCGAGGCCGAGCTTTGACTTCGAGGTAGATCTTCGCGATATATTCGCCGGTAACACCGAGAGCCAGCAAAATGAAGCCGCCCAGAATCCACAAGGAACACATCATCGACCCCCATCCGGCGACAGCGTGGCCAGAGAACACGGAAATGAGGGTATACACCAGCATTACGATTCCGACGAACACGGAGAACAAGCCCAAACCGGTGATCATAGTCAACGGCTTTGTCGAGAAGGAGGTCACGCCTTCAATCGCAAAGGAAACCATCTTCTTCAACGGATACTTGGATTCTCCGGCCACTCGAGTTCCACGCTTGTAATACACTTTTGCCGTTTTGAACCCAAGCGAGGGGACCAGACCTCTGAGGAACAGGTTCGATTCCTTGTACTGTGACAGAGCCGACAATGCGGCACGGCTCATCAGTCGGTAATCGGCATGATCCGGTACGGTTTCCGTTCCAAGCCACTTCATCAGGGAATAGAACGCATGAGCAGTGCCACGTTTGAAGGCAGTATCGGTGTCACGGTTATCTCGTACACCATAAACGATCTCAGCGCCCTGAAGATATTCACGAACCATATCATCAACGGCATCGGGATCATCCTGCAGATCGGCATCCATGGAAACCACGGCATCGACCTCCAGCCTGTATGCCTGCATCAGACCGGCAAACAGAGCATTCTGATGCCCTCTGTTGTGGGCTAGTTTCACACCGTGGAACAGAGCAGGATTGTCTTCATGCAAGGCTTCGATTACATCCCACGTTTTATCGGAAGACCCGTCATCAACGAAAAGGATGAAACTGCCCTGGGCAACGGCATGCGAACTCTCGAGCTGGCGCATCTTCTCCCTCAGCACATCCGCAGTCACATGCAGAGCCGCCTCCTCGTTATAGCAGGGGATCACAAATGCCATTACCGGCTCACGCCTCGTCCAAGCGCTTTGTCCGTTCTTCACATCACTCGTCATATGCAACAGTGTATGCCACACCAGCAACCCGATAAAGACGGCACCCCTTCCGAACTCTGGGAAACCATGCACTTCGCACTTTCTGCGCATGCCCACGCCTTTTCCACTGGCGAAACGGGGGAGGTATGACGCCCTCTGTTTATTTGTCAACACTGCTCACAATAATCACCTCTATACCTTAGATAGGGGGGGGAGTATGAGAAGAAAAACCTTAGTCGCTGCCGGTTTTGTTATTGCTACCGTTTTACAAGGCATATCATATCCAGCAATCGCACTGGCTGCGGACAATACAGCCGCGGACCAGCCCACAAGCAGCCTTGTTGGCGAGCAAAACAGCGCCGCCGAAGACACCGATGTTCAGAGCGAGACGTCTGACAACGACAATACGGACGATGGCACTGCGCCCGAAGCGAACAACGCAGACAACAAGGAGAACGTAAGCCCGGCGGCAAGCGCCACACCCAAGGCTGAATCGACAACCGACGACGAATCCAATGATTCTCCGTCGACAACGCCTCAGAACGGATGGGACCAAGACAAAAGCCACTGGTATGAGAATGGGCAAATAGTTCATTCCAAGTTCTTCTACGACAAGGGCTCCGATGCCTGGTACTGGGCGGAAGCCGATGGCTCCATTGCCTGCGACAAGGATGTATACGTTCCGAACAGCAACACGGATCGTTCCCATGGAAAGTGGGTGCGCTTCGACAAGCAGCGACGAATGGTCAAGGGCGAAGATTACCGATATGGCAGTTGGTACTACTTCGACACCAACACCGGTGCAATGGCAAAGGGAATAACCCGCATCTCCTCCAACGGCGGCAAGTGGGTCTATTACGACCTGACAACGGGCAAGATGCAATACGGGGAACGCTACATTCATTACGACGAGAGTCATACCGGCTGGTATTACTTCGACCCGCAAACCGGAGCCATGGCTCACGATTTTGTGTACCTTCGTCAAGCCAACAAATGGGTTTACTACGACAAGTACACCGGCAAGATGCAATACGGAGAGCATTGCATCAACGACGGCTGGTACTACATGAACACCACGACTGGAGCTCTTGCCAAGGGATGGACTAACCTTAAGAACAAGAGGGTCTATTACGATCCGACTTCCAGCCGCATGGTTCACGGTGGTTTGATTATCAACGGAAAGCACTACTTCTTCGATCCCTATACCGGTGCGAAGTATTCCAAGCAACAGATCGTCAATCGTCTGCTTAACTCAGCGCGTTCCCAAATCGGCAAACACCCTGATTGCCCCGGTACGCTCGCTGCCAATGGCGGACTGATTTGCCCTTACGGTCCCTGCATGTCTTTCGTTTGGTATTCCTTCCACACTGCAGGCTTGGACATCTTCCTCTGCGATGGCGCAAAAAGCGGATGGCCTCATAATAATTACGACTGGTATGCCAGCCGTGGCAGGGTCAATCTTTCGCCTCAGCCTGGCGATGTTGTATTCTGGCAATTTGGCGGCTGGGCAAAGGGACTGAGCGCCAGCCATGCCGGAATCGTCGCCTCGGTTACCAACGGACGAGTTCGTATCGTGGATGCTTCCGATGGCAGCATTGCCGAGCGTAATGCCTACAACGGCGTCCGCGGCTACGCCCACCCGTACTACGACTGCTAATTCCTTGCATAATTAGGAGAGGCGTTCTGCACATCTGTGTAGAACGCCTCACTTTATATGAATCATCCCCTGCCTGTCACAGCATCAAAGTAGTGCCAGGCATTCCATTGCGGGACCCAAGTCCGTCCGTGAGCCATCGCCCCCGTAGTGGAATCAAAGTAGTACCAGGACTTGTCTCGATATTGAAGCCCCTTTACCATTTTTCCATTTTCGTCATACCTGACCCACTTGCCACCATTCGATTTCAAGTACACGTCGCCTGTCACTCGCTTACCCGTCACAGGATCAAAGTAGTACCAGCCGGCAGAGGTTTCATCGGCATTCAGATACTTCTCTCCATAAACCATCTTTCCGGTGACTTCATCGTAGTAGACCCACTTGCCGCCACTGGAATTCACATACGTAAGACCCTTGCTCATTGCACCAGTAACGGAATCGAAGTTATACCATCCGCCATATCGGTAATCTTCGCCCTTGACCATATGCCCGTTTTCGTCATACCTGGCCCACTTGCCACCATTCGACCGCAAATACACATCCTTGTTTTGCGCCATGGAGCCATCGGCATCGATCCAATACCACGCATCCGTTGAAGCGTCATATATCTCCTTATTGCGAGCATATGCCCCATCGGCTTCCTGCCAATATTGATGATTATCCTTCCAAACCCACTTGCCGGTCTGCACATAGGTCTTGCCCCCAAACGCATTTACGTCCACGCTGCCGCTGATGCCGTTGACACGCACGGACGAGGAATACTGCCAGCCGCGATCGTTGCTGGACCATGCCGTGTAACCCATGCGGGAGCCGTATTGTGCCACCCACCGGGTTTTTGCGTGGATGTTGCTGCTGTTGAGCTCATTGTTGAGGTAACTGGTGTAGGAGTACACCGCAAGATTGCTATAGCCCGCGTTACGCAGCTGGCTGAACCAGGCGTTCACGATGCCGTCGTACACGGCCGGGCTGGTCGGGTGCGCGTGGCCTGTCCAGCTCCACGCTTCCAGGTCGTAATACACCGGGTATTGCAGGTCATTCGGGTTCACGCCGGCCTTGCGCAGCAACGATGCCACGTCGGCGCCTTCGGAAGCGGCATTGCCGGAATTCTCGGCGTACGAATACATGTAGATACCGAACGGAATGCCCAACCGCTTGCATTCGCTGATGTTGCGCAGCGCCTTCTTGTCATACCCGTTGCCCCAACCGTAGCTGATGCGGATAATCGCACCTTCGACCCCGGCGCTCTTCGCCTTGGCCCAGTCGATATCGCCCTGCCATTCCGACACGTCGATCACACCCTTGGCCTGCTGCACGAACAGATTGCCGTTGGATTCGAAGAACGCCGGTGTACCGTTGTACGTTCCCCAATACGCGCCATACTCATTATTCGGCAACGATGCCAACCGTACCGTCGCTTTGCTCCGAGCTGTTTCGGCGGATAGGCTGGCATCGCTTTGAGCCTTGGAGGCGTTCTCGATCTTGGTTCTGACCGCGTCCACCTCAACGGGGATGAACGACGCACCGTCGGTTTTCGCCAACGGGTCCGGCTGACTACTCTGCGTGCCCACCAGGTTCGGATCGGTAATCATCTTACCGGTGGCAAGATCCTTCAACGTGCCATCCGCAGTCAACGCATGGTCTTCGGACACGACTTCCGCATCATCGGGGATGCTCTGCGCGATTGTATCCGGCAGCTCCGCTTCAGGATTGCCCGGCATGGTGTTTTCGGCACCATCTGTGCCACTGATGGAACGCACCTGTGTGACGGCGTCCATGTTCACATCATGCAGTTGCGCGGCATCCGCAGGCAACGCACCACCCAATGCCAATCCAGTTGCGGCAATCGCACACAGCACAGTTCTCATCGCACTCATTGCAGCTTTTCTCATCTCCCATAACGATCCATCACAACAGCGTTCCCAGCCTAACCGGCACCATGCCCTTCCCCGCACCTGCCAGCTTTCCTCTCGCATATTCCTCTCACAGCGAGCATGAACCGCCACCCGCCGCCTTCAGCCGTTTCACACGTTGCCCGGCTATGGTACAAATACATTCGCATGATATGGATGGAAAAAGGGTATCGATGAAATCGTTTCGCACACAACGCAGTGCAGTTTGCTGCGCTTTTCTCACTTTGGCTTTGGTTCTTCCCCTATGCGTAGTCGCACATGCGCCTGCAGCTCAGGCCGCTGGAACCGCAATCGCCGCACAGCAGAGCACTCCCGCCACGGTGAAGCTCCCCGCATACTATTCGAACGGCATGGTATTCCAACGCGGTAAGCCGATCACCGTCACCGGTGAACTGAAAAACCTCACATATGCGAATATCGACTGGAGCAAGCTCAGCGCATCACTCTCCATGGACGACAAGCGGTATTCCGGGCAGGTGACCAGCAGCCACGAAGCGAAGTTCACCATTCAAATCCCCAAGATCCCTGCCAGCCAGCACCCGTACAAGCTGGAAGTGCAGTACGACGGCAAACTGCTCAAAACCCTCGCCCGCGTATATGTGGGCGATGTGTTCGTGGCAGCCGGGCAATCCAATATGGAAGTGAACTACACCCAGTATTACAACACCAAGAACCTTAAGCTCGACCCGAACGCCAGCCCGCAGGGAGTGTTCAAATACAAGGATCTTCCCGAAACCATCGACGATCCGAACGTGCATTTCATCGTGGCACAGCATGACGCGCAATCCGTGCAATTCCCTGTTGCGGACGAGAACAAATCGTCCTGGTCGGAAGCCACCACGCAGAATTCCAAGCGTCTCAGCTACCTTGCGCAATTCTTCGCCCAGGAACTGCGCACCACCAGCCCGAACATCCCCATTGGCATCATCCAGACCGCATGGGGTGGCACGGCCATCAGCCGACACATCAAGGGCGGCGACATCTACAAGAACCATATCGCCCCATTGCAGGGCTTCCACGTCGCCGGCGTGCTGTGGTACCAAGGCTGCAACGATGCCGCCAACAATGCCACCGCATTGGCCTACGAATCGCAGTTCACCGCGCTGATCAACCAATACCGCAAGGTGTTCGACGACGCGTCCCTGCCGTTCCTCTACGTGCAGCTCGCCCGTTGGCCCGGCTACCAGTACACGCAGATCGTGCGCCAAGCCCAGCTCTCCGCCTTGGACAACCCGAACTTGAACAGCACCGGGAACGTAGGCATGACGGTGTCCATCGACACGGACAAGGACACGTCCGAAACCATCCACCCGTTGGGTAAGGAGATTCTCGCCAAGCGTATGGCCGACCAGTGGCAGGCCATGCGCAATAAGACCACGGTTCCTTCCGGTCCGGTCGTCACCTCCGCCGAACGCGATGAAAAAGGCAACATCACCATCTCCTTCAAGAACGGCACCGCGCAAGGCCTGCAGGCCATGAAACCCGATTACAGCCTGAACGCGAGCGCCACCAAGGTGGCTTCGCCTACGGATGAGAAGCTGGAAGGCTTCGAAGCGGCGGACGCATCCGGCAAGTTCAGCCCGGCTACGGCCACGATTCGGGGGAACCAGTTGGTGGTGTCGTCGGATGATGTTGACCGAATCACCCAGGTGCGTTACCTGTTCAGTGGCGATCCGAATTGTTCCAGCATGCTGTATAACAAGCAGCAGCTGCCGGCCAGCCCGTTCATTATCGCGATTCCGTAAACCTGCGGTTCCGCGTAGTATATGCGGGCGGAGCGGCTCGTTTCCATAGACGCCCCGCCCGCGCTTGTCTGTGCCGATCGCTGCCAGGTCAGTACCGATTCAGTACCAGGTCAGTACCGGTTCAGTACCGGTCCAGTGTTATCCAATCTCAGTTTCCGCACTCGAACCGGTACAACGCCCATCCCTTGGCGAAATCGCCTTTATTCGAGTAGTCGCGCACCTTTTTCAGCGTGCCGTCCTTCACGTATTTGGCAATCAGGTCTTCCTTGTGGAACGGGTCGTATTGTTCCTTGAAGGTGAACATCTGAAGGCTTGGTGCCTGTTCGCCCATCGCCAGGAAGTATTCCGGGGCATCGGTTCCAATCGGGCATACCGTGCCGAGCACTGACTGGGCGTCTCCCGAGTCGAAGGCACGTTCCACGGCACCGAAAATCGCGCCGTTCTTCTCGGCGGCCGGATTGTAGATCGGGTACAGCATGTTCGTGCCGAATATCGACATGCCGTACATCGATCCGTTCAACGGATCGGAAACCACCACGGCCTTGTTACCCACTTCGCGTGCCACGTCTTCCAGGATCTCGTATTTGGATTGCGTAAGCTGTTCGACTGGCTGTTCGTCGGTAAGCTGCATGTTCGCGTACACCGCATCGGCAACCTGCGTGCGCGTCACGTTCGTGAACTGGGGCACGACGGCGAGCGCCACCACCAGTACCAGCGCGATGATCGCATCCGCGTGCCGCGCGGAAAGCTCGTTGATGGCGCTTGCCGCGAATACGATCAGTGTGACGAGAGCCAACGGGATCATGGTGAGTGGTCGGACTTCGGTGCGGTACCATACTGCCGCCACGATGTTCGGGAACCAACCGGTGAGTGACGCGGAGCAGACGAGCACGAGCCCGAAGAGCAGCACCATCATCGCCATGGAAATGGCGTCTTTGCGGAGTTGCTTGTAGGTCGCATACGAGTAGTCCGCCCTCAAGTGCTTGCCTGTAAGCGGCTTGGCTCGCACGACTCGCGGCACGATGGCGACGAGCAGTGTGATGATGAATGCGGCGATCACCACTACCGCGGCGAAAATGCCTGTTGCGCCTGGTAATTGGTCGGTGATGAAGATGCGCAGCGCGTCCGGCACGCTACGGCTTGGCGTATAGGTGTGGAACCAGTCGGCGGGGTTGAAGTAGCGGGTGGACTTGTAGTGCGAGACCATGTAGAAGAAGAACGCCACGCCAGCCACCAGCACGGACAGGAACGCGCCGAGGATCAGCTTCCAGGGCAGGCGCAGCAGCAGGAACGGCACGATGAACAGCAGCCAGGTGAATGCGATGCGTGGGTGTGCGATAAGGCATAGTATGCCGACGATCAGGGTGGTGATGAGCCAACGGGCGATGCCGTTATGTGACCAGTGTTGTTTTGGGGTGTTATGCCGGCCTGCGATGGCGTCGAAGAAGCGCAGTGTGGCATAGATCCAGAATGGGAGGATGGCTGTCGCCAAGCCGTATGCGAGCAGTGGACCGGTGGCGAGGCTTTGGAACGGATAGCAGGAGGATGCGATGGAAAGCAACGGCACTGCGAATGCCATGATGCAGGGGAAAATCACGTTGCGCATTGTGTTTGGCTGCTGTTCTGCTTTCCGGGCGTGGTTCCGCTCGCAATCCGCATTGCCGGCATGGTCAGCGTCACCGGCACGGCCTGTGCGCTTCAGGTAGCGACGCGACCGGCAGGTCCAATAGGATGCCAGCAACTGCATGCCGGCCGGCCAGATCAGCCCGGCTCCCATAATCCATACCACGTTCAGGGCGGTGTACACGTTGATGGTCACTCCGAACACTGCCGCAAGTTTGATGAGCCCTGCGGCCAGCAGGTGGAACATGGGCGGGTAGAACGCGTCGTTCGGCCACAGGTGGGTAGCCGCGCCGATGCCCTGATCGAAAATCTTACGAATGAAGTAATAGTGGGCTGGTGCGTCGATTTCGTGCAACGGATAGTTCCATGCCGCGCTCCCCTTGGGGAACCAAGCAACCACGACCATGCATGCCGTCAGCACGCCCAATACCATGCATATCGGGACCGCCAGGCGCCCAGGCCGTTTCTCCCCCACATCGGTATTCGCATCACCCGCGCCGTCGGCCTGCCTGTTGCCTTTCGGAGCGCCTAAAGCACTGAGATCAAGCTCTTCAAACTGATTGTCTGCCGTCTGTTCCGAGTTCACACCCATTTCCACTTTCATGCCGTGGGCTTACGCCCGTCACCAGATTCACGTCACATCCGACGCTCTCACATAGTCCTTGACAAACCGGTAGGGGCTCGCCGTGCGTTACGGTAAGCCCCTACACCAGTTGATTGCCTCGACCGATCAGTCGTCCAACGGCGACGGCATCGGACGCCAGTCGGTGTCGTGCAACAACTTGCGCGAATCCCACCAGCCCTTGGCGATCTGCACGATGCCGGTGCGCAGGTGTTCACGATCCACGGCCACCAGTCTGATAATCTCCTTGGCCGCGGTTGCCGCGGTGCCGAGCGCGAACAGGAACGGACGATAATCGCCGTACACCATGAAATAGCGGGCCATATAGCCGCGATTACGCATGATGTGGTAACGGTTCATGTCGGACGTAGAGTTCAGCTGGCGCACGCCGGCGATATCCCAGTTGCCGATCTCGCGCGTACGACGCAGAATCACGTCCGGCACGACGATAGGCTGCGTGACCTTGCTGGCACGGTAACCGTAGATGGTGTCGTCCCAATAGATGAAGAAGCGTGGGTCGGGCAGACCGATCTGCTTGACAACATGACGGTTGAACAGGCCGCCTTCGAAGCATAGCGTGTTCATCACTCGATAACCGGCCGGGCCGAACGCTGCCGGTGCGATGGGGTTCGGAATACCCAGGCCGATGCGGAAATCATACTGCCAGTAGAACGGACCGCCATCGTAATCGAAACGGCTGCCTTGAATGACCTCATGACGCTTCGTCCACGGTGCCAACTTGGCGATGGCATCCGGCAATACCGCCACATCGTCGTCCATCACCCAGAACCATTCGGCACCCAGCTCGTACGCCTTCTTCACACCTGCGGAGAAGCCGCCAGCGCCGCCAAGGTTCTCGGTCTGCGGCGCATACACCACGCGGGACTGGTTGCCATCGCCATCGACCACGGTCTTGCCCCACTGGTCGTTGACCTTGGTCTCAAACTCCTCGACCATACCGCGAGTCTCATCGGACTGCTCGTTGTCGACCACGATAATACGCCACGGAGCCTGTTCCAGGGCGAGAATCGAATCGAACAACGTCGCCAGAAGCTTCTGACGCTTGTAGGTGGTGATGACCATGGCGAGCTTGCTGATCGTTGCCGCCTGTGCCTGTTCGACGTGCTTGGCCGGCTCGGCCTGTTTGGTGGATTGCGTTGCGTTCCTCTTCAAAACGTTCCCATTCGTCATAGGGCATATTGTCCCACTACCTCTAGGCAGGGGCTGGCGCAAACCGGATCTTTCGCCGAATTGCCGCATGGATGTGCTTCCCCGTCCCTGCCGGGGTTTCCTTACGGCACAATAAGACACGCCGTAACGTGCATATTCGTGTGAAGTGAGGTATTCTATTCGAGTTGCGTTTCGTGCGTAAGCAGGAAATGTATGGAGAATTCGCCTAGTGGTCTATGGCGCACGCTTGGAAAGCGTGTTGGTGTAACAGCCTCACGAGTTCGAATCTCGTATTCTCCGCCAGCAGGGTTTTCGAAGCAATTCGAAAACCCTTTTTTCATGCCCGGGAATGGCTTCTTTAGCGACTCTCTGCTTCCAAATCATGAAAGCAAAACTTACAAGCGCTCCATCGAATAATCAAGGCAAGAGATGTTTCGGCTACAGCCGCCATCCCTGGCGATAAAACAGCAAATACTGCACAACCCGGAAAACATGAATAACAGCAATGTACATATAGCAAGAAAGATCAGCTCCTCATTTGCAGAAGCTAGTCTTTCTTGCTTCAGTTCGCCAAACATCAGACGAACTAATGTGTTTTTTGAACTTAAGAAAATTACATTAGCTCATCAACACCTGCAATCTCCCTCAAAACTGCTGTATGTCAAGCCTTTAATAAAATAATGTAATTATCCAAAACAGCAAAAAATACATTAGTCTATTCATTAGTTGATCAAGAAGCTAAGAACGCAACCGCTTACTCTTGAAGATGCCATTTAGCTGCCGAAGTGGCACCTTCTGAGTAGATTTTTCCTTGCTTCCGAAGGCTCTGCAACAAATAACTCACTCTGTCCCCCTTCTGCTTAGCACTTAGTGTCCCCGGCAATGCATGGTCAATGGCGTTAATCACCTCAAGCCGCGAAGAAGGCCTAGATCGAAGTAGCTCCAAAATCAACTCCTTGCATATTTTGTTGTCCAAGCCTTTGCTACGCACATACTCTTTCTGTTTGCCCATGGCATTCGCCACATCTGATGAAATAATCAAACGAGGATAGCGCCCCTCTACCAAACCACGCGACCTCAGCGAAGCGGCCTGATCCTTCTCTATCACCAGCCCTTTCTGAATCATGTCAAGCCATACCACACTCTGTAAATCCAAATTAGGGTAAGCCGCAAGCAGCTGAGAATACTTCTCATCAATTACAGTCCCATAGATCGAGACTGATACACGAGATCGATCTGACAAATCATATGTGGGCAACGGCAGCCTACGCTTCTTCTGCATCTCGAAAACATTCCTGATACCGATAGCGTTCTGATCAATCATACCGACTTTGCTCATTGCTTTGGAGAGTAAGGAATTCCGGTAATACGGAGGCTTGTAGCCAACGGCCAGTGCAGCATCTATGCTCCCAGGAATGAACGATCCCTCATTCATAAACACAAGTCGATCTTCGTATTCCAGAAGGTTGATTTTCCCCGATAAACGATAATCCTGATGTGCAATGGCATTGTGCAGCAACTCTCGGATAATCTCCGGACTATAGCGTTGCGTCACCTTGGGGAACAGCGTATTAGGATCTGTGAAAAATCTGTACTTCTCGTTACGCACCTTGCCAAGCACCTTGTCCACCTGCAATATAAATGGGGGCTCGAAGTGCTCATATGAAACTACATCATTTGCCGAGTTATACAGCGTCCAAGTGATGCGTGGCTCGATTCCGCCAAGGAAAACTGCGGATTCAGGCTTACCTAGCAACACCAGGGCGGCATTGGTCACATGGCCATGGATCAACAACCCAATCTTTGTCAGAATCTCTTCAGACGAAAATCCCTCAATTGCCTGTTGTCTAGACGCGTACTTCTTTGAATATTCTTCGCAAGCAAAGGCCACAGCATCCGAATCAAGATCATCGATATTCGCATCATACGCAAGCTGACTAGACCAGTCGGGCCTAGCCTGAGAATATATTGCCGTCAACTTGAAAGCCGGCATCTGCACGATGGATTCGTTCTCACGAGAATAAGGAACGCCCTTCCAAGTAGTAGGCGTCGCGAATAAGGCCGGAGGGACTTGAAAGGCTACCACTCGCTGACGATCTATCGTCAGTTCATATATCTCTTCGAATGTCATGCCGCTATTGGTATACAACGCCATCTCATGCTTCAGCTTACGCAAGCCAATGCTTGGCTCATGAGCCTCTTTGCGGTATCCGGTCCCACATATCGTCCGATCGTTGCGCACACCGAAGAGAAGCCAACCAGCATCGGCATGGCGAAGATTGGCCTCGTTACTTAAAGCAGAAAAGTACTTCCCCAAATCATCGAAATCGAAATTGTTCTTGGCGGATTTGTACTCCACCACCTCAGTCTCTACATCAGCCAGTAGCCTCTGAACCTTATTCACCACTTCTTCCTGGCGATAGACCACGCTAGACCTCCAACTAATGTAAAAGCGTACAAACTAATGTAATAATAGCGCTTTTCGTGACTCTCGCAGCAAGTCCCCCCCCCCCCC
>OLQC01000437.1_pt1 | contig 43861 bp, 70 predicted proteins | sample 1672471 | NCBI WGS metagenome assembly OLQC01 (sample SAMEA3136689, study PRJEB25190) | human gut metagenome | biome: human gut; feature: human-associated habitat; material: faeces | place: Austria | collected 2013 | reverse complement strand
ACATAATAATTTTACCAGTTTTAGTACAAAAATGCCTTACGAGCGTTGATTTTTCAACATTCTGTAAATTGAGAGTGTGTACTACTACACACTTACTACACACATTTTTTTCTATATTCTATGATTTTGTTGTCGGTGCTAACGATTTTTTCAATGTCGGCAAACGATTTTTCAGGTGTAACATGTGTATACAAGTCCATTGTCATTTTCAGTGTTGCATGACCCAAATATGATTGAACGACTTTCGGCTCTATCCCTGACTCAAAACATCTTGTCGCAAACGTATGTCTAAACGTGTGACCGCTAAAAAATGGAAATTCATTGTCACTGCTCTTTGTATCATTTATCCGTCTTACAACTGAACGTATAGAGTCGCTGTATATAACCGAATTAATTGGTGTGTTAAACCTTGTAACAAACAAATATTCGTTTTGCTCCTTGGGTCTGCGTGCTGAAACTATCTTTTTAAGCTCAAATTGTTTCGTCAGATATTCCTTGCACACACTGTTAATTGGTACGTGTCTGTAACTCTGCTTGGTTTTTGGTGGCTCAACATGAAATGTCTTGCCTTTATCTTCAAGGTATTTCTGATACACAAGTGTCTTATTAACATCAATATACCCCTCGTCCATATGTATATCTGCAATCGTGAGTGCAAACAGTTCTCCTGGGCGCAAGCCTGTATTAACTGCCACATTATACATGTTGTCGTAAAATGTACCCTTGCACGCTTCAAAAAACTCGTTCTGTTGCTCTACTGTCAATGCAAAAGCATTAACTTCTTTGTCTGCTCTCAGTTTTACGCCTTTCGCCGGATTCTTAATCATCAGGTCATCTTCCATAGCTCTACTGAACATGTCATTTAAAATAACCTTGATTTTGCTCTGTCTCTCATACTTATAGTTATCGTCAGAAGCTTTGTCGATAAGTAGCTGTACATCTGACTTGCGAATAGATGTTATTTCGTGGTTTCCTAAGTATGGTGAAATGTTCTTCTTATATATATGCGTGTACTCCCTAATGGTATTGGGGCGCACCCTCTTTTTCTTGTATACATTCATCCACCTGTCAAACCACACATCAAGGGTAATGCTGTCCCTAACACTTGTGAATTGTTGATTGTCGGTCACTGCTTTACTAAGTTCTTTCCGCAGTTCTGACAACTTGCTGTTGTAAATTGTCTTGCTCTTGCCGAACCTATCTTTATATCTGCCCTGATAAAGTCCGTCCTTGCGCTGGGTTATTCCGACTCCCAGCTCTTTTCCTCTCAAATCCTTTCCCATACTGATTTATGGCTCCTTTCAAAATTAAAAGCCATTATATGATAGCTTCTATATTACTACATAATGGCTTATAATTCAATATATCTATTTATATGCTATCTGTCTTTTCGAGATATTTCTCAAACTCCTTACGCTTAACTAATCGCTTGCCCCTTCCAACGAAAAGCACAAAAGGACACGAGGGATTATTAAGCATATCATTGATTCTGTTAATTCCGATATTGCTGTATTCCGCAGCTTCATCAATCGTCAGCGTTACTTTTTCCCATATTGGCACTTTGTTAATCATCGCCTGACTCCTTTCTATCTTTTCTTTAATGTCTGCCACTCTCCGGGAAGTGGTTGTTTTTGAAATTAATAGCCTCTGCGATACCTCTTCAAGGCTTTTATCAGCAACTAACAGCTTAAAAACTTCCGCTTCCTCATCGGTGAAATTGGCATTTTTCAAAATTTCTTCAAGTTCCGGTCTAGTCAGTTTTGAAAACTTCATAGACCTGTCTCCTATTCTTCGGTTTTGTTCGCACTGTGTATACAAGTATTTGAGTATCGGCATGAACCGTTGCACGGCTTGTTGTCCTCGTATACACATTGTCTTTCAAATGGCTCTATATCACTTATAGTTCTGCTATTCATCTTATCATCACTTCCTTTTTATACTGCTCTGCCATATATTGTCCGTAGCTCATACCTTTACTTTTAGCAATCTTGCATGTTCCATCTTTACAAGTAATTAAAGAGCCTGTAACCCATTCTCCATTGTCAAGCCTCTTTGCCTTGAATAAATTTCTGTCTTCCATGTTCTCTCCTTTTAGTCGTAAATTTCGAAGTACATTTCGTCTCTGTCGTAGCCTTCTCCGAAGATTCTCCAATTAACTCTGAATGCAACAAAAAATTTAATTATCGTAAAGCCTATGGCAAAATGGTGCCAATCCCAACTTTCATGGTACTCTGCGCCAAAGGTTACCCCCGAGCGCTTGCCTATTCCGAAAGCGAACGATACATGATGATTCTTACTCTTGAACACTACCGTTCTTGGTGTTGATTTAACTCTCTTCATATTATTCTCCTATTCTGCTTCTGATTGAAGCCATTCAAACCAATCGGTAAGCATTGGTAAATCGTTGCCGTTTAATGCTAAATCGTGCACAGCTAAAAACTCTGCCAGCTCTTCATCCGACATATTCCTTATCCTATCCGCGTTTGTCATCGTAATGCCCTCCATACACCAGTCTCGTCATTAATAATCCATACATTGGGTGTTGTGCATTTAATCATGCAAAGTGTTTTCCCAGTTGTATTATCATTCTTCCCAAAGGGGCAAGTCGGACATTCATTGTCCTCGCACACTGTCTTGATAATTTTTAGAGCAGTTAAAATACTTTTTGCCTCTACTACTACTCCGTCAACTTCTTTCTTCATCTTCTCCACCTCTCAATTCTTTCAGTTTTGCTCCGGCTTCTGTGAGGAATACTGTTTTACCAATGTTAGACAACGAAATCGTAAAATTTTTCTCACACTCTATGTAATTGCTATCCGGTCCGGTCTCCTCGTCTATCCATTCATATAACCATTTTTCTCTAACTGCAATCTTCATCCAATTCCTTTTTGCAAAGCGGAATGAAACAACTCGCGCTGGAAAATATAATGGAATCTTATTATCAATATCCTCATAACACTCCATATCTTCTATTGGGAGTATTGTGTTATCTACATAAACTGTATCTCCCACCTTGCAAGGCAATTTGATAAGTCTGCCCTGTTCCTCTAAATCCTCATAATCGGCAAGTTTTTTAACCATATCTTCAACAAGTTCGCAATGACAATCACTGTTATGACATGCATCGCAATATGAAGTATATACTGCGCAAGAATTTTCGCCATATTCTCTGTTTGTTAATCTCTCCATTACTGCTCCTTATCCGGAAGCTTAGCTAGTTTCCATGGTGTACACCTATCGCCACTCCACGATGTTGTTCCATTGCTCCAAGCATAAACTATCCCATTCTCATATTTCGCAAAATATCTTTTACCCCACTCGGAAAAACTGCTATCTCTTATTAGTATTGGTGTATCAACTGCAACTTTTGACCAGTCAACAGGTGGCTCAACATATTCACTATTCGCCCACTTTTTCATTTCGTTCCTGTCGTAACCCTTGCCTAAAACATAGAACAAGCAATCTTCACACGCTGTTCCATGACACGCTATTGGCTCTGATGTCACTTTATTAACTGCTATTGCGTCACCACTGCAAGCAATATCTAAAATCTGTTCTGCAAACTTCTCTCTATTTGTCATAGTTTTGTACTCCTTTCCCATAATCCGGCATATGTTTGAATCTCTCGTATGCCTTATTGTCTCTGTGCTTTTCCATATAGGCTTTTGCCTATCATCTCTCATCTGCTTTATGTGAGCATTTTGAGTACTGTCGTTATCCCATGCGTAAGTCATTAATCAATCACCTTTATGTACCTTTCATCAACGTAATTAACCTCATCGGCAAGGCATTGTGCCGCCTTTGGCAATGTCAGACCGAATTGATTAAATTTATACAGCGCATCGATTAAGTCCCTAAATTCTGCGATAAACTCTTTAATTTCCCTAACCGACAATTTAAACATTAGTTTAAGTGCCGTACATGCTAAAACCATGTAGCTGTATGCCGTGTCATTCAAAAGCTGTCTCTTATCGTTTATCGTGAGTGGATTATTCCTTTGATAAATCCTAATCAACTGCTGCATTGGGATTAGATTAATCTCTTTTTGTACATCAATGCCGTATCTCACTTTCAAAAGTTCAGCAAGCGTTTTAGTTTTCATTTCATTTTCGGTCTGTGCTCTTTCAAGGTACTCATTAATTGTTCTTTCAAGCCTTACAATGCGCTTATTGCCAAATCCATGGTGTAAATACAGTACATAGTAGCCTAAGTCCATAAAGTCTGTGAAAGACCGCCTTACGAGCTTTCTGCGGTTATTGCTACTTTTCAGCGTAACTCTCTCGGATTTTGTCCATGTAAAATCCGGCTCTTTGTGCTTTTTCTTTGGTTTCAGTTTGTTGCTCATATTTTTTCATTCTTTCTTCAAGTTCTCGTTTTGTCCTGATAAAACAGGCTTCGGTAGTTTCTTCTGTGACTTTTACAAGCTCTTTACCGCGCCACCGGATAGTTATTTTTGCTTCCTTGCTATTTGTTTTGTAAATCATTTGCAAGTCATATCTCCTTTGCAGTGGTCGGTAAAAATCGTAAAAATCTTTCAAGGTGTCCATTGTGGACTCCTTTCTTTTATTTTCTGCCGTGCAATGTTTGCCTTTTCGCAAGTTGCGTTCTTAACGTTCTGCTGATAGTGCATTTCGCAGACCTTATATCCGGGCTTTACCGGATTATCACAGAAAAAACATAGTCCTTGTTCATATCTGCCGGTTCTTTCAGGCATTTTAACTCGTGCTCTTCTCATTGTTTCTCTGCAAAATGTGCAAGTGGTATGTCCCGGGTCTGCTTTCCTTTTACGACAGCGTGTGCATATGCCACTTGCCTTGTCTTTTTCGTACCTCGCTTTTCGCCATGCTTTTTGTCGCTCGTTGTATTTTTTTACATCAGCAGTGCGTATCTTTGACATGGCTTCGGCTGATTTCGCCCTACACTCAATACAGCTTTTTTCGTCACCATACAGCAAGTTCTTGCCACATCTAGGGCAAACACCAACTGCCTGTAATTTTTTATAAAGCTCTCTGCCATATGCTGTGCGTTTGCTGTTACATGCCGTGCAAACCACACCTTCTCTATCAAGTGGTTTTCCACAAAGCACACAAAGGTTACTGGCTTTTCGTACTTCATATCTTTGCCTTGAATACTTGTCTTTTATCATTTTTCGCTAGGAGTAAAGCCGGCTTTAATTGTGCGCACAAACCTCTTTACCTCCTATCTTTTCATCTGCTCGATACGTTCCTTGATTTCTTTTGGCATTGGGACACCTTTAATTGGCTTATTTTGGCTTTTATTATCTTCAAGCGATAATTTTATCGTCTGTTGATTTTTAGAGCCGATTTGAGTCGAATACGAGCTTCTATTGGTATTTTCAATCAATGCCTGTATATCCTTTGGCATTTTTTGATATTCCTTTGCTCGATTAACAACTGTCCTGTAGGTTCTCATAAAGTTTGACTGCACTACGTTTTCAATGCTGTTTATGTCCGTCAGTGCCCAGTTTCTAAGATTATCAGGACTCCCGACAGCCTTTTGTACGAGTGGTGGTAACTTGTTAAATTCTTCAACTGCACCATAATAGCCATTCCGCAGTGCCCTGCTGACAAGCAACCATGCTTCCATTTCGTTAAGCTCCTGTGGGGATTGAACCTCATGCAGTTTGTTGATTAGCTGTCCGATGCTCGGTGCAAATCCGCTTGTATCGGAATGCACGTAAGTTTTCAATGCCGTAGAAATTTGACTGTAGCTGTATTCTTCCAACATCATATTCCACACATCTACTGTCTCTGATAAATTGCTCGGCTTGTAATTGGGGTAGCAATCACACATTATGCGAATGATTTTAACTGTCTCGTCTCTTGTCATTTCTCTACCTCACACATTATCCCAATCAATGATGCCTTTGTTAGCTGAATGTGGCTCATTGTCCTTTAGTGCAAACAGTCCTTGCCAACAATGGTCTACTGACTGATTAAGAATTTTAACAGCCAAATCATTATCGCCTTTTGAAAGTCTCTCGATAGTGTTCATAGCTCGGTGTAATGCCATGTCGGTGCATATTGGCTTTTTGATTTTTTTTCGCATTGTCAGATATTCCTGAAAAGCGCTCTCTAGCATTTCATCATCAGGGTAGTAGACGGTTTTCTTTTTAGATATTGATTTATCAATATCTTTTTCTTTTATATCCTTATCTTTACTATCCTTAACTATACTATTCTTATCTATACTTACCTTACCTATACTATCCTGTGGCAGACAAGTGGCAACCACTTGGCAACCATCTGGCAACCCATTGGCAACCACACGGCAACCATCATCGGAAAATGTGTATGCACCATTGGATTTTATCTTTAATTTTGCCAATTCTTCCTTAAAATTCGTTGGTGTATACCGGTCTTTTCTCAAAGCGTTTGCCATGCGCCAATGCTTAATTACAATCACACCATTATCAAACTGATAAATGTATCTTTTTTCCAATAGCTGTTGTAAATCAGCCACACTTGCGTGAGCTTTGAACATGGAAACTGATACCTGATTGCAAAATCCGTCATCATCAGCAGACATAGATAAATGCAAATATAAGGCTTGCGCACTTGATGATAAAGCCATGAAATTATCATCATCAGTGACTTTTTTTGTGAACATTCTACGTTCTGCCATTTTTAATCTCCTATTTTCTTCAAGTTTCGGTTGATGTATTTTAATCTTTTTTCTCACAGTTTATGCGCTTCAAGTTGCGTCCCTGTTTGAATTTCACCCATTCTTCAATCTCGACATTAGTGACCGCGAAAATCTGTTTCAAAATTTCCAAACAGATAATTACATCAGCCATTTCCTCAACAAGATTGCTTCTGTCACCTACACCTCTAATTTCCTTGCTAATTGCCTGTGACAGCTCGGAAAGCTCTTCCATGCATACCACAGACTGCATTCCCTCGCCATAATGCTTTATGCTCTTGGAAACTATTGATTTGTCAACATTAATCTCCATTTTTATTTCCTTTCTTTGATGTTTAGTTACTTTCTTTCTACAATGTGTTGCTCCAAACTTAGACTTGCCAACATATTCGTAACAATCAACACATTTCCATTTGCCGCTCTTTTTCGGTGTATCTGAACATCCATAGTATCTATGATTCTCGTTCGGATAATTGTTCCAGCAATGGCAATCATAGTCTTTGTTAGTCATTTTTATCAGCTTTCTTAAAGGGAACTCCTCTAAAATGCTTATCAAGGTCTAATTCTGTTCCGTCAATGTTGCCATTCAGCTTATTTTGGCAGTGACACAATAGTACTTCAAGGTCGCAAATTCTGCCTGCTCTGTATTCACCGCGAATAAAATCCAAAACCCTATCTACACTTTCCAACCTATATGCAAGTTTATAATCGTCACTACTTTTAAAACAGCTATTGGCAAGCTCTCTGTATTTTTCTGCCTCTGCGTATTTTTTTTTCGCCTTGTTTAAATATTCTTCCGCTTTTGTCATTCGCTTTCACCCGCTTTCAATAAATCCATAAACTTCTCGTACTGTTTCTGCGATACTTTGTTGTGCTTCTTATCGTCTCTAATTTCGATTTTAAGATGTTTTTCAGCGATAGAGGATAATTCTCTTGCCAACACCTTTTTACCTTGCTGTATGCCCTGCATATAGCCTTTAGGTGCTTTTCTCTCGCCTATTGAACCACTAGCACGATTTTCTCCTTGTCCACCTAAACTGACATTTCTAAGCTGATAGCCTTTATCTGCATACAGCTTGATGTAATATTTCTCCTTTTCGTCAAGCTGACTTTCGGGGAAATTCAGAAATTCAACTCGCCAACCATAAGGATTTTTCTCTTTGTCGTACAGCTTGTGTTTGCGTAAACTAAGGTCTATGTGCTGTTCGTATCCTACAAGGTGGCTTGCCAATCTGCTAAGTGTATGTACCGCCTGTCCGATATACGCATACTTAAATCCGTTTTCATCTTCTCGGAGTAGGAAGTAAATCCCGCTCCTGTCATTCAGCTTTGGATTCAGCTTTAATAACCGCTTTTTATTCTCCTGTTCTATTGCCTTGGCTCTTGCTATGTTCTGATAATTCAATGTTTCCACCTCTCTTTACAATATCAATTGCCTTATCTATTGCCAAAATCCATACTTCCATTTCATCGTCATAAAGGTTTGTGTAATGTTTGATTTCTTCCAACTGCCTTACAACCTTGTCAACATCATAAGCGGTCGGATATTTATCCAGTAATAGCAATACTGTATTTGTATTGAGCAAAGTTCCGTTACTTAAAGTAACTGATTCCAAATCTTTCTTTAGTGCATCCACGTCAATCAATCCCATTTTTATCACGCTCCAATAATATACATTCAGTTTCAAAGAGTTTTTCAGATATATCTTTTGAATTAACTCTGCTCTCAAATTCCTTGATAAAATCTCTGTATGCCTGTTTTCTAACTTCTCGGTCATGCTTGGTGCAATCAAGCTCATCGAATGAGATATTGATTTTTCTGATAATACTGTAACTTGATTTATCAGAATTGATATTCATGTATCTTTCAGTGCATATTGGCATAATGCCATTTTTCTGTAGCAGTTCTGTAATCTGGAATACAAACGCTCTTACAACTGCAATATCTTTTTGCTCCGCCATATCCTTTGCAATATTTGCAAATATTTTATTTGCATAATCCATTGTTTTTCCTTTCTAGGACAGCCGTTATTGACTGCCCTATAATCAACCGACTCTTAGTTAAATGGTAATTCCTCGTCAATGCCATTAGGGATTGACATAAAGCTATCATCGGGTTTTGGCTGCGGCTCTGCACTGCTGCCACTTGAATTTTTACTGTCGCAAAACTCCAACTTAGATATGTTGCAATCGTTAGTGTAGACTGTGTTTCCGTCTTTATTCTTGTAACTGCCTGTAGTCCACTCACCGATAACTGCAATCTTTGAACCTTTAAATACGTGCTTTTCTACTGTTTCAGCAATCTTGCCGAAAGCCACGCAGTTAATGAAATTTGCCTTATCGTCTTTCTTCTTAAAATTCTTGTCAACAGCAAGTGTAAATCTTGCTATTGCCATTGCATTTTCACCCTGTGAATATCTAATCTCAGGGTCCCTAGTTAATCGTCCTAAAAGTGTTACAATGTTCATTATTTTTCCTCACTTTCTTCTACTTTCACTTCTGATTGAAGCCATTTTAGTAAATCTCCATAACTGTCATGGATTTCTTCTTCCTGCTCTGTATCAAGATTATAAATCGACTTATAGGGCTCTTCATCCTTTTCAAAATCGCACATATTGTGAATCCATTCCGCCAACTCTTTATCCGACATATTCCTTATCCTGTCGGCATTGGTGTGTTTGCTATCACATCTACAGCAAGGCTCATTATCTCTTGAATTGCTGTTGTGCTGGCAGTTACAAGTGCTATTAATACTGCCATTCAATTCAGCTAATTTGTTATAATAGTATCTTATATACTCCTTGCCATACATATTTACTGCCTTTTCAAACTCGTAAATAGCATTACATTCCGCAAGCTCTTTTATTTGTTTGCTACTACACATTATTCTCCACCTCTCAATTCTTTTAAATATTTCTTGCGTTCTTTTCTGAACTTCTTGGAATGCCTAGTCAGAATTTCGTAGATAGCTATTTCGTTGACTTGCGTCTGCCCTATTGGATCAACAACATACCAATTTTCCGGTAGCAAGTATTGAATAATGAAATGACGAAACTCTGCATCACTCATTCCAACACCATAGATATTTTCTTTATCTTTTCTTGCTGAATATTTCTCTTTGAAAAACTCACTAATTGTCATCCTACACCTCTCAATTCTTTCAGCTTTTCTTCTGCTGCGGATTTTATGAAGAATACTGTCTTGCCGATTTCACCTACTTCTGCATCGATTGTATTTGTACACCAATCTGTAGGGTCTAAATCGTATTCAGGAACAGGTCTTCTGTACGGAAAAATATCTTCATCTGTTGCAAGCGCAATATATGCTTTTCCGTCAACAGGATTTATACTTAATCCGCAATGGGTGCACTCAACCACTTCATCATCATAAATAAGATATACTATGTCTCCTGATTCCGTGTACGCTTCTTTGCAAGGCAACTTGATAAGTCTGCCCTGTTCTTCTAATTCCTCATAATCAGCAAGTTTGTCAATAACATCAGCAATTGTTTCGCAATTTTCCCAATCTTCTTTACTACAATACTCAAATCCATATTTGCAATTTGAACCACAGCCCTTAACGCAATATGTATTACCTATCTTATCTGTTAATCTCTCCATTGCTACTCCTTTCCGCTTTTAATTATTTACATCTTGATTTTATATATCCTAATTGGTTGCCCTTCACTTTTATCACTTTCTTGCGGGTAATATGTATTACCAATCCATTCAAATTTTAAATATACTAATTCAAAATCATTTTTTTCAATGCTGCAGTTTTTAGGCAATCCATGAAAATTTTTGCTAAGTCTAAAACAAGCCTCTACATCATTATCCTTATACCAATTCATATTTATCAAAAATTGTGTTTTATCATTACTGATACCGCTATAAAAGTTTCTCATTCACGCCTCCAATCTGTTCAAAATAAACTCTTGACATATAATCTCCTTTCTAAAAAGGGCACTCATTAGGATTAGCAAGTAGCCACTCCTTGTTACGCTCTGCAACATCCACATTTGCCCCACAAGCGACTTTCTTCATCTTCTTGATAAAACTATCTCTATCAGAATTTTCACTTGATAGATGGCACATTATGACATTCTGCAAGCTATCTGAATAATTCGCTTTAACGAAATCACAAGCTGTGTCGATGGACAAGTGACCTCTGAATACGTGATTTGCTTTGCCCGTGTTATCCCTGCCGATTAAATCCTTGTCATAATTCACGCCTAAGAGGATATGATTTATGCCTTTAAATCTCCACTTGATTAAATTGCAATCGGTTATGTAAAGCATTCTCCCCATTTCCTTGTGCGTAATCAGAAAGCCGTATATCGGGCAAGGCTCGCCATTTGCATTGGTATGTGTCCAGTTTCCGTCTATTGTTGTTAAATCAAAGGGCTTTACTGCAAATCCGCCCATGTTCATTGACATATAATCAATCTTCAAATATGGTGCATAAATCGGTATTCCCATAGGTTTAAAATCGTTTAATGACCTTGAATGGTCGTCAATAATGCTCGTGTGAAATAAGGCAACCTACTATATTTTTTACATTCCAATCACACATCTTTTTTATGTCTTTAATCCCCATTCCTGCATCAAGAATAAGTGTTTCGTTTTGCGACATAAGAGCATAAGAATTTCCTTTACTTCCAGTTCCGCAACATTTCAATTTGAGCATTACATCACCTCACTTTCATCTGCAAGTTTCCAAATATATCCGCCCGCCTGTTTTCTAATACCGCCTTTATTATTAAAAGGTTCTTTATTGGCTACTTGTAAAATATTCCTCTGACATATTCCTGTCATCCTACTTGCAACTTCTCCATTTACATATGTAGCAAGTAATACTCCATCCTTAGTGTATTGGCATATTTTTCTTGGTTTCTCATATTTGTTATAATTAACAATTCCTGTAACCACTTGTGGATGCGTTTTTTCCGTTTCTTTTCTGTGCTTCTTTGGATGAATATATTCCAAATTTGAAACGATATTGTTTTGCTTATTTCCGTCTTTATGGTGTACTTGATATCCTTGTGGTCTATCTCCTATAAAATGTTCTGCAACCAATTGATGTATTGCTATTGACTTCTTTTTGTTAGTTACAGAATTTCTTAAAACAATGCGAAGATAATCTCCTGTTGCATTTTGATTTGATAGAATATATCCGCCCTTTGTCTTTTTAAAACTCTTTACTCTTCCGTAATTTGAAATCTGATATTGCCCCTCAAAGCCTTTTATCCACTTCCATTCTTCATCCATACTCACACCTCGATTTCATCATCCTGTGGGAACTGAAAAACAGCATTGTTGGCATACTCTACTTTTGATGGCTGATTTTCTGTTCGCACCATAACACAACATTTCTTTAATTTTTCAAATTCCTTTGCCACATCGTCTGAAATATCAACATTCTGCATTACGATAGGCATACCGACATATGCTTCTCTAAGCATTCCCATAGCCTTAACTGCTTTTCTTTGGTAGAATATTCAGCCAACGTAATGTCATTAATCAAGTCTTCTACTCCTGTTAAATTACGGTTCAAAAAATAAATAGCATTTCTGAATATCTGAATAACTACCATTTCATAAGGAACATCTATTGTTCCGTCCTGTGAAATTACTCTCATATCAGTTCTCCTCACTCTGCATAAACGGCGGTAGTTCCTCTGACTGCTTGTCGGCTGTGTCGGTCGGCTCTACATCAATTATGTTGTCCTCGTCAAAATCTACTGTGTTTGCATTCTGCTCAATATCATAGGCAACATCCTGTTCAAGCATTTCATCGTGGCTGACTTCCTCGTAATCATCTTCTTTACCAAAACCGCTATGAGTATTGTTGATAGCTTTAAGAAGTCTGTTCTTAACAGTTTTCATAGCCATCTGGTCTGCGAATTTTTGATGAACTCCGTTTCCGGTCTCCTTATATCCGTATCCCTGTTTCCAAGCTGTCTTTATCTGTGCCATAGTCATAACTTCTGCAATCCTCTCGCCATTTCCCATAATCGCTACCGCATAAGCACCAACAATCTTGTCATTGTCGATATTCTCAAAGCTCTGTTCGTGGCAATCAATAATTGTCTTTGCGTCCTCCTTGTGGTACTTGAATACATCCCCTTTATAAATAACTGATGCATTAATGTCTTTAAGCCCATATCTTCTAGCAAGACAAGTTGCGCCATAAACAGACGGCTGACAGCTTAATTTGCCCGCATAAGCGACTGGGTAACACTGCTTCTTTCTTATTGATAATCCGTCTGTTACCATTTCGATAAGTGCATTTTCAATACTTGCCCTTGTGCAGCTCTGTAATACAGGCTTCTTATTCATATCTACTGTGTCCTGTAAAATAAGCATTGCCGACATAAGCTCGTTTGTATAGTTATAATCTTTAGGGAATGTTAAGCCAAATTTCTCTTTCTGCTTAATTTTTACAACCATTCCCTCTGTAAAATCTTTTGCTACAAGCTCTCTGCTTTCAGCTTCTTTCTTTTCCGCAACTGCTGTATTCTCTGCCATAATTAATCCTCGCTTTCTACTTCTTTAAATTCGCCATCAACTAATTTATAGAATATATCTTCTTTGATACGTTCTCCGTCTACATATTCTGTTTTTACGCACTTAGGAATCCATATATAATTACCACTATCATTTGCTTTATCAGTTCTAATCCATTCGGCTAATGTTATCCAACTACCGATTTTTGCCTTTGCTATTGAATTGCAGCCTGCTGCCATAACCACAGAGTTATTACCTTCTGATGTTATCTGCGCGTAATCTCCACTACTGCCTATCCGTGCGGAATATCCACTACTGCCTATCCGTGCGGAATATCCACTACTGCCTATCTGTGCGGAATCTCCACTACTGCCTATCTGTGCGGAATCTCCACTACTGCCTATCTGTGCGTAATCTCCACTACTGCCTATCTGTGCGGAATATCCACTACTGCCTATCCGTGCGGAATATCCACTACTGCCTATCTGTGCGGAATCTCCACTACTGCCTATCTGTGCGTAATCTCCACTACTGCCTATCTGTGCGGAATATCCACTACTGCCTATCCGTGCGGAATATCCACTACTGCCTATCTGTGCGGAATCTCCACTACTGCCTATCTGTGCGTAATCTCCACTACTGCCTATCTGTGCGGAATATCCACTACTGCCTATCTTTGCGTAATCTCCACTACTGCCTATCTTTGCGTAATCTCCACTACTGCCTATCCGTGCGGAATATCCACTACTGCCTATCTTTGCGTAATCTCCACTACTGATACCAACATCGTCTGCTTTGACTGTCTCAACTTTTGTTTTCTCAATTGTAAAATCTACGCAAGCCTTAATAAACCCTTTAAGCCCAAGTTTTGCACCAATATGGAGCTTATTTGTAGCTGTTTTATCCTTTCCTTTATAAATATCTCCAATAGCTTCAACATCTGCAAAATCTGAAATGTTGCCATCTTCATCAATAAGTGGATAATAATTCAACACATCAAATGGATTTTCACAGAAATGCATTACACCCGCTTCACATATTTTGTTTCCTTTTTCTTCGTAAGTAGTATTTTCTTCGTATTGCTTGCCTTTGCATATCATTCCTCTGTTAAATGCCTTATATCCTTTTATACTCATCGATTCTCCTCTCTTTGCTTCTCATCTCTCCATGCTTTAAATTGCATATTCAAATCTTTCACTTTTACCTCAATCTCGTCTACCTCTTCCTCTTGTTCGACTAAATAGCCGACAATTTCAAGCATATTGTGTAAAACATCTTCTTTTGACAGATTTGTTCTTATTTCATCCATTTTTACACCTCATTAAAAACCTGAACCGCAAACAGTTCATTAGGTGTCTGCTTGAATAAAACTCCGTCAGATATGACTGTATACATATATCCGTCATACTTAAGCTCTACAGTATGTTTCTTACCGCCCATGTAATAGTTTCTCTTCTTAATACTCATGTTGAACCTCCTATAATCCAAGTAACTTTTTGAGTTCTTCTTTCATTTTCTCTGTTTCTTCTCTCATTCTCTCAACTTCGTCACTCAACTGCTCCCTACTTTTATCAGCAAGTCTAATTACCATTTTGTACTCTTCCTCTGAAACTGACTCTTTAAGCGCATGTAAAACAGTAACTGCCTCTGCCATAATATTGTTTTTTGTACCTCTAAATGTAACTTTTCCGTCTTCCGCTTTAATCATTTCTATACCTCCATATTTTCAATCACAAGTTCTTTGTCCTGTGTATGTTTTAACAAGATTAGTTGGTTATCAATCTGTGGTATTCTCCAATCGTCAACACTCTCTGTATCATCAATGATAATTGGAAAATTAACGCTTGCCACTTTCTGAAAAGCTCGGCATATGTCAACTTCCGTTAGCATCCTTGCGCCATGATTGAGATTTCTTGCATACGCTTCACCATTGTAAACAAAGTCGCAGCACTCCTCGGTATCACCATTTAAGAGTGGCCTGAAAAGCTTTGCTGTGGCAAAATTCAGATACTTATTAACATCAGCCTGTAAAAGCTCGTTTTTCTTTCGAGTAAACTCTTTCAGCAAATCAAGCTTTCTTTCCCAATCAGCAATTTCTTGATTGAGGTCTTTCCTCTTATCTTCAAGGTCGGCTATGCTATCGTCTATACGCTTGTTATTTGCCACACCAAGCTCAATCCTCGCATTAGTCGATGAAACTTGCCTTAACAGTTCGTTTCGCTCGTTTTTGAGCTTTCTGATAAGTTCTGATGTATCGTTTTCATCGGCAAGGACTTTCTCTTTTTCCTCGATTTTAGCTTTAAGTGCCTGATACTCACTGTTGCCTGTCATGTCAACATCAGTAGGTACCATTCCAAGTTCTTTAGCGATGTTATCACGTTCAAACTCGTTAGCAACAGTATCACGCTTTTCTGTCAGCTCCTTAAGCTCTGCTTCAAGGTCAGCTATTTCTTTCTTCTTGTCCTCAATAGCCTGTTTGAATTCCTTGCTGTCACTTGATAATGAATTGCCCTTATCCTCAAGCTCTTTAAGCTTCTTCAATTTTTTATCACTAAAATCAGTTCTCAAACTCTCTATTGTATCTTCCGGCAATCTCTGACCGCACATCGGACAATTAACACTGCTTTCATCAAAGGAAAGTGCCTTTGCTTTTTTCCAGTCAGCACGTACCTTTGCTAAGTCTATTGCGCAATCTCCAATCCCTCTTTCGGAGTTTTTAATGCTAGCTTTTCCGGCTCTTATCATTGACTCTGTTTTGCGGATTGAAACATCGAAGCCGTCAATCTGTGACTGTATCTCCATGCGCTTTTTCTGATTGTCAGCATTGGCTTTTCGCTCCATATCTGAAAGCTCAAACTTAAGGTTCATAATGTCCTCTGTAGCCTTTCGTTTGTCCTCTAAAATCTTATTGTAGTCAGACAACTTATCTTCAATTTCCTTAAGCTGTGGCTCGTATGTTTTCTTTTGCAATTCAAGCTCTGCAAGGTCTGTATACTCATTGGTGGAATGAATTGTATCAATCCTCGTTGAGATTTCGTTTCTTTCCTTGACGAGTCCTTTTGAGCCATTCCTACCGCCTGTGCCGTTTAGCTTGCCACGGCATACTTTTTTGAGCTGGTCTACATCGCCATCATCAAACATTGGTTTAAGTTCAGCAAACTGTGGAAACATATCACAGATTTCTTCATCAGTATGTGTGCCAAAATAGCTTGCAAGGGCTAATCTCTGCTCTGCCTGTGACTTGTTGAGTAATGTCATGGCATTTAAACAAAATGGTAATATTCCAAGCTCTGCCATGTTGTCATTGATGTACTGATTGTAGTCAGCCATTTTATATGGCACATCATTAATCGAGTAATCAGTAACACTTCCTGTAATCTCGCCTTTTTTGTTGCGTTTCTGCCTTGTAACCTTTTTCAGAGTCTTTGCTTTTCCGTCAATCTCAAATGTGACAGCCCTCACAATGTCAACATCGTCAATCTCAACTCCGTTTTCATCATGCGGTCTTATGCCTGTAATCTCCCTGTCGTTCTCGTCGTGACAATTCAGCACATCAAGAATAATTCTCTTAACTGTTGATTTGCCGACTTCATTCTGACCGGACAACACAGTTTTCATTGAAAAATCTGTGTCTAATGTGTTTTTGCCGTAGAATTTACAAAAATTCTGTGCAAAAATGTGTGTAATCTTCATTGCGTTTCCTCTCTTTCTATTATTTGTTTATGGTTTTTAGAATCAAATTTCCGTGTAGGCTTGATTTCTTCACTACTCTTAGGTATGAGTCCGACTCCGATACGAAAAGCCACTCACTCGCCACGTAATGAGCCTTGTTGAGCAACGACTTCTGCTCTCTCGTTAATGGCTTCAATCGGTATCGTGTATCGCCTAACCTAATTCGTCTTACATTGTTCATTTAGCTTCTCCATTTCTTTATCTAGTAACGCTTGAAAGTCAAACGATTTGTCTTTGTGCCGTTTAGCTCGATATAATTCTTGTAGGTAATCGTTAGCACTCTGACGTTTCAATTGGCTACCAATCGCAGTAGATGTCAAGGTTTCCATTTCCGCTTCCCTCGTCATATACAATTCCCTGTATGCCAACAGGAGTATCAACCACACTTCCATGTGGTAAATCGTCACTTGCAATTACCGCGTATTCGTTTTCGTCTACAACAAGTCCATGCTCGTTTAGATGTCTGCCCGGAATATTTAGACCGCCTCCGGGTAACGCTCTCTGTGAGTACCACGTATAAGTGTAATCGCCATATCTGACTCGTCCCAGCTTCTTAAACCGGCTACAACTGTATTTCTTACGGCAAGTCGGAACTGTTGGCTCTTCATAGGTCTGCTCAACTACAACCGGTTCATTCTGAACTACTGTTGGCTCAATCTTTCCAAGCATTACGCTATTAATATAGGAAGTAACACCGGCTGTCAGCTCAATTTTGCTATCTGCTTTCGTTGCTATTGGCTTTAAGGTCATAGTTCCAATTATTGAAATTGATAACATCAATATCAGTTTTCTTTTTCTCATGCGGTTCGCCCTCCTCTATGAGACATATTGCAATCAGTATCAGCCAAAATACTGTTACGATTGCTCCAACGATAATACTCGCTGTCTTAATTCCGTATGCCACCGATAATTCAAGGAAAAATGCAAATGCTAATGCTCCGAAAATCGAATAGCCACAACCTGTATAGAATTTTTCTTTTAAAGTTCTTTTTCTCATACAATCACCTCTCTATGCAAAGCTCTGTTGAGCGTTTGCATCATGAATAAGCTCATCAAGATACTTAGGCACGACATAGCAATCAATGAACTCATGCACATCGTCTATATACTTTCTCTTGATACTCTTATAAGTAGATACGCAGCCATACTCACGCTTTAGCTGCGTCCATATATCAGAAAATGTCTTATGTCTGATGCTGTTGTCCCTGTATGCTTCGCTCTGCTTGCCACCAAGGATATTTACAACTCTGCGCTTAACGTGCTGTTGTATCTCATCAATATCGCAACTGTAAAGTGGTGCATTTTCCTTAAGCTCGCTCACATCATCTTTTATGTCGTTTACTTTCTGCTCTAATTCTGTATAGCCCTGTGCTAAAAGTTGTATCTGACCGCCTGTTGTCTTTGGCATACCATAACTGCCTGTTTTTCTGATTGACGGAAGTACCTCTGATGTCACCCATTTACGAAACTTCTTAGCATTAGGCTTGTCGCTTCTAAGAATTACTGCATACAAACCGCTTTCTGTTATGAAATTTGTCTCTCCGGCTCGACTGCCTAGATTTAATCTAGTCAGTTCATCTTCATCTAATCTCTTTGCTACATCTGTAGCATTTTTGATTTCCAATGCCTTGCAAATATCAATCAAGCAAAACATAGGTTCATCATTTATTACTGCTGTTCGGATTTCTCCAAACTCTTCATTATTGAAAATTTGTAAATCGTTCATGTTTTCTCCTTTCTGTGGTATAATCCTCTTATTCTAAATAAGAAAAGAGGTGTAAATATGGCTACTGAACAATGTGTGTCAGCTTATGCTACTGCTAAAATTTGTGGTTTTAACGGCTCATATAGTGATTTCAAAAAACTGTACGACCAATACTGTGATGAAATTATCAAAACATTGCCTAATGAAAAACCACAATTAGCAAAAGTCGAACCAGCTAACAATCCATTCCGTACCCTAAATTACTTCTAAAAGCTTTAATCACTGGGGAAATGGCGGTAAGTGCTTTAATCGACAGTTCAATGTCGGTTTCTTCCGGGTGCTTATCGCCACTTTTGATTTCTCTGTAATCATCAACAATATCCATGGCGATATGCTGTGCAAATTCATCAATGCTGATATATCGAGAATCCTCTTTTTCAGCAATTACACTTTTTCCGTCCTTGTCTGTTATTGTGTATCTCTCTTTGCTCATCCAATTCACTTCCTTTCTAAGGTATAATCTCCCTATCTGATGAAACACGAGAGCCAAAATGAGCCTCATAGCCATCTTTAAATTTGATACTCTCGATACCGCCCACATATTTTTGATTTAACTGTAGTGTTCGCAAGTCTGTGGCAATATCAAACGCATTCAAGTCAATTGTTAGTACAGGAAATCCGGCTCTGTCTTGTTTCAATTCATAGCTTCTCACTCCGTCTATTTTGTGACCATCAATGTAGATTTCTGTAAAAATCTTTTCGCCCTCAACCTGTCTAATTTCGATTTTCGACATTTTTACTCCTTTCTCTCTACTCAATAAAATAAGAAACTTCTACGCCAAAATAATTAGCAATCTTAATTAGCTTGTCTGTTTTTGGCATTGATTTTCCTGACTTCCAATCCGAAAAAGTACTTCGTGCCATTCCGAGTTCCTCCGACAGTTTGTAAAACGAAACGTTTCTAGCTTTTATGAGCGTATCGAGTTTCTTAAAGCTCGCCTGTCTTTTTTTCTTGTTCAATTTCCCATCTCCTTTCTTGACAATAGTTAGGAAATCCGTTACAATAAAAAGCGCCATATTAGGCAAAATACGCTAGGAGGTAAAAACCTTGAAAGCAATTTTGATTTTGCCTGTTCCATATTTGCGAGGTCGCATTTAAAATGTAGCAATCGGTGTAGCGCATTTTGGGCAGTAAAGCTCGATAAAAAATCACGGCTGGCATATCCGGTAATATGCCGTGCTATGTTAGATACTCCTCCCAATCCGTCAGCTAATGGCAATTAGACTGCTGAACTTAAACTGCATAAGTGACGGAACATTTAAAGAAGCATTGGTACTACACAGTGCGTCGAAAGACTGCAAAATGTATGTGGTGTAAAAAATAAGGCAACGGCTGTTAGTGGTAGTACACTAACAGCTTTTGTTTTTTAGTTCAAAAATCCTAACTATGTCTTGATAAAAATTAGAAAATCGTGTATACTATGAATTGTCCAGAAACATAATATTATTTTCTCAATTTTATTTTTTATTGAGTTGAGATTTCCTAACTTCTTTTTCATTCTACATTAGGAAGTCTTATTTGTCAACCCCAAATGTTGAGAAATCACAACTTTTTTTAAGGAGATTTTCTATGTACGAAAGATATTGTAAATTAAGAGACTCAAAAGGGTTAAATGATTCAGAAGTGGCTAAATATGGTGGTTTCCCTAAAAGTACTTTTTCAGATTGGAAAAAAGGAAAAAGCTGTCCAAAATTGTTTAAGCTGGTAAAAATTGCAGAATGTCTTGATTGTTCACTTGATTATTTAGTTACCGGAAAAGAGCACCATTCAGTTGTCGAGGAGGCAACAAAAGACTTGGCTCTGTCGAAAATGGATAGTAGAATTAAAGACTATGCGTTGAAATTATCTAAATTGTCGGATAAAGAGCAAGAAAATATTATGAATTTAATAGATATGATGTATGAAAATACTCAAAATAAATCAAATTAATAAGAAAGGTGGTATTTTATTATGAGTAAAACTGTTAAATGTCCTAAATGGGGTTGTGATGGTGTTGGCATACCTGTTGATACCAAGAAAAAATTCTCATTCGGTAAAGCACTTGTTGGCAACACAGTAGGTGGTCTCTTCGGGCCTGTCGGTGCCGTTGTCGGTACTGCTACCGGAATTAAAGGCAAGAACGGCAAAACAAAGTTTGTGTGCTCAAAGTGTGGTAACGTTTGGGAAAAGAAAATATAACCACAAGGCAGAGTTTTTACTCTGCCTCTATTTTTCCTTTAATAAATATGTACAAGTACAATAACAGGTCTTTATCTTCCAAGCCCTCAATCATTTTAATTATTTCATCCTTATATTCCATACAATGCCACCTCCGATACATCAATTATAGAACATTTGTTCTTAAACGTCAATAAGGACGGCAGAATAATCCACCGCCCTACCGAAACTTGAAGAGTTCTCTTGTTTGAGAACATCATTACTGTAGCACTTTAAAGTGTTTTATTTTGTCGAATATTGACAACATGGACTGTTTTGTAACCCTATTCCTGTAAAATAATTGAGAGGGCTTATGCTCTCTCTTTTTATGTGCAAAATCCTATTTGTGATAGTCTGCTAAACCAAAGTTTAGATAATACAAAGAAGAGCTTGAATTCCAAGTCTGAAGCTAATCATACCCATAACAATAGGCACTATGTGGCGCATTTGAAGGCGGCTCTCAACGCTTTATGTTCCAATACATTTATTTATATGATGTACACTACATAATAAATAACCCCGACATTTTGTGTACTGCTATTATTATTCCAAAGAAGTACAGTAAAATCTTTATAGATATTTCTTCCAATTGATATGCCCTTGCCGCCAGCATAAATTATAGGAAGCTGCGTAATAATCCCTGCATCGCTTGGCAAAGAAAATGAAAAAGAGTATTCTCTATCGGAATTTCCAGTAACTGTTATTGATTCAGCCTTATGCAAGACAACAATATGATTTTTTACTAATGCATTAAGCTTAGTATTAATCTCGCTCTCAGTATAGTATCTATCATCATGGGTGTGAGGTTTCGGAGTTCTGGCATCCGACAGTCGGCTATCAGTGGTATTTACCTTAAAACTTAAACTCTGGTTTAATTCATCGTATTTGTCATTCAAAATCTTGCCTTGACTCGCGTCTAATGCGTTTCCAGTAGTAGAAGTCGTGAGGTTATTCGCCAAATCTTTAAAGGCAAAGCTTTTCAAATCAGCGAACCACTTCTTAATTTTTCCGAAGCCGACCGACACTTTTTCACCAGAAACAAGGTTTGCTCTAGTTGTTGTAGCGGCAAAAGTAACTGTTGTATCGCTTATATTTCCACCTTCTGCAACCGCTCCGATATTGGCAGGAGTTATGTTTACATTTCCTCTGCGATAATATGCTTCTTTTGCACCTTTTACTCCTGTTACCGGTGTGCCGGCAAGCACATCCCAATATCTATCAACAGTTAAATATACGTTACTTCCGGCAGGAATTATATTACCAGCCCCCTCTTTAAAATCAGTGGTTGTGGTAAACTGGTCGGTTATATTGTACATATCACCAGAATTAGCATCCGCTGTGCTCGGTAAGTCGGCAAAGTTGATTGTTCCAAGAGGTCTTAATGCTCCGCTGAAGCTCTCAGATATTTCTTTAACTTGTTCTGCGTACTTTTGCGCTTCCGACTCGCTCTTTGCAGAGTTAGTCTCACTTGTCCTAGCATTGGTTTCAGAAGCCTTGGCTTTTGTTTCGCTTGCCTTAGCATTGTTTGCAGAAGTTGACGCGCTAGTAGCAGAAGCCTTGGCATTAGTTTCACTGTTTTTTGCGTTAGCTGCGCTTGTAGACGCATTAGCCTCTGATTTCTTAGCATTAGTTTCACTGGCCTTAGAATTTGTTTCGCTTGTCTTAGCGTTACGTGCAGAGATAGACGCACTGTCCTCACTTGTCCTAGCATTGGTTTCAGAAGCCTTGGCTTTTGTTTCGCTTGCCTTAGCATTGTTTGCAGAAGTAGCTGATTCTTGAGCTTTGCTTGTGGCAAGTTCTGCCGATTTTTGAGCTTGTGAAGCAGAACTGCTTGCTGAGTTGGCTTTTTCTGTCGCAGTTTGTGCTGATTTTTGAGCCTGTGACACGGATTGAGCCATGCCGTCAAGGTAACTCTGAATAAGTCTTTGAATTTCAACGTCAAAATCCTCAACAGTTCCCATTCGCTTAACTATTCCGGGTGCGAAACACATCCATATCTGCTGTTTTTTCGTGTCGGAATCGGTCGATACCGCCCATTCTCCAGCTTTCATTTTTAAAGGGTCAAACTCCGCGTATGCCCCTCGTCTCATTTGAATTGCCATAAGCTACACCTCGCTTTCATCAATGCCCAATTTCTGACACAATCTTGAAAACTTATCTTCCAATTCATCTATGTGTTTTTGCATTTTATCAATCTTCTGCTCGTCTCCAGCAAGTCTTAAGATTAAAAATTGCTCATAGTTCATGCCGTAGTACAATGTATCATCATCCGATGTTGCTTTGTTTTGGAAAATCATATCAAGATTTTCATTGACATGCCCTTTATCTTTAAGATTCTCGATTATATCCTGTGCCATCGCTCCAAAATATAACGGCTTGTCTGAATATCCTTGTCTATTAAGATTGTATTGAAATAAATCGACCGAGCCTACTGCATCAATATAATCTTGATTAATTGCTTTAATATTCTTTTTTAAGTGTTTATCTGACGAACTCCATACCCAAGTAGTATCAACTTGGAAACTTAAGGCACTGCCATTCCAACCGCAATGGTATGTATGACCTGTTGCATCGCCACACATTGCATATCCTCTATCGGTTTCTCTAAATTTATCAGAGCCTATCTCTTGAGCATACATTGTCTGTGCACCTATAGAGCCTGTGGCTCCATAGAGTGTAATCAAATTCTCATCATTTTTAACAATTCGCAAGACCGCACCATTCATCCAAAGCTCATAATTGTTTCCCGAATTGTCAGTAGCTGTTAAATCAATCGTTGAATTACTTAAATTTCCGTTCAGTGCAATACTTCCACCGGACATATTAAGATTTGAAGCGTTTACTTTTCCATCGCTATCAACTGCAAACACTCCACTGCCAATATTAATTGTTCCGCCCACAATATTCTTGCCAGTAATTGTTGTTCCTATGATGTCCTCAGCGTCAACTGAACCGGCCTTAACATCAAGTGCATTTACATAGCTTGTAGTCACTGTGTCTTTGGTTATCTGAGTGACTTTAGCAGTAGTGTCAGCCACATTATCCCAAGCAATTTTCACACTGCTATCAAGTGCAATGCCTTTATTATCCAGCGTTACAAGTGTCTTTCCGTTTGCGTCTTTGACATACTGCTTGCCGTTTGTGTTATTCTCACCGCCTAAAGTGAGTGTGCCACCATGTGCCCAGTCAAAATTAATGCCGATAGCCGACATAATATTGAAAATAGCGTTTCCGTCTTTATCTATGCCGGCTTTCCATGTTTTGCCGTAATCATTTGAAACCGCTAAGCCATTAGCTGTCATTTTCCACTGTATGTTGCTCGAATTAAGGTCGGCTTTGTTATGCATGATGTAAATAATTGAGCCGTCCTCTTGCACCTGTTCAGTCTTAAAAAGTCCGAGCGATTGAGACATTAGCTGTGTCAGCAATTGCATTTGCTTATCATATACACTTAGTTGTGCCTGCGCAACTTTCCTAGCTTGTACGACAGCCTTTGTCTCACTACTGAATTTATCAGCACTATTTCTTGAAGCATTTTCAGCGTCACAAGAAATTTTTGTGCCACTTCCAACTGTAAATGTTCGGTTGGAAATAAAACAGCTATAGGTATTCTGCTTGCGGTCTGTCACAAGTGCCACATCTCCGCTCTCAATCAGTGGGTTTGACAAGAGTGTAGCATCAAGCGGTCTGAACCTCATGCCACCGATTTTTTTGAAGATATAATTTGCAACTGCCTGTGCCTTGTCTGCCGAAATAAACGGATTATCAGAGATTGAGACTACATATCCCTCTTTTCCGGCAAGCGCGTTAACATCTTTTGTCTTGTCCTCTTTTGAGGTTACAATAACTTTAACACCTGTAATCACAACATCATCAGTCGCAACATTCAAGTCTTTTTGCGTGTAAATATTGTGGTAATTTCTCGCTTCTGTAAATGTTCCACCGTCAGCGATATCTCCACTTGAATAGTTGGTGAAATTTCCACCATCAACGCTATCTCCGTCAGAGTATGGTGTAGTTTTCGTGCTAAAAGTTCCACCATTGTAATTTTGGCTCCCAAATTGGCTCATATCATACCAGCCGATAAGCAATTCGCCATCGTGACCGCATTTGCCCCATAATCCGCTCAACTGCAAGATGTAGGCTATCACCTGCCCATATGTGAGCTTTTGATTATCACTCGGTATCTCGTTAATCACGTAATCAGAGTTGTCAAATCTCGCCATAGTAAAAGGTACATCACACTTAATGCAAGCGTCTCTGACCACCTCATACGCTGTCGTAGGGTAGCTTAAATTGCTGTCATACTCGCGATTGAAATTATTAATATTGTCAAGGCAAGTAAGCGTTATGAGTGAGCCGTCATAGCTTGTTTCGCTAACTCTATACTCACCGATTTTTAGTTTTTCGGTTGTGCCATCAGAAAAGCTTTTTGAAACATATGCTGTTACACTTGCCTTATCAAAATCATACTTGCTGTAATCTTCATAAATGTTATTCAGCTTAATTTTCAGTTTTCCGGCAACCAAAGCCCCGATTGTGAAAGCGCCATTGCTCGACGTTGAGTCATTGACCTCGAAGCCATTCGCCCACAGCTCACTATCACTAATAGGGATTTTTTCACCGCTTGCCGTAACTATGTCAGCGAAGCAATTTACGTTTATATCATTGTCGAGCATTACTGCCCTTTGCCATTTAGCCGATACGTTAAGCATTAAATCACCGCCTTATACTTCTATGAGGTCGAAACTCAATGTCTCATACCTCTTATTGTTGATAGTCCATATCTTGATAGGTGCGCTTCTATCACCTACATAGAATGTGCGTGTTTCATCAGTGCCACTCATAGCGTCAGGATATGTCACTCTGATATATTCGGGGTTTACCATTTGAAGTATCTTTGCTGTCCTAGCCGTGTCTGTACCACTCCATGACAATTTAAGCTGTCGTTTCTGTGCTATTCTGTTTTTATGCATTTGAGCGTCCTGTGTACGTCCACTGTCGCTTGCAGACACATCAATCATGCCCCATTCAAAAGTTGACGGAGTAGGTAATTCCACTCCGTCTACTAACATCATTGCCATATTGTTACCTCGTAAAAAGACACCCACGCAAGGGTGAGTGTCTTAGCCAAATTCATTTGCTACAATATATCGTTGTCCATGCTTTGCCTTGCCTACCTGTGTCATGCGATAGAGGGTTTCGCTGTCACACTTAAACACATTTTCAATGATAGGCGCAGGGTTTCCACCGGCATTATAGTTCATCATTACTTGTGCCATACCCTCCATGACAGCCTGTTTAATTCCTTCGGTGATTTGTTGGTTATTTGCTACCACGTTTTTGCCATTTGAGAACCTACCGACTAACTCGTTATGATTAATAAAAGCCATGCCGTCCTCTCCCCTTGGGAAAATTCCGCCACTAGCAAGCCTTGGAATATGCACTTTCGGAACCAACGATACTCCGCCCCAATTTGTACCGGCCACCTTAGCAGCCATAGAAACAACTTTGTTAAATCCTCTTAATAAAGAGTTAATTCCACTGACAACAAAATTAACCCCATTCTCTATTTTTGAAATAACGTAGTTCATAGCTCCTGTAACGCCGCCTCTTATTGAACTCCACACATAATTAAACGCGTTTGTAATTCCATTTTTCATAATATTAAAGCAGTTTACAACAGGCGAAATAACATTGCCATTAAACCAACCCGCCACACTTTGCCAAGTAGATATAACAAAGTTCTTTGCTACGCTAAGTGCCGATGTTATGCCAGCTTTCAACATATTAAAAAAGTTTGAAATCGGTTGTATTACTGTACCGCTAAACCAACTTGCCACCCCTTGCCACGTTGAAAAGACAAAATCTTTTGCTGTCTGTATCGTTGTCTGTATAAACGTTTTTAAAAAATTAAACAGATTTGAAATTGGAGTAATTACATTATTATTGAACCAACTTGAAGCTACTATCCAAATTGCTTTAATTATTATCCAAATACCTTGAAAAATCTGTTGTGCTCGTGTAGCAAAGCCTTTAAAAAAGCCAACTATTGGTTCAATTACTGCGGAACTGAACCATTCCGAAGCTCCTTGCCACACAGTTACTATGTCTTTCCATAAAGAACCGAAAAAGCCACTTATGGTTTTCCACATATCTTTAAAAAATGAAACTACAGGCTCAATGACATTTCCATTGAACCATTCGCCAACTGTTGAAAATAGTTCACAAATTGCGTTCCAATTATCTTTTACCACAACAACAATCGTTGCGACTGCTGCCGCTATTGCTCCAACAATTACTGCTGGCAATGCTGCCACACCGGCTAATATTGCTCCGATTGTAGCTAATGCAACACCTATCACCATTAAAATCTCATTTACCCAGCTAAATCCGTCTTTTAACATTTTGACAAAATTTACAATAGATAAAATTGTTCCGGCTATTGTCGAAAAAGCAGAACCGATTGTTGCTAATAGGTCTACTGCCCCTGTTCCGAATGCGGCCGTTATTGCATCACCCAAACTCAAACCACTGAATAATCCCTCTATGAGTAATCCAAGATTTGTTGATAGTGAAGCAAAAATCGTTTTAAATGCTTGCATTATTGCCGTTCCAATGCCGGCTCCTTCTACAAGCTCAAATCCAATTTTTGAAGCTATTGCCTGTGCTATCGCTTTTGATAATGATTTTCCAATAAAAGCGAGTGCCACTGAACCTAATTTTAGTGAAATTATCTTTTTTATCAGCAATGTACCAACTATTATCTCAACAGTTTTAATGTCCAAATTGCTTAAAAAATCCGTAATACCTTTGAGTACGTCTTTCCACGACACATTTTTAATTGCCGTGGTTAGCATGGTGTATATTCCTTGTACCCATGCGTTAATAGTTTTTGCTAGTAACGCAAAATCAAAATTCTTAAAAAATCCATTAATGCCGTTAGCAATCGACAAGCCAAAATTAGTCCAGTCGAATGTTGTACCGAATGAATCGAGAAAATGCAAAGCTGTGTTTAGTGAGCCAGCTATTGTTGCACCCAAATCATAAAAGAGTCTTGGACTGATTAGACCATTGAGGAAGTCTGCAAGTCCTTTTCCAAAATTATCAGCTTTCCGATAAATCTTCTTCCAATCAATGCTCTCCATAGCTCTCGCAAGAGCGTCACCGATGTACTTTCCAAGTGAGTATAAATCTTTGATTGATGATTTATATTTTTCAATCAATCCATCGGTTTTTTTCAGTGAGCTATTAACACCACTGCCAGCTCCACCGCCGCCTGAACCGCCACTGCCTGAACCGCCGCCACTGCCACTATCGCTGTTATCGTCAAGTGCGTGTATCTCGTCTATGCTAAGCAATGTCTTTTTCAGTTTTTGGGCTTTCTTATTCGACTTATCGGCACTATCACCAATGTCGCCTACTCCGCCAGCTATGTCCTCCATGCCGTCAACAGTAGCACCGCCACCACTTATCTCGATAGTCCATCCAAAGATTGCTCCGAGTGCGTCAGCTACAGTTCTTGTGAAACTGATAACCTTGAGCATTACCTTATTTAAGGCTTGAACAAACGGCTTTAAAGCATTGATTACTACGCTACCTATGATACTGCCCCATGCTTGGAACTCTTGCTTAAGGACTCTTACACTATTCGCCCATGTCAATTTGTTATCGTAAAGGCTTTTTATCCTCTACTTCTTATAGTTTCCTATAAGTTCAGCGTACATTTTCAACCACAAAAATAAGACGCATTTCTACGTCTTATGGTTGTCGAGCACTCTTGGGAAGATTATATTTATTCACTTCCTACGCGTTACAGTGTCAATCAGCCTTTCGCTATCTGATTGATTACCTCGGTATTGACTTATTGACTTATCCATTTATATCCGTATGCTGTCCTGTCGGGTTTATCAACTACTTTGTGTATGGCTTTGTAATTGACCCCCAACACTTTGCCAGCGTCAGATATTCTATCATACTCCTTGACTACTTTATTTGTTTTTATGTCAATTTGAGCTATTTTCCTACCCTTTTTTAGTTTAGTATACATGCTCAAATCTTTTATCGGAAAATCTTCTTTATAAACAAAAATATATCCATTGGCATTTTTATAACGATGTTTCAATGCCCCTATCAGTGTTGTCCTGTTTGTTCCTGTTTCGGTTGAAGCCTGTGCTATGCTATCAAATTCTTTGATATAATTGCCTTTTAGGTCACATTGAATAACTTTTCTCTGATTGATAGGTTTTGGCTTTACATATGTCTTAGCTCCATTAGCTTTATATTCATCTTCAAACATGAATTGATAGCCTTTACATGTCAGCATTTTGTTTTTGCAACATAATAATACATCAACATTACCAAAACCATATTTCTCGGCTTCCATCGCACTATCGTATCTTTCTATGAATGTTCCGTCCTTATCTAGCCTTACGACAGCTCTTGCGTTGTGTCCACCAACACCGCCCTTATTCTCATTATATCCATCTCTGTATGTGTTATACAAAGATATATAAAATCTTTCAAGTCGCAATGCTTTCTGTGAACTATTGCATTTATCAATCACTTCCCATTCAAAGTTGTCCTTGCCATATTCTTTAATTGCTCTGTGAAATAAGCAATCCTCTTTTGGCGAACACCTTAAATGTTGTTGAACCCTAGCGTGATAGTTTACTGTTTGTCCGATATATAATTTTCCGTTTACTTTATTTGTAGCCTTATAGATATAATACGTTCTCATTAAATCACCTCGAACATATTATATCAAAGTATGTTGTCTAAATCAACTTAGTTTTCACCGACTTTGCTCGATTTTTCATCAGCATATTACTATGCTGCGCGACACATGAAACTAACGTTTCGTTTATCGGCTGTTTTGGCGAAGTCTCCCTGTGCAGCTTGCGTATTTGCCATGACATAATTATATCTTAGCAATACCTTTTCAGCTTGCGTCATGGATTTAATATTTGCGTCAAGCCCGTTTTTCATAGCCCACTCTGAAAGTGTGGCTTGTGTTAAATCAAGTCCGTATCTCCTTAATGGCGCTATTGTTCCCGAAAAAATGGATTGTAAGCTCTTTGCAACATCAGCTTGGTCTACATCGTAGAACGAGGCCATATCGCCCGCTAATCTTGTAAGATTAAGCGACATATCAGCCATACTGTCTGTAGTCTTGTATAGCGTGTTATTTTGGCTCATAAGGGCTTTATTTGCCACTGCCGTACCATTTGCCACTTGCTCTGACGAAATACCTATAGAAGTACCTAACGCTTGGAAACGGCTTGATATTTGCTTAACTGTCAGCTCTGACATTCCAAAATCTTGAATTGATGTTTTTGTAAAATCATCAACCTTGCTTGCCATGTCACCAAACGTGGTATCTACTACGTTTTGAACCTCTGTTAATTGGCTCGCTAAATCAACTGCACTGCCTATTTTTCCTACAGCTCGCATAACCATCCAATAAGTTGCGTAAAACTTACCGATAGTTGAAGCCAAGCCCCTGAATCCACTCCTTGTACTCTTAATCGACTTGCTCGTGTTCGAAAAGCCTGTTACAAGTGACCTACTAGCCGAACCAACTTTTGAGCCTTGTTGCGACAGATTAGCAAGTGCGTTAGTCATTTGAATTATGTTGTTGCTGACTCTCGGTGCGTTAGATAATGTTGTCATTACCTCTTTTAAGGCGCTGCCAAGGTTTCTGATATTATCCGCAGCATATCCGGCTGATTTTGAACCGAGCTTTGAGATTGAAGCTGTTAGCTGTGTAATCTCTGCTGATTGCTTTGAGATATTCGCAAAGCCCGACAATTCTGTTGCCATGCTCTTTAAAGCACTTGCCGAGCTGACAAGTCTTGCAGTATCAAGGTTACCGAGCTTTTCCATGTTAGTTGCAATCTTGCTAAAGGTACGAGTGTCAATACTGCTCACGCTTCTAAGTGATGTTGCAAGTTGTGACATTCCGCTCGCAAAATTGCTTATGCTCGCACCATTGAGGGAATTGAGAGTACTTCCAAGTCCTTGCAACTTAGCTTGTAAATTGCCTATGGCTCTAGTCGCTTGCTGCGCGTCCGACTTGATTTGAAGCTCAATGCTCTCTGCCATTTTCTCACCTCCCTGTATGTAATAAAAAAGAGAGCTACACTAAAGTAGCTCTCATGTATTTAGTCTTTGAGCAGATAGTATGTTGTAATTAATCCAACATATCCATCTTGCTTAAGACCTCTATTCTTTTGAAATACTTTGACACATTTAGTGAGATAGTCCGTCCACTTGCCGTAATCGGTATCAAGTTTGTAAAAATGATACTTGTCGTGTAGAGTTTTTCTCAGCCACTTAATGGCTGTCGGGCAGTTATGTCTCTGACCGCTCCACAAATTGTGATTTTTAGCAAATCTCTGTGAATTAACTCCAAATCTGCCATCTTCCTTAAGTTCGTCTGTGTCAAATCCGATGTTCATAGCATGTTGCCATTTTCTTACATCATCATTATCGAGGTAATATTCCTCATTGCCTTTCCAAGCGTTATTCTTTACCGGAGTTGCTATTGGTGCCGAACTATTCTCTATTCCATCACCCTTATTAAGCTCAATGTATAGTAAGTTAGCATCAGTGCTGTTATTCAGACCGCTACAGGTAAATGCGCTCGAATACTGCCAGCCATACAGAGAATGTTGAATAACAGGCTTCTTTGCACTATTAGGCTCATCACCAATAGACATCCCCTTAGTTGACGGATAGCGCGCAATCCAAAACGGACAGTTAATCTGATTTGCGTATGGCGCAATGTACTGATTGTAAAAGCTAAGCCCTGTGTATACACCAAAGTTAAGCCCAGCACTCTTGATAACACTCTGATATGTGTTAATTATGTCAATAAGCGTCTGTCCAAGTCCTTGCTGGCACTTATCTTCAACATCTAACCAAACGAAAGTTTTTCTTCCGTTAAGCGTCTGAATGACCTTGTTCGCATCCGTCTTTGCCTTGTCTACTGTTGTAGCGTATGAGTAGTTGTAAACACCTTGTATCGGCATTCCTACATCAGTACAGCCTTTCCAGTTTTGCTCAAAGGTCTTATCCGGATTAAGGTCTTTGCGGATTATTTTTAGGATTGCAAATTGCACCCCAGCCCACTTAACCTTACTCCAATCAATATTTCCTTGATATGACGATACGTCAATTCCTTTATATGCCATATTTTCACCTCATTAATCAGGACTTTCAGGTAATCCCGACTGTCTTAATGCGTTAATTCGTTGCTTCATTTCGTATACGGCAATTTCCTCATTAGACTCCTTGTATTTAGGCTCGTTATCTTTTGAGTATTGCTCATTTAATGATTTCTCAATGTATTTTGCTCTTGCTTTGTTGCCATTTAAGGCTCTGTCGATAGCTGTAAGAGTTGCACTTAATCCGTATGTGCCCCACCAAGCCCACATGTTAGAGTCAGATTCTCTTTGCTCGAGCATATAAGCCTTTGAATAAGGCTCTAAATCAGCCGGACAAGACATATCTATGTCCTCAACGCTAAATCCATAGCCTTTAGTTGCCAACAGCCAATATGGACGGATTTCGTTGCAATAGACTTCCCATGTAAGCTCTTTTACTTCTTGATTGGTTTCTTCTTGGCTGTCTGTGCCTCTTTCGCCAGCATCTTTGATAAAAAACTGTTTTTCTCCATTTCAGCCGACAAATCGTTGTAGAGCGACATTATATCTCCACCCTCTTCATTCTCTGGGTCGAGATAATCGTCAAGCAAATCATACATCTTCGCTAATTGCTTCTCTTTTGCTTCTTTATCGTCAAAATCAAAGCCAAATTCGTCAGCGTGAAACTTTTGCAAACCCACGAGCAAAAACTCCGGTAAAAATCCAAGCATGTTGTCAATGACTTCAAGTCCCTCGCCCTTTTGCTCCATTCCTACGAGCCTTGGGATAATTTTATTCTTATATACCGGTGCATATCCGAATTTAACTGTGTATTCTTTTCCGTTTAATTTAATTTTCATTTTATCTTTCCCTTTCTCCCTAATTTATATAGGGAAAGAGGCAGTTTTAACACTGCCTCAATTACCTTGCTATATTGTATCTTCAAGTTCGCTGTCAGCCGTGCTATCATCATAGCCAACCGCTACGGCTTTTTCCGATTGGCTCACCCTTTTTTTGTGAGTGTGATTGATGTAGGATAGCCTTGGTCATCCTCTGTTACCGCAACATCGTAGTTATCCTCAATCCACTTAGGTACTGTCTGAACTGATACAGTCGCAGTTCCTGTTAAGTGGTCATCGGAAGCCTCACCTGGGGCGAATGACTCCTGACCGATAAAAGCACAGATACCCTCTGAACCTTTTCCGTCTGTACCATAAAGAATGATGAAGTCAAGCTTCTTGCCCTCGTTAGCTACCATCTCGTCTTTGTACTTTTTCTCAAAAGCTCCCTCAACTTCCATGGAACCGGCTGAACGTCTGCCCATTTCCTGTGTCTCTACTAAATCCTCAAGAGTTGAAGTATCTACCATATTCTGCGAGCCGAATGGTGAGGGAATTGATTTTGCTCTAAGTAAGAGCTTGTAAGTTCCAGCCCAGTAATCGCCACTTGTGGCGGATGCGGTTGGTGTCTTGTAAGCAATTCTACTTTTTAATCCTGTTGCCATTTTGATTACCTCCTAATTTTTCATAAAAAAATAAGAGCCAAAAGGCTCTTATAATCTATCGTTCCAGTCAAATGACCGCCTAGCACGTAATGTTGCTGTCCATAATTTGCCGTTTTTTCTAGCGAATGGGGTTGTTGTCAGCTTGAATGACATAGCTTTGTATTCATTAGCCACTGTCTGTGCCACATTCAAGGCTTCTGAACGGCCTTTATTCGTCGTAACAGTCACTTGTGCCGTAAATAACACTGTATTTATTCTTTCACACTCTAAATCCTCATTCTGTTCAATAGGTTCGAGTGCTTGAACTAGCACTGTCGGGAAACTAGCCGTTGCACTGTCCGACTGTTCCTCTTGCGTGAATTTTAGCTTGGGATATTTAGTTTTCATTTTTTTCTCACATCGGGTTTTTACAATCGCATATGTGAGATTTTCGAGGTCGTAAACCCATTGATTTTGACTCGCCACTTTATCACCTCAACTAAAATTTTTCCGTGCCGTTTTCATAATGTCATTTTCCATTTTTAAAAATGCACGATACATCGGCATTGTAGGTGTAATGCCGTATGAATGGTGTAATTCTCCGCTTTCGTCTCTCCAATACCAACCCTCACTATCGAATGCGTGTGTCTGTCCCGGGAAAGTGCCCTGACCGCCCCTTGCGTCATTGAAATGTGGTTTAGCTTTCCAGCCTGAGCCGTATTCAGCCATAAGCAAAGGCGATACATCAACTGTTTTAAGTCCATCTGCCGTCTGCCATGTACTTTGTATCTGCCCTGTTTCGGTAGCAAGCACAATAGCCGTACAGCCGTTTGTTGTATCTTTAATTTCGTAACTAAATGTAATATAGTGCCCAAAATTGCCTGTATTTGCTCGTGCTACGGCTATACCATTACTAGCAAGTTCTCCGACAAACGCTATGCACTTGTCCTGTAAGCGGTCTTTGTATCTTTCAAGCTTGTTTATCGCATCTTGTATAGATTTTTCTGTCAGAGAAACGTCAATCTTCATAATTACACTTCTTTCACGACTGCTTTCAACATGTATTTAACCGAATAGAGAGAAGGTTTGACTCCCACTATTGTAAAGTCTGCAGAAGTTGAATCAACTAATCCGTTGGCATCCTTTGTAGGCTCGCTATCGAGCCAAATAACATCGCCCTTTTTAAAAGGGTATTCTCCTCTGTCTGTCAGCAAAACAGCGTCAAAATCAGCCGTATTAAAGCCATATTCCTTGTTTTGTGCTTCTCCTCCGTCAAACGATATATTTGCCCGAAAATCAACCGGCTCTGAAAAGCCTGTTTCCTCATGGGTGTAATATATCTTCTCTCCATCCTCTGTTTCGTAAAACTTTAGATTTCCGTCATCGTCTTTTTCATAGACTGTGACTGTTTGGTCTTGGAGTGCATACTTCATGGCTTGCTTATTAATGTCAAGCATTTTTCTTTATCTGCTTGTAAATCTGATTAACACCGGTACTTGCCATGCCCGACACAATGCCAACTGCTATTGCGTCAAGAATGTTGTCCGCCGGATAACCGGGAATTACAAACATTCCAACAATACCGAGTACTCCACCGGCTACACCTACGATAATAGGAATAATATTATCTTTAACCTGTGGTATCTGCTTTGAAGCATATCCGATTAAATAAGTAATTACCATAATAGCAACTACTGTAGGTACTTGTGTAAAGTCCATCAGTTTTTCCCTCCTTTGCCTAAATGGATTTCCTCAATCTCATTTTTCATTTTTGTTACCATGCCATTACCGCCAAGTGCGTGGTATGCGTCATACATCTCGCAAAAATTCTGATACGCATATGAGGGAATTTCGCCAAGCTTCATGTACTTATCGTGGTATTCGATAAGCTGTACTCGTAAGAGTAACATTGTACCTTTTCCGTTTGCTTGTCGTAGCTTCTTTTCCTCTTCAATGCGCTCGTTTCTTTCTTTTGTGTCTATTGCTTTTTGTTTTTTCTGCTCTTGTAAAAGCCAAACAATATAACCCAAAAGCGCTGTTAGAACAATTGGTAAGGCAATAATGTATGTCTGATAAAGTAAAGCTTTCATCTTACAGCCTTTCATCTTTAGTAATTGGCACACCGCCCACCACCACTTAATGTGTACCGCCTGCTACCATATTGGTAACGCACAATCTTCTTTTGCTTATAGCACTTTGACAAAAGGAAAGACTCCGACAAACAGCTTATCTCTGTCTTTCCATGTACGGCTCACTCCGCCCTCGCTCAATGCGCTCATGTAGTTCTCACCGGCTTGTGAATGGTCGTATACAGCAAGATTGATAACGACGTTCTCAAACTGCTTTAAATCAGCGGTTATATCATCATCAGTGAAAGTGTCCGGATAACACCTTTTCGCTTTTACATCTTCCGTGGCTTGCTTAATAAGCTGTTCAATTACCGGATTATCTTCCTTGTTGTCGAACACTACCACATCAGATGTTGTATCATCATCGTTTGTGACAGTTTCAATATGAAATTGTTTAAGTCTGATTTTGACTTGCTCTAATGTGGTGTATTCCATGCTAAGCTCCTTATAATCCAAACTTTTCAATTAACAGTTTCTTTAGCTCTGCTCCTGTAAGTTCTTCTGCATTGTCTATACCTTGTTCTGTGGCAAAAGCCTGTAAATCAGATGTAGACATGCGATTAATGGTTGTCTTGCTATAATCAAAAGAAGCTCCGGAATTATTATTTTCCGGAACCTCTTCGCCAGCGTTATACCATTTACCATTATGAATCACTATATATGGATATTTCATAGTTGCACCCCCTACTCTTCGCTATGAACCTCATATACGAATGTGCTATCCATATTCTCATATGATGGAAGAACAACCTCGGAAGCAAATGTTGACATCTTCATAGGTGGTCCGTACTCTGTCTTTGTAGCAACTGTGATACCCACACCATATACTGTTACATCTACATCAGCTACCTGTCTTGCAGTTCTTTCTTCCGGTGTAGTACCAAACCAAGTGCTACCGAGACTTCCCTCCGGAAGAAGTGTAACCTTGTTATCCGGGTAGAAGTACTGCTCCTTGCCATCATCATCAATGTACATCTTATCGTAAAGTACGATAGTGAGCTTTGTTCTCTTCTGCACTACTGAAATAACAGTATCATCGTCAACATCAATAGTTGCTGTAAGGTTCTGTGCGAGGATTGAGTTTCTTATCTGTGCATTATCAAGCAAATACTGAAATGTATTGCTGTTCATAAGCACATATCTAGCAATCTTGCCTTGCTTCTGTAACTTCTTTCTTGCATTGTTAAGGTCTGTAAGTGGCTTTGAATTAGCTGTATCGCTCCACATGCTTGTGCCGGATAACTTTGCGTAATGGTCTTTTGTGTATGAGCCATCTTTATCGTAATCATAAGCGTACTGAACACCATCGCTCACAATGGCGATTACCGGGTGGCCCGCGCTTGTTGCAAGAAGTGACATTCTCATACGCTCAGGTACAACTTCCGCACCGCTTACAAGGTTGTTAGTATCGTCATATACGCTTGATAAAGCACTTGCAAGGTAAGGGTCATCTGCTGATTGAATACGCTCGATTTCAAGCATTTCCTCTTCACCAACTGTCATTCCCTCACGGAAAAATGCCATCTGTGTTTTTTCCTTGCTTAATCCCTCTCTAGCTCTAATTGTTGGGATTGTGTCAAAGTTGGATGGTGCAAGTGATACTGGAAGTCCTTTATGTGTCTTAATCCAGCTTAAATCAAGCCCCTGTTTCTTTCTCTCCGGAAACCACTGTAAACCGAGATAAGGTATCTGATTACTAGCGTTTTCTGTTGCTGATAATGCGATAGACTTGCTGTCTAATACTTCATTAATTAACATCTGTTTACCTCCTGTTATTATTCAAATACAATCATTGGAAGAGCTGTCTTAACTGTTTCGTCATATGTAACGCCTGAGTGTGCTTCTGCTACCTTTGTGTTAAGATATGCTTTCTTAAGCAGTACTCCCTGTGGTCTGTCCTCTGTTACATCAAACCTTAAAATGCCTACTACTGTGGCTGTGTTGTCAGCCTTGCCGGTTGCTCCGATTGGTGTACCCGCTTTGACAATCTTCTTGCCCTGTGCATTTGTAGTTGTTACACCATCAAAATCAAGTGTCAGTGGGATTGCCTCATTAGGCTCTCTCTTTAAAATCTGAACATCTCCAGCGTATGAAGTCTTTTCATACTGCATATTCATTTCCTTTGCCATTTTTTACCTCCTGTTATTACTGAATGTAATGTGATAAAATGTTGTTGCTCTTAGGTGTGTCAGATATAAGGCTTTCTGCTATCTTTTCAGCATTTGTCTTATTTCCTGTATCACCATCATTATTGTTACCGCCATTGTTTGGATTAGGAGTACCTTTGAGTGCGTTTTTCTCATACTCCGCTATCGCATTGGCTTCTTTGTCGGACATAATTTTTCCAAGAACTGCCGTGTCAAAAGAGCCATCCTCTTTTACTACTGCCTTTGCTTGTTCTGCAGTAATTCCAAAATCAGACATTGCACTCTCTCGTAAATCTCTGACAGCGTTATCTTTCTGTAGCTTGGCTATCTGCTGATTGGCTGTCTCTAAGGCTTTATTTGCCTTTTCAAGCTCTGTCATGTTGCCAGCCTGTAGCTCGTCAAGCTGTGTCTGTAGCTCGTCAGCTTTGTCGGCTTTAGCCTTGTACTGATTGGTTTTCTCTTTCTCTCTTGCCATTTCCTCACCGCTCTTGTTAAGCAGATTTGTTATCTGTTCATCCGTTGCATCGGGAAAAAGCTTCAAAACATCATTTCTTGTCATTTCAATTACCTCCGTAACTCACGCTTTTGTTATCGCTGGTCGCACCAGCCGAGTTTTTCTGTTGTTTAACGCACAACTGCAAATTTTGTATAATAAAAAACGACTGCCATAATTGGCAATCGCTGATTATTTAAAATATCTAAGGGTACATCTGCACCCTGCTATTTCTTTTACTTGTGCCCCTAAAGAATGATCTTTCGGAAACATCATAAGTGAGTTTCCAACTTCAAACGGCTCAAAAATATCAATTCTCTTTCTGTCAACTTCTGCATGTGTAGGTCTGACATGTGAATCTTCTTTTGAGCGCCACTCTTTTGTTTTGTAACCTTGTTTCACCATATCAGTTTGTAGCCTGTAATTACCGACTGCATTAGCTTCATTCGCAGCTACATTTTTTGCTCGCTTCTGTGAAGTAAAATACTCTACTTCAGTATTTTGTGTGGTAGCGTCAACTACCTCATTCACAATGTACCGAGCATAATCTGTAATGTATGAGGGTGTTTTCTTTGCCCTACAATACTGTGTGGCAATGCTCTCGTATCTGATGATAAATTCTTTAGTGATAGTTGTTATCTCTGTTTCTTCCTTGCCGGATAACAGGGCAAATAGCATAACAAAGATTTTTTCAAACCTTTCGGCAAGTTCTTTTCTATCCTCTTTTTCCTCGTCAGATAAATCCATCTCACCAAAATATGTATCATAATCTATGTCTTGTATTTCATTTTTGTTAAGTGCGTGGATTTCATCTGCCATATCAAGCTCCAAAATAAATTGACAGCCAATTATTCATCGGCTGTCTTTCCATTGTTCTTATCATCGTTATTATTGTTAGGTGTAGCTGTTGTCGGCTGTTCTTCCGGGAATAACATTTCCATACGCTTAGCACTTTCAAGAGTGACTTGTTCAGGGTCGCTAAACATATCAATCGTCTTGACGGCTCTCTTGTAATTGATACCGCAGTTAAGCAGTATTTGAAGTACCTCTGCCTTAACAAGCATGTTGTCTAGCTTATTATGATTAATGTGTATCTCCACGTCGCTAGGCATGAGCGTAAAGCCCTTATTAATTCTCAGCCTGTTAAGAATAAGCCTAAGTGCCATTCTCTCTGATTTCTTGAGGATAGGCTCATTAATAGCTGTCCTAAGTCCGGCATCGTAATGTCCGTTTCGTAGTTCTACGGCAGAACCGGTATCACCGCCTGTGTTGCCCTGACGATTTGCAAGTCCTTGAATACTTAAAAATCTTTCAAAAAGGTCAGTGAATACCACCTGTCCCTCTGTCTGATTAAGTTCGCTTGTCATTACATCAACATCAGCTTTGTTATCTGAACCATTGTTAGATTTAACTACCAATGCTCCCTCTTGTCGCATTTTTCTGAATGTGTCTATGTCAATCTCACAATTAACGAATTTCACCCATGCAGACACAAACTGCTCGACACCATTAATTCTGTCTGATGTAAGCACGTTGATAGCATCTGTAATTGCAATAGTCATTTCGATGTCAGATAATCGCCTTGCATTGTTTGGATATTCAATCACCGGAATTGCTCTGTTGCCGTTTGTTCCGCTTGCATAAATCTTGTCGTTGCGAATATCAAACCACTCATTGTCAGTGAACACATAGTATATATCTGCTCCGTTCTCGTCCTCTCCGATTTGGCAAGAGAATGCCGGACGTCCGTTTGAGTAGTATACCACAAACGTATACATTGGATTTTCAGACGATAAATAAAAATCGCTTTCATCAAGCAACTGCCCTTGTCCATCATCGTTACCGATGAATCTGTAGCCGGTACCGCATATGCTTCTCCAACGATGTATGTCTATATCGCACTCCTGTTTGCTTTCCGAGTCCATTGTAATGTTAAGCTGTGTGATTTCTTCCGACTTATGGTTATCAGTGCCACGTAGCACATATTGAATTGGCTCGGCACACATCTCTGCGGTTTTGCGCTCGACAAGCTCATACGCAAGATTTACAGCAATCTTGTTATTGATTTCCGGGCGGTTCACTTTCTGCCGATACAAAATCGGTTGGTCGCCACGATAGTATCTGTCAAGATACTCAATCTCAATAGCGTTTTGCTCGTGAATCACAAGTGCTTTATTCAGTTCTTCGATTATGTTGTTTTTTGTGATTTGCCTTTGACGGGTAAAAATAACTTGTCTGCCGTAATTATTTTGACAGACAGCCGAAAAAGGTCTTACGTTTTTATGAGCATATCTATACATCAATAAAACCTCATGCCACTTGCAGAAGTTCTCTGTGGAACCTCTTTTATCTGAAATTCTTGTGTGCCAGCCCAAAACCATATCCATTTACGGCAGTGCGTACACATTACTTTGTGGTGCTTCTTGTCGTTTTTATTTACCCACGTTAATAGCTTTCCGCAACGAGGGCACATTACACTTCGTTTTCCTGTTGGAACAATATTAATATTCTGATTATTCATGTCACCCTCGATTCACTAAAAATAGCACCCACAATCTGTGAGTGCTATTTCTTAAAGAGATTTTCGCAATGAACGAATTGCATTTTTTTCATCTTACACATTATCACATTCTAAGCGAACCGAACGAACAAACTTACATTTTCTTAAAAAATCTTTCAAACTCCATTCTTACGCTATCTGCTGTGGCTTTACCGCCAAGCGCATATGCCGTCTGTAGCCATGATTTATTTTCCAAAAATCTAAAATTAATTATTCTTCTCATTCTACTATCATCAAGGCTTGCTATAAATTCCTCTACATCGTTTGTCTTTTCAAGCAAATCATCTTGTAAAAGCTGTAACGTAGTCATTCTTGAGTATAATAATGTGCGCTTGCGTCCGTATTCAGGGTATGGTACGCCCTCGATTTTGAAGTGCTGTGTGCCACCCATGCCCCCTGACACAGTGTCAATCACGCTTTCTCCGCTTTCTATCTTTTTAAGGTCATCTTGCAATTTAGCAATTTTCTTTCTAACCTCTTTGATTTCCTCTTGTAAGTCTGAATACTGTGATAAAACTTCCTTTGTCATTAATAAAGCCCTCCTCTGAACGGATTGTGTACTGCTTCAACCTTTGCTATCCTACTGCCTTGTGTCATTCTTAAGGCAAAGTTTGAAAAAACGTCAGGAACATCATCAAGCTGTTTTTTGCCTGTTACTGAATATCGTTTCAGCAGTGATACCATTACTCCATAAGGCTCATTGGGCTTATAAAGTGATTGGTCTTTGAAAATAATATGTTGTAAAATCCAGTTAGAACACTGAAAAATACGTGCTTCCTTATTTGTCTCTGTCGGTACATCAGTGATGTTGCATATCCACCCTTTGTTTTCAACTCGCTTATTAACTTCCATAGCCACTCTGTCACCACCGGCATTACGCTCAAACTCACACTCTTGTACCTGATTATTCACTAATGTGTTTGACGCATTTTCATACTGCATTTCATAGTCTGCCGTATTATCACATACGCAATCAACGCAGTAATAGTCCTCGCCATATTTTTGCAGTATTGGCATAACAAAATAGTCTGTGCCTTTTCCCTTGGTATCGCATTGAGCTGTGATAATTTCCGGCTCGCCATGTGGAAGATTGAAGTATCTGCGGATTTTATCATCGGGAAACAATAGGCCCTCACGCTCGATAGGCTCCTGTTTATACAAACATCGGTAAGATATTTCATCCATGAGTAATTGTTGGTCAGCAAAAAACTCTTTCGTAAAACCGCCATACTCATAATCAAAATTGCTTTCGCCTGTTACCGGGTCTACATCAGGAACCGATATTGTTTTGACCCTTGGATTTCCGACATACATGTTTTGAATGCGTCCGATAACATCATGTACGCTCCAACGAGTGGCAATATGTATCTCTTTACACGGCTTTCCGTCCGTATCTTGTGTCTTACGTTGTCTTGCGTCTACTGCGTATTTATCCCATAATTTATCAAGTATTGTAGGATTTAAGGCTTCCTCAATTCCGCCTATCATATCATCAACTAGCAAAAATTTACTTGCGCGGACTTTTCCGGCATTCTTACTTCCAACAGAAGTGCATTGTACTGACGGAAAAGGTTTGTATTTGCCAATATTGAATTGCTCCATTTTGGCATTGGTGCTTGTCACCGATAAATTAGGGAAAATGTCATGCCATGCATAATCATCATCATTAGTAACAATGTCGTATACTCCATCGTAGTACATTCGTGTAATGTCACCACTGTGTGAATAAAATAAGCTGTAGTCTTTTGGAAACCAACCGGCAACTGCCGAATGAAAGAATTTCTCAATCGTACTCTTTCCAGCTCCAGGCACTAGACTCACGCACAATATGTCGTATTTATCATCAATCATGCCTTGTAATGCGTCCACAAGTCCAATTTTGATTAGTTGTTTCCTACGTGGCATATAAAACCGGTCTTTAGGCTCACGCTTTTTCTCTATGTACTGAAAATAGCTGTCAACTATTTTGTTTTGAGCTTCAAGTAGTAAAACCTCATACTTTTTGTTTATCAGCTCATAAGTGGTTTTGTGGTCGAATGCGTATTTTTCCAAATCCCAAATCGTACCACCTGTTTTAGCCGTGCAGAAGCCCTCTATAAGCTCTTTTGCCCTCTTAGTGAGTTGTAGTCCATACTCAATATCTTTCTCTCCATTTATGGCTACACTACAAGCGTCTACATAGGCATTAATTACTTGCTCGTCTTTCCCTTTATCCTCTATGTAGTTTTCATATCCGTTTACTGTGGAAATAAGGCTCTGACTAGCCATAAGAAAAGCACCTCCACTTTTAAAAAGCAAAGGTGCTTATAGACCTCTGCCTATAACTGTTTTAGGGTAGCGGCTACAATCAATCTGTAGCCGGTAAAATTTTGTTAGAATAGTACATCATTGACAACCGGATGTAATTTCTGTACAAGTGCATTATAGCCGTCAATTACACATCTTGCCGGAGCTATGTATGTTTTAATGCCATATCTTTGCGCTGTATCTCTTTCGATATAACAGCCATTCCAATCATACGCTTCATCAATTCCAATGAACACATCAGCCTGTGCCAACTTCTTAAGACTCTCACCTAAATACCATACAGCTTCTTTGCTATCTTTCGGTGGGTTGTCCTCGATGTAGCTGTCGATAAGTTCTAATTCCTCGCCCTCGTATATTTCAGCAATCTTTTTCATCTTCTGAATACTAGCTTTGATTTCTTCCTCTGTTCTGCCTCTCATCGGCACACTTACAAATAACTTCTTCATGCTCTCAATCTCCTTTTCTATGTTTTATCAACCTTTATCTTTCCAAGGTCAGCAACTACAATTAGTCCGTAGTCGGTAATATCACTTAATCAATATCTGCAATGCTTTCCACAAAACAGTTATAATAGATATATCTCTTACCATTAAGGTCAAACTTAACATATCCGCCATCGTTTGTATCAATGTCAATCTTGCCTTTGTATGTTGCAAGTTCTTTACCATCTGCCGTGTATACAGTAATTGTTCTTTGCATACCGCCATTTACATCACTTTTCATATCTGTTACC
>OLQC01000433.1_pt1 | contig 44058 bp, 36 predicted proteins | sample 1672471 | NCBI WGS metagenome assembly OLQC01 (sample SAMEA3136689, study PRJEB25190) | human gut metagenome | biome: human gut; feature: human-associated habitat; material: faeces | place: Austria | collected 2013 | reverse complement strand
ATCTGCTCCAGATGCCGCACCGTCTTCAGCAGATCGTCCAGCTGCGTCCGCGTGGAAAGCTGCGACATCTGCCTGCTGATGCTCTCCAACAGATCCGTCTGCCGATCCGCATGGTACCACAGTGTATCCAGATCGTTCATCATTCGCCCCCAGTCCGCTTTCGTGGGACTCGCTTCGGGTGGTGGTACCTGCACCGGCAGCGCTGTCTGCCGGGAGTTGCGCTGCTTGAGTTCTTGCAGAGACAATCTCTGCTCTGATTCTGAATTCATGTTCCATGGCCTCCTTGCAATACTTTTCTTCGTGTAGTTTGTTATCGCGGCATTTTAGTCCAGCCGGCGTGGTGTAGGTGATGTACTTGCGGGTGCTCTCCCAGCGGACGTCATAGCCCTCGGATGCCATCAGAGAAACGAAGGCGTCCTTGTCGGCGGCGTATTTCATGCACTCGTCAATGGTGTTTATGAGTCGGAACTTCCAGCTCTCACCTTTGGTGGCGGAGCGGTACTCTCTTGCCCCAAGTCCTTGCGTCTTTGCTTCCTGTCTTGGAAGGACAGACAATCCATGCGCCGCGCAAAGCTCATCTGAGATGGGGCGCAGCCTTGCCAGCGTCCCCGGCCCTTGCCGAAGCATTTTGCCGTTGCCGAAGCAGACGCTATTGACAATAAAATGCGAGTGGATGTGCTCGCGGTCGATGTGGGTGGCGATGAGCACCTCGCTCTCCGGCCAGGCCCTCGCCGCGAACATCTTTGCAAGCTCGTGTGCCAGCTCACCGGTGACCGGTTCGCTTGGAGCGAAGGACTGCACATAGTGATAAAACCAGACAGGACTTTCTTTGCGGTGCATGGCGCGGGTGGTGAGAAATTCCCGCACAGCAAGCGGTGGGGTACAGTTCTGTCCACTGACCAGCTGCTGTCCATTCTCCTGCATCGTCTTATTCGCCTGTGCAACATATGCGGCAACACCGCCCAGCGCACCGGCAGACTGCTTTGCGTATTTAATAAATGTCACCGTTGCCATCAGCGCCGCTCCCGGCCCGCAAGTGTACACAGGCCAATATAGTTCTTCTCCAGTGCGGCACAGGTGCTGTCCAAGTTGACCGTCGAGATGCGGCCCTCGTGGGCCAGAATGGCCAGCTGATTGAGGCTGCGTCCGACGCCTTTAAGTTCGTGGGTATATTCCCTTAGTCCGTCCACTGTCACGACCTTGTGCCGCAGAGCGGCGGCGCGGACATAAGCCCCTATAGTCATCTGCGCGGCATCCGCCTTTTCCGAAATGCTCTGGTACTGTTCCTGCGTTAGCCGCAGAGTGATCCTGATATCTTTTTTCTGTTTCATAGTATCCTCCTTTTACCGGGTGCGGGGCAGCGCCCCGCAAAACTTCCGCCGTCCGTCCGACTTTGTCGGACGGACGCTCTGCTTGCCGTCGCCGTCGCCGTCGCCGCCACCTGAGTGGGCGACGATTCCCGCGTCCCGCGCCGTGCGCGGTAAACAGCTCTCGGCGGGTACACACGCCACCCCAGCCCCGAACCGCGCACACAGCGGCTCACACGCCGAAACACGGGGCGTTCTCACCGCTTGAGACATCGGCAGGGTCGATAGGGTCAACAGCTTGGGTACCCTGTGCATCGTCACTTTCGGCACGGCGTAGTTCGATGAGCCGCTTTCCGTTGCTGCGGCGCACCACGGCGGAAATACCGATTTTGCTTAGTGCGGCAACGCTTTGCAGGATCAGACGGGATACCTTTTTCGGCGTGATGCCCTCGCTGCCCGCAGGGTCGATCTGCGCGGACAGCTCCGTGGGAGTGCCTATAAATTCCGCACGGTCACGCATCAACTCAGAGAGAAGAATGACGATCCGGCCGCCCAGCAGCTCCGGCTGCGTCCGACTGTCCGACACCAGTTCCCACACATTTTCCGCGTTGCGCTCCAGCGTCAGCTCACGATATTCAATGTCACGCCCGATGCAGGAGAGCGTCGCTTTGCCGCTGCCGCGCTTGTCCTCCACCAGCGTGAAGCTGGAATCCACCGCGCCGCTGATAGCCGTTGTGCCGGAGATCCGGCTGAACACATCGTCGGCAAGCTCCTTTCGCAGGTGATGCACCAGCAGAATGGCGATGCCGTGGGTGTCCGCAATATGCTTCAGCACGGAGAGGTCACGGTAGTCATTTGCGTAGGTGTTGTCATAGCCGGTGCCGCGGATCATTTGCAGCGTGTCAATGATGACCAGCACCGTGTCGGGATGCTCAACGAGGAATGCACAGAGCTGTTCCTCCAAACCCTTGCCAAGGGTATCGCTGTTGGTGGTGAAGTGGACGCTGGCAGGGGCGTCCTCCGTGATCTCGAACAGGCGGTTCTGGATGCGGAGAGTGGAGTCTTCCAAGCAGAGGTAGAGCGTAGTGCCCTGCTTCACGCCCATGCCCCAGACGGGATCACCCCTTGCCACCGTGACGGCCAGCCACAGTGCCAGCCATGACTTTCCCACCTTGGGTGAGCCGGCGAGGATGTGCAGGCCCTGGGACAGCAACGTATCCACCACGAAGTTCAGCGGTGTGAGCGGCTGACTCATCAGCGTCTCTCCGTCGATGGTCAGCAATCGGTTTTCTTTTTTCAATTTCGAATCCTCCTTAAAAAAATAGTGCTCCCATCGGAACGATGAGAGCAAAAAAATACAGAGGGGAGCAACCACGGAACGGCACGTGGTTTCTTCCCTCTGCTTGTATTGTGGAGGAATTCATGCTATGCTGAGAAAAAGAGCGGACAAATTAAAAATCAAGTAGGACAATTTTTGTGAGGGAGGATACACATGGGAGGCAGCGTTATTTTCTACACCTATGGCAGCACGCTGGAGCTATACGGTCAGCAGTTCACTGCCGGTATGTTGACCGCCGATCTGCTGAACCTGTCGCCGGACGAATATCGACCCATGAGCAAACGCATGAAGCATGTCACCAGGCTTGCGGAAGAATATGAGCAGAGCGGGAGCATAGAGCTTTGGTGGAAGCTGAACGAGGAGCTGGCGGCGCTATGCGGAGTGCTGCGCCGCTACGCTGTGTTCCGCCTGCTGCTGGACGAGAGCGAGGACGCTTTCTTCTCTGTCATACGGGAGGTCACGGGGCAGTTCGATTTGTTTCCGAAAGAGGAGCATGAGCCGTCAGAAGAGATACAACGGAAACGACTTGAGCGCGTGGCGAATGAAATCTCCGCGCGCAGTGAAACGGTCAAGGATGTTCCGCTTGACCTGTTCCATCCGAGCGAAGCAGCTTTAGAAAAAGGCGATGCCTTTTATTACGAAATGCTTCGTGCCATCGGTCCTACCAAGGACGCATGGCGTGATTACAAAAAGTACATCCGCCGTTATGAAACATATCTTCACGACATTCGCGCTTTCAACGGTACTATTCGGAATTTCATCAGCTTTAGTCTGTCCAAGCTGAAGCATAACAGCCCGGAGGACTATGCCGCAGCACTCTACGGCTTCTACAATGATGAACGCATTGCAGAGAAGCTGATCGTCAATCCCATCCGCAACAGCGGCGACTGCTATACGACCCACGATGCCTACGAGCTTTCCTATGTGCCGCGGCCGCTGCCGGACGGCTCTGTCGCCATCTGTCAGGAGCATGTGACCGACAGCTTGCAGGCGCTGATGAAAGCGGATTATATGCTGGCGCTGAACAGCGGGCACAACATCCGCCGCTGCATCATCTGCGGACGGTATTTTCTGCTCAAGAGCGGTGTCCATGCTTTGTACTGCGAAGGGGCGTGTCCCCATGCGTCCGGCTACACCTGCCGGCAGTTCGGCACGGTGGAGTTGCAGAAGGAACTGGCGAAGGACATTCCCAAGGTCAAAGTCAAGGTGACCGCCTTTGCCCGCATCACAAAGGATATGCAGCGGGGTGCGATCTCACAAGAGGATGCAAGAAAAGCCAAGGACTATGTGCGGGATCTGCTCTATGATGCCCTGCGCGACGCGAATATCTCCGTGGAGGCTTTCGAGCAGCGTATTTCCTCTGAGCGCGTTTACCAGCACTGTGAGATCACCAGAACGGCCAATCCGAGGGGCCGTCCGCCGAAGGAAAAGGCGGGTGAGCAATCATGACCAACGAGCAACTGGTTCGCCAATATTATGACGGCGATGATGCTGCGCTGGAAAAGCTGTACCATAAAAATATCGGTCTGATCCGCGGCATCGCCAAGGAAGCTGCGGCGGAGTTCAACTGCCTGATAATGGAGCAGCATCATCCGAATCAGTGTTCCGCGTATACGAAAACGATTCTGGACGATCTCTGCGGCGAGGGCGCCGTGGAGCTTCTGACACGGATTCAGAGCAGAGAATATGACGAGAGCCGCGCCGCACTCACCACTTACCTCTACCCGCATTTGAGGGGGCGCATGACCCGCTGGCTGGAGCAGAATATTGGCTGTATGGCGTCGAGCAAGGACGAGATGGCTGCCGTCCGGCAGGCACAGAGGCTGTATCATGTTGCATGGAAGGATACCGGCGAAATTGCGGAGGAGTTGGGCATCTCCGAGGCTCGTGTCAGCCGGTATGTTCGCTACAACACCCATTTCCTCGGTGTGCATGATCTTGTCCCGGAGGGTTATGACGCCGAGCCCTACGAGCGGCTGATGCCGGGGATGCTCTCCGTTTCGGCGGAGCGAGCCGTGTACCGCAAGGTCTGCATCGAGCTTCTCCGGGAGCTGTTCGACGCCCTGCCGAAGAAGGACAGGGACATTCTCGGCAAAGCCTGCGGCGTGTTCGGATACCCGGAGGCGACCTTGAAAGAGATCGGGATGTATCACATGATGAAGGAGTCCGCCGTGGAGAAGGCGAAGAGCCGCGTGGTCGAGAAACTGAGAGAAGCCTATCCCGGCAGCAGGCTTCAGGTATGGAGGGCTGTTCATCGTATGATGCGGAGGCCGGTCCTGCCGTCGGAGGAGGACAGTGAGCTGCGGCGCAATTTTCTGCAGTATGTCCGTGCTTTGGCAGAGGTCTATGGCGTGCTGAGCGAAGCCGCCTCAGGTATAAATAACATCTCTGTATAGTCAGAACAGCAATACAGACTTTTGTACACCCTCTTATGGTAGCATCTATGCAAGCATCGAAACCGATGCTATACTATGAGAGGAGATACTTGTATGTGCGACCACTTCGATGTACCCCCTATTAAAAATTTGCAGACAATTCCGAAATTTTTCGCACGGGAGCCCCCTGCACTATTCAGTTGCACCGTTGGAATCGCAAACATCATGTTTTTTGAAATTCCCTTTTCACAGACCCATCTGGACAGGAATGAAGGCATTGACCGAACACTTCTGAAAAATATATTTTACTTCTTTGCCACGACAGATGGTATTTTGACATAGCAAAACAAAAAGTCCCTGTGTCGTTACTGACACAGAGGCAAGTGATGCATGAAATCTGTTTTACAATCGCACATTTTTGCGATTTTATCTTGAAATATTAACTGTCTGGCGCTATAATACTAACATATGACTTTTACAGGAGGCACAGTATGTCCATTTCATATAATCGTCTATGGAAACTTCTGATTGACAAAAAAATGAGCCAATCAGAATTACGGAAAGAAGCCGGAATCGCGCCCAATACCATGACTAAGATGCGTCGAGATGAGGCAGTAAATTTAGCGATTCTTGGCAGGATATGCGATGTCCTTCACTGTGACTTTGGAGATATCATGGAACATAAGTGCATGAACGATGATAAGGGGGAGGTGTAACACATTGTTAAAGGATAAAACCATGACATACATTTCCTTATTCAGTTCGGCAGGAGTGGGTTGCTACGGATTCCACATGGAAGGGTTTGAATGTGTTGCAACCAACGAACTTTTGCCGAGACGCATGGATGTGCAGCGTGTAAATAAAAAATGCAAGCTGGACTCAGGCTACATCCCAGGCGATATTACGCAGCCAACAATTAAGCAGAAGATATATGATGAAATCAGCAAATGGGAAAAACTTGGTAACGATGGCATCGATGTAATTATTGCTACCCCTCCGTGCCAAGGCATTAGTGTCATCAATCACAAAAAAAATGATCAGGAAATTAACCGAAATAGCTTGGTAGTTGAATCTGTAGAGATTATTGACCGGATAAAGCCTCGTTTCTTTATTTTTGAGAATGTGATGGCGTTTCAAAAGACATTATGTATCACACCGGATGAGCAAGTCATGCCTATCGGCGAGTACATCAGAAGCGCACTGGGTTCCGAATACATCATTTCTGGAAGAATTCTTAATTTTATGAACTATGGTTCTAATTCTTCCAGAACAAGAACTCTAATGATTGGTGTCAGCAAAAAGTATAGAAACAACATCACGCCGTTCGACTTATACCCCTGCTATAGACCTGAAAAAACATTGAGGGAGGTTATTTACGACTACCCCAGACTGGAGTGGGGCGAAATCAGTCAAAGTGACTTTTATCACGCTTTCAGAACATACACTCCTGCTATGCGCCCGTGGATTCATGATTTGAAAGAGGGTGAATCTGCGTTTGATAATGTTGACCCTTCTAAACGGCCACATCGTATTATTGATGGTAAACGGGTCGAAAACACTCGTAAGAATAGAGACAAATATACCCGTCAGCCTTGGGACAGATTCGTTCAATGTGTCCACACTCGTAACGATCAGCTTGCGGCCCAAAATACCATCCATCCCGAGCAAGATCGTGTGTTCAGCATTAGGGAGCTTATGGATATGATGACCATACCACGCTCTTTTAGGTGGGTAGACTATTCGCTTGATGAACTCAATGCAATGAACGACGCTGAGAAGAGAAGCATATATAAAGCGCATGAAGTGAATATTCGCCAGTGTTTAGGCGAGGCTGTACCAACAGAAATTATGCGCCAGATTGCCGCCAGTATTAAAGTATCAATGCAGCCGAAGCGGAGCGATGCATCTGAAATTAACCGCATCATTGCAGACCATGACCTTGCAAGAAGAAACAATCTGATTGTTTTTTTGCGAGATAATCCACTCAATTTGGATATTGCTTCTTTGATGAGAGTTACGGAACTCTGCAATGCACAAAGGGAAAAAAACGCCGCATTTTATACGAATAAGTTTATCGTAAATGAAATCATGGGGCGACTCCCCGTGTTCAACAAGGACGAGATTCGTATCTTGGAACCATCTGTAGGAGCAGGAAGTTTTATCCCCTTTCTATTCAAACAATATGAAAATGTCCCTCATGTTATCCTTGATGTGGTCGATATTGACCCAGCAAGTCTGGAGGCATTTTCTCTCCTGCTGAATCGGATTGGAGCACCTTCCAATTTCACTATCAATCAGATTTGCCATGACTTTGTCACCTGGCAGCCAGAGTGCAGATACGACTTGGCTGTTGGAAACCCGCCTTTTTCCAAACTGAAGAAGAAATCCTCTGTCATTGCAGAAGCGCTTAAAGCAAATGCCAATCAAAAAACGAATAACTTAGCAGCGATATTTTTGGAAAAGTGTATTCGTTGTAGCGACTGTGTTTCTTTAGTTTTGAATAAGAATATCCTTGCGTCCGAAGAATACGCCCAAACACGAGATTATTTGCGGACAGTAAAGATTGACAGCATTATTGATTTTGGACGTTATGGCTTCACTGGTGTATCCATTGAAACCATGTGCATGATAATCTATCCTCGGCAAAAGCCAAAGGACACGACTGTTTATAGTATGAAGTACAATGTACAGCATACCCGTAGTCAGGAGTATCTTACTGATCCAGCGTACCCTTCCTTCGTGATTTATCGCGATGAACAATTTGATGAGGTTGCAAAAAAACTCCGCTTTGATGTATTTACTGTGTTTCGGGATAGACAGATTACCAAAGCAAACACCGTTGCAAAATCGAACGGTAATTGTCTGTGGGTCATAAAAGCCAGAAATATTGATGACGATGGATTGGGTATAACACATATACCGGATTACGATGTATACCTTCCGATGCAGATAGCTGAAACTGTGTCGGCATCTCAGTTTGTAAACAATGAGCGGGTATATCTGACTCCGAACATGACCTATAATCCGCGGGTCATTGACAATTTGGCAAATGCGATTCCCGATGGCTCTGTGGCAGTACTTATTCCAAAGGAAGATTTTCGATTGACAGCGAAGCAAAAGGCTTTCTTTTCTTCTGAGGAGTACAGACGGTTTTATGGAATTGCGCGAAATCTATCAACTCAGTCGATTAATGTCGATAATAATAGCGTGTTTTATTACGGGGTGTTAAGAGATGAATAATAATCTTGTATCGAGGTTTTTAGACGAACATAATTATGATGTTCGTGTTTCCGGTAATGGCCGTTGGATTGACCAGAAATGTGCTTTTGATGCCGTGTGTTTTGTTGCTGACTGCATTATGGACTATATTCAGAATGGCGGCAGCCAACCGTTCCAGTCCCCAGATATTTGGAAATCTGAATATGCTATTACGAATGTTCAAAATATTTTCTGCAAGCCAGACCCTCTGCGCCGAACTACTCTGGACGAGTATAACAAGTTCTTCCGGCAACCAATGAAAATGCTGGCTGCTGCAGGCGTACTGTGCGAGGATGGTGTTGTTCGAAATACTATCCAGTTTAGCGTTGCCAACATGGATATTCTGCAGTATATCGCACTTCGGGAGAGAAATGCGTTTGACTTTTTATGTCTCTACATTGAGAAAACTCTGAAGGATAGTGGGTTGTGGGACAGTTTTGAGACATTCTTCGATGAGCAGACAAATGATGCTTTTCAGAACCTCAAGGACACCTTTGCCGCTTTCTGCATTAAGTATACCCCTATCAATACCGCTGTGGAGGCAAGCAGGATTTTTACCAAGGTACTCAATCCTCTGGCTTGTAAGTATCACAAAAAAGGTACAGCCAAAGGGAAAATATCTCCATCCATGATTACATATGACAAAATCATTTATAATCAGACCAATTGGCGTGACGATGCAGCAGGCAAGGATAAAAATGTCGCGCGAGGAGATTTTATTCCAGTGGCCCAGACCGATGATGAATATCAGTACCGTGTGTCCAGAGCGATAAAGTATTTGCGCCAATTCAATGACAAATACAATGATGGAAAATCCGAAATTCTGGATCGGTTCTCTGTTGGAGAAAAGGCTACGCATATGCATCATATTTTCCCCAAATACCGCTATCAGGAGATTGCAGAGTATCTGGAGAATTTGATCGCATTGACGAGTGGTCAGCATCTGCAAAAGGCACACCCTAACGGAAATACTTCCGCAATCGACAAGGACTACCAATACACTTGTCTCATCGCTAAAACCGATAGTATACGGAAGAATCTCATGGATAATCACGGCGAGCCTGTGATTTATGATTTTGCGGATTTTATGTATGTTTTGGATGTCGGTTTGGAAACAGACTATTTCGGAGCGTTACCACAATACGATTTCGGTGCTGTGCTGACTGGAATAGAGATCAATTTCTAACTTCTTATCGAGAGGTTTTTATGGCAAAAGAGTGGAAAAACGTAATTAAAACTACAGATGGACAGGAGTATGTTGGCCCCTGTGTTTTAAGCTCTGGTCCCAGGAGTACTTGCAAAGCGATATTTTTTAGGAACTACCACAAATCCAGTGGTAAACAAATTGTATCCCTTAAAATCGCTCGGCAGAAGAAAGCAGGAAATCAATGGATTACTAAAGAAGACAAAGCAGTTACTCTTAAGCCCGAAGAAATCGATATGTTAATTGAATATATTCAAGAGTACTATACCCCGCTGAATATCGGTTTGACTGAGTTTATAGAGGCAGATAAGGATGCAGCCAAGCTATTTGCTAAAGTGCGTGATTTAGGTATCTCGGATGATGAGGTTGTATCAAAGCTGATTGAATCTGGTATTTTGACGCAAAACCTTACCGTGGCAATCACCGCTGCAGAGCGGAATAATGCAGTCCAAGAATTTGAACAAGCGATTGATGTAGAGAGAACGGAATCGTTTTGGCAGAATTGGTTCTCTCAAAATAAATGGGTGCTTGGCTCAGAATACCTCAATATTTTGCCGGAGAGAGATATTGATACCAACGACATTGCCGACTACCTAATGCGTTCAATAGACGGATTTCTGGATGTTGTAGAAATTAAACGACCAGATTTGCAATTTTGGGCGGGCCCGGATTCACATGGGAATTATTATCCCACTGCCCAGTTGACTGCAGCAATTTCCCAATGCTTAAATTATCTTTACAGAATTGAACTTCAATCCAATTCTGTAGAATTTATGGAACGTGTGGATGGAACGAAGACTGTAAAACCACAATGTATGTTGGTTTATGGACGCTCTGACGATTGGGGAGAAGATAAGATGCGTGCCCTTCGCATTTTGAATGCCGCATACCACCAACTTCATATCGTTACATACGATCAGTTGTTGCTGAGAGCGAAGCAGTTGCTCGGTTTTCCCGATCAAGATGAGGAGGGCTATGATTCTCTTCCGTTTTGATAACATGCAAAGAAGATGACTGCAGGATTTTAAGCAAGCGTGGCATGAAAATATTTCAGATTTGATTACGGCTTGATTGAGCTGGAGATTTTTTCCTGCACCTTCCGGCTTGGAGGTAGGCTTATGCTTGCCACGCCGATGGACAGCGGTGAGGATGATACCTAAAGTGAAAAGCCCCTACAGCAGACTATGTAGCTTGTTGCGTGGCCTTTCTGGTTAACACCGCTTGAGGACAAATTATCATTGTCTTCAATGATCCCTAAGTGAATGTCCCTGTCCCCTCTGCTTTATGCCGGGGCAGCAGAAATTTCCTCCCGCAAAGCTATAATCATGCTATACTTTTCCGGCAGAGTGTGCTATGATTTAGCAGGTGTTCGGCCAGCCACGACCGAACATCTTTTGAAGCGTTGGAAAGATGCCCTTCCCTTATGATATGGAGGGCTCTGAAAATCTTTCACTAAGGTGACATCACCTTTAGGTTCCATTGCCAACAGGCGTGCGGGTTCGAGTCCCGCCGCCCGCACCAAAAAGGGAAAGACACATATTCATGTGCCTCTCCCTTTTTGGTATGATGAACAGGAGGCGGCTCTATGAAACGAATAGCGTCCATACAGGACATTTCCTGTCTGGGGCGGTGCTCGCTGACGGTGGCGCTGCCGGTGATCTCCGCCATGGGGGTGGAGTGCGCCATTGTGCCCACGGCGGTGCTCAGTGCGCACACGGCGTTTCCGGGCTTTGTCAGCCGGGATCTCAGCGACCAGCTGCCGGCCATCGCCGATCACTGGCGGTCCCAGCAGGTGCATTTTGACGCGCTCTATACCGGTTACATCGCCTCCGCGCCCCAGGTGCAGCAGGTGATGGACTTTTTCGACGCGGTGAAGAGCCCGGATACGCTGCTGATCGTGGACCCGGCCATGGCGGACCACGGGAAGCTGTACAGCGGGTTTGACGGCGCTTTCCCGGCGGCGATGGCCCGCCTGACGGCTCGGGCGGACGTGGCGCTGCCCAATATCACGGAGGCCTGTCTGCTGACCGGTACGCCGTACCGGGAGGAGGTGGACGAGGGCTTTGCCCGTGAGCTGCTGCGGGGGGTGGCTGCGCTGGGGGCGAAGAAGGTGATCCTCACCGGGGTGTCCTTTGCGCCGGATAAGCTGGGCGCTATGGGCTATGACAGCGGCGCGGAGACATATTTTACCTGTCTCGGCCCGCGGAACCCGGCATCCTTCCACGGCACGGGGGATATTTTCGCCGCCGTTGTCACCGGCGGGCTCATGCGGGGCATGACGCTGGAGCAGGCGGCTTCGCTGGCGGTGGAATTTGTACTTGCCTGTATCGACGCCACGGCGCGGGACCCGCAGGCCGGGTGGTACGGCGTGGAGTTTGAAAAGGCGCTGCCGCTGCTGTGCGAACGGGTGCGGGACCTGCCGGAAAACTGAAAAAGAAAACAGCCCTGCGGCGCTGCCGCAGGGCTGCTGTGCATTTATTCGGGGTCGCCGTCCGCGTGCTCCGCCGGTTTGCCTTCGGCGGGGGTGCTTTCCGGGTCCTTATCCTCCGGCTTCTCATCGTAGTCCGGCATGGGGATGGGCTCGGACACGATGTTGATGTGCCTGGCGGGGGCCTCGATGGTCTCCGGCACGCTGGGCCGGAAGGCGGGCTGGCTGCTCTTGCTGGCGCCGTAGTTGTCCACAGTCTCCGGGTCACGGCCCTCGATGATGGCCATCATCTCCTGGCCGGTGATCGTCTCCTTCTTCAGCAGGTACGCGGCGATCTTGTCCAGCAGTTCCCGGTTCTCCCGCAGGATCTGCTTGGCCTCCTCGTGGCACTGGCGCAGGATCTTGATGGTCTCGCGGTCGGCTGCAGCGTAGGTCTCCTGGGCGCAGGTCATGGAGTAGCCGCCGTCCAGATACTGGCTCTGAACGCTGCCCAGGGCCATCATGTCGAACTCGTCGCACATGCCGAAGCGGGCCACCAGGTTCCGGGCCATCTCCGTGGCGCGCTCGATGTCGTTGGCGGCGCCGGAGGTCATGGTGTTGCACACCACCTCCTCACTGGAGCGTCCGGCCAGCAGGGTACGGATCTCGGTCAGAATGTCCTCGCGGGACATGAGGAACTTTTCCTCCTCCGGCAGGTGCAAGGTGTAGCCCAGCGCACCCTGGGTATGGGGTACGATGGTGATCTTGCTGACGGGCTGGGCATTCTTCTGCTTGGCCGCCACCAGCGCGTGACCCACCTCGTGGTAAGCGATAATGCGCTTTTCCGCCTCGGTGATGACGGTGCCCTTCTTCTCGCTGCCGGCGATGACCAGCTCAAAGGACACCAGCAGATCGTCCTGATTTACGGCCCGGCGGCCCTTACGCACGGCGCGCAGGGCGGCCTCGTTTACCAGATTGGCCAGGTCGGCGCCCACGCAGCCGGCGGTGGCCTGGGCGATCTTTTCCAGATTTACGTCCTCGGCCAGGCGGATATTGCGGGTGTGGACCTGCAAGGTGGCCAGACGGCCAGCCAGGTTGGGCCGGTCCACGGTGATGCGCCGGTCGAAGCGGCCGGGGCGCAGCAGCGCCTTGTCCAGTACCTCGGGGCGGTTGGTGGCGCCCAGCACGATGACGCCCTTGCTGGGGTCAAAGCCGTCCAGCTCGGCCAGCAGCTGGTTCAGCGTTTGCTCGCGCTCGTCATTGCCGCCGAAGCGGTTGCCGTCCCGGGATTTACCGATGGTGTCGATCTCATCGATGAAGATAATGCAGGGAGCGACCTTGGCGGCCTCCTTGAACAGGTCGCGGACGCGGCTGGCGCCCACGCCCACGAACATCTCCACAAAGTCGGAACCGGAGATGGAGAAGAAGGGGACGCCGGCCTCGCCGGCCACGGCCTTGGCCAGCAGGGTCTTGCCGGTACCGGGGGAGCCCACCAGCAGCGCGCCCTTAGGCAGCTTGGCGCCGATGGCGGTGTATTTGCCGGGATTGTGCAGGAAGTCGATGATCTCCTCCAGCGACTCCTTGGCCTCGTCCTGTCCGGCCACATCCTTGAAGGTGACGCCGGTGGACTTCTCCATGTAGACCTTGGCGTTGGCCTTGCCCACACTGCCGATGCCGCCGAAGCCGCCGCCTCCGGATTTGCTCATCAGACGCATGACCAGCATGAACGCGCCCACGATGAAGATGGTGGGCAGAATATACTGGATCATGATCATCAGGAAGGGGCTCATCTCGGCCTTGTAGAAGCCGGTATAGGCCACATTGTGCTCCTCCAGCAGGGGGAGCAGATCGGCGTTGGAGAGGTACACGGTGTACAGCGTCAGGCCGGAGTCCTTGGACTGGGTGTAGGTTTTTGTCTCCGTCTTGCTGCCGGAGGTGACCTCCTCGGTGAAGACGTAGCCGTCCACGGGGGTGACATAGATGGTGCTGTCCTTGAACAGGACCTCCTTCACCTGATCCTTTTCGATCATGGAGATCATGTCGCTGTATTTGATCTCGTGACTGGTGCTCTTATTGGCGGCGTTGTTGTTGTAGGCGTTGAAATACTGGAACGCCACCGTCAGCACCAGTGCCCACACGATCAGCGTGAGAACGCCGCGGAAACCGCCGTTTTTGCCGTTCTTGCCGCCGCGGTTGCTATTGTTGCTGCTGTTGTTATTGGACATATATTTATCCTCCGTTTGACTTGTGAGGGGAATATGATTTCTAATCAGTATACCACACCTGCCCGAAAGTCTCAAGGCAAAGGCAGAGGGTTTTCCTGTAAAATTTCTATGAATGTGCCTTTATATTGACGAAAGGATGTGGTATACTGATGACAATTATATGGATCGCGAGGTATGCCCCATGAGAGAGATAAAGGACACCGAGAACAGACGGCCGCTGCCCGACGCCGAGGCGGACGGCATCATCGAGGGCCGCAACGCGGTCATCGAGGCCCTGCGGACGGAGACGGCCATCGACAAGATCTACATCGCCAAGGGCGAGACGGACAAGACGCTGGGACACATCGCCTCCAAGGCCCGCGCCGCGGGCATCGTGGTGGTGGATGCCGACCGGCGGAAGCTGGACGCCATGAGCCGCACCCATGCCCACCAGGGGGTCATCGCTCTGGCGGCCGTGCGGGAATACGCCACGGTGGAGCAGATCCTGCAGTCCGCCGCCGCCAAGGGCGAGGCGCCGCTGCTGGTGGTGTGCGACGAGATATCCGACCCCCACAACCTGGGTGCGATCCTGCGTACCGCCGAGTGTGCCGGGGCCCATGGGGTCATCATTCCCAAGCGGCGCAGCGCGGGACTGACGGCCATCGTGGCAAAGACCTCCGCCGGCGCGGTGAGCTATATCCCGGTGGCGCGGGTGCCCAACATTCCGGCGCTGCTGAAGGACCTGAAAAAGCAGGGCGTGTGGGTGTTCGGTACGGCGGCGGACGGGAATACCACGCTGTACAATGCCGATCTGAAGGGGCCGGCGGCCATTATCATCGGCTCCGAGGGGACGGGCATGACCCGCCTGGCGGCGGAGAATTGCGATTTTCTGGTGAGCATCCCCATGAAAGGAAAGATATCCTCATTGAATGCCAGCGCGGCGGCGGCCATACTGCTGTACGAGGCTGTGCGGCAGCGCGGATAACGGAAAGCGACGCGGAACAGGAAGAAAACAGGAAAGAACAGCATGAGAAGGCGACGGGACGAGGAACTATATGGCGCGTTCGACGAGCAGGAGGACGAGCTTTCACTGGAGGCCATTCTTGCCGAGTACGGCAAGGGTGGGCGTCAGCCTGTCCTGGAGGAGCCGTCGGAGGGGCCTCCGTCCCAGCCGGAGCCCGTTCCTGAACCGGAGTCTATTCCGGAGCCGGAACCGGTCCAGAAAGAGGAGCGGGTCCCGGGACCGGAATATGAATCCCCCGCGCCGGATCGGGTGGCGTTGAAGGATATCATGTCCCAGACGGTGGACGCGGTGCTGGAGGACGAGGATGACGGCGTCATCGCCCAGCCGGTGCCCCTGCGGGAGCGTCTTGCGGCGGTGCTGGAGAGGTTCCACCGTCCGGCAGCGGAGCAGAAGCGCCGTCCGGCTTTTCAGGACACCGAGCAGCTGTTCGACGAGCCGGAGGAGGAACCGGAGCCGGAGGAACCGCCGGAGCCGGAGCCCCTGCCGGAGGATGTGCTGCGGGATGCCAAGCGCCGGTGCAGCCGACTGCGCGGCGGACTGATATGGGGGATGCTCCCGGCGCTGGCACTGGTGGCCGCGGCGGTGCTGCAGGAGCTGGAAAAGCTGCCGTCGGCGTGGCTGGACGAGTCGCTGCTGCGGTGCGCCGCCCTGGGCGGCGGTCTGCTGCTGACGGCGCTGGCCTGTATGCCGGTGTGGAAGCAGGCTGCGTCGCTGCTGCGTGAGGGAAAGGCGGGCTGTGAGCTGTGCGCCGCTGTCGCCGTGCTGACGCAGCTGATCTGCTGTGTGTGCGGCATGGTCACGGGCAGTACCCGGGCCACACCCTATGCCGCCGCCGGCGCGCTGCTGATCCTGGCCTGCCAGTGGGGTTTGTACCTGGAGGCGTCGGCGCTGCGGAACGCCTATCACCTGCTGGTGCTCAACGGCACCGTGCCCTATGTGGCGTCGGTGACGGCGGCGGGCGTATGCAGGCAGCAGGGGACGGCAGAGGGCTTTTACCGTCTGTGCAGCAAGCCCGATCCGGCGCGGAGATGGCAGAATTACGCCCTGCCGCTGGTGCTGGCCACGGCGGCGGTGCTGTCCGGCGTGGTGTGCTTTTCCGGTGGGAATATGAGCGATTTCCCCTGGGTGCTGACGGCGCTGACCACCGCCGGCGCGGGGCTGGGGATTCCCCTCAGCGGGGCTCTGCCCATGTACTATCTGTCCCGGCGGCTGAGCCGCAGCGGCTGCGCCGCCGCAGGCTATGCCGGGGCGAAGGCGGTCAGCCGGCCGCGGCGGCTGGTGCTGACGGACGACGATCTGTTCCCGGCGGGAACGGTGACACTGAACGGCTATAAGGTCTTCGGCGAGGAGCGCAGCCGCGCGGTGTCCTACGCCGCGTCGGTAGCCAGGGCGGCTGGCAGCAGCCTGACGCCGCTGCTGGAGCGCCAGCTCACCGCCGAGGGAGGTTTTCACCTGTCGGTGGAGTGGGTGAACTACTGCGAGGAGGGCGGCGTGGAGGCCAATATCCGGGGCGAAACGGTGCTCATGGGCAGCGCGTACTTTATGAAAAAGCGCAAGGTGGCCCTGCCCCGGGATATGAAGCTGTCTACCGGTGTGTTTCTGGCGGTAGACGGGGCGCTGACAGCGGTGTTTGCCGTGAAATATCAGCCCTCCCGCAACGCGGAATGGGCCCTGCGGACGCTGAAGCGGTTTCACATCGTGCCGGTGCTGGCCGTGCGAAGCGGCAACGTGACACCGGGGCTGATCAAGCGGAAATTCGGCGTGGACGCCAAGCCGGTGTATCCGGACGTGTCCACGCGGCTGGCGCTGGCCCAGCTGGCGGAGCAGCAGGGCGAGCAGCCCTGCGTGGCCATCTGCCGGGAGGGACTCATGCCGCTGGTGGAGTCTGTGGCCGGGAGCCGCCGGGCGGTGAAGGCTGTACGGACCGCCACCATCCTTAGCTACATCGGCGCGGCGGCAGGCGTGGCGCTGGCCTACTATCTCACCTCTGTGGGCAATTTTGCCCTGCTGACGCCCATTGCCATGGTGCTGTATCAGGTGCTGTGGCTGCTGCCGACGCTATTGCTGGCGGGGCTGGTGAAGCACTACTGACGGAGACTCCGTCGCTTTGCCCATAGAACAAAGCCTGCCATTGTACAACCTGACGAAAAGTGCGGGATACTCCCGCACTTTTCCCACAAATATCTAAATTAGAGGTTGTCAGGCTTGAAGAAATACTATATAATCGGTACGTTGAGCTACTGTCCGCGGCTGTGGGCGGCGGACTTCAAGAAAATGAAGGGAGAACATCATCACTATGACTGCTAACGACATTCGCAATATCGCCCTGCTGGGTCACGGAGGCTCCGGCAAGACCTCTCTGGCTGAGCAGATGCTCTTTATGACCAAGGGTACTGACCGTCTGGGCAAGACCGCCGACGGCAACACCACCTGCGACTATGATGCCGAGGAGATCAAGCGCCAGATATCCATCTCCCTGGCCTTTGCCCCCGTGCAGTATAAGGGCAAGAAGATCAACGTCATGGACGCCCCCGGCAACTTCGATTTCTCCGGCGAGGCCGTGTGCGCTATCCGCGCCGCCGAGTGCGCCGTCATCGTGGGCAACGCCAAGGACGGCCTGTCCGTGGGTATGGAGCGTACCTGGAAGATGCTGGGTAAGAAGCCCCGGATGATGTTCATCAACCGCGTGGAGGAGGCCAACTCCGACTACGCGTCCTGCATTGAGGCCATCAAGGCCAAGTACGGCACCGCCATCGCCCCCATCGTGGCCACCAAGGCCGACGCCAACAAGGCCGTCACCGTCATTGTGGACCTGCTGCACAACAAGGCCTACGACGCCAAGGGTGAGTGCGCCATCCCCGGCGACATGGCCGACGAGGTGGAGGCCCTGCGCGCTGAGTTGATGGAGGCTGCCGCCGGCGCCGACGAGGAGCTGATGGAGAAGTTCTTCGAGACCATGGAGCTGTCCGCCGAGGATATGGCCAAGGGCCTGAAGATCGGCGTGCGCGACGGCAGCGTGTGCCCCGTGCTGTGCGGCTCCGCCGTCACCGGCATGGGCGTGGATATGCTGATGCAGACCATCGTGGATCTGGTGCCCGTGGCCACCGATATGCCCGCCGAGGCTGCCGAGGACGATGACGGCAACGCCATCGAGGTCGCCTATGACCCCAACGGCCCCACCGCTGCCTTCGTGTTCAAGACCATCTCTGACCAGTACGGCAAGTTCTCCATGATCAAGGTCATCCGCGGCAAGGTCACCGGCGACATGTCCCTGTACAACATGACCACCGGCAACACCGAGAAGCTGGGCCGCCTGTACACCATGAAGGGCAAGAAGGCCGAGGAGACCAAGGAGATCTGCTGCGGCGACATCGGCGCCATCGGCAAGATGGACAAGGTCAAGACCGGCGACACCCTGTGCGAGCCCAAGACCTATGTGAAGTTCGCGCCGCTGGCCTTTGCCCCCGCCTGCTACGAGCGCGCCATCTCCCCCAAGACCAAGCAGGAGATCGAGAAGCTGGGCACCGGCCTGAACAAGCTGAACGAGGAGGACCCCACCTTCTCCGTCACCAACAACGCCGAGACCCACCAGACCGTGATCTCCGGCGCCGGCGACATCCAGATCGACGTGCTGTGCAGCAAGCTGAAGAGCCGCTTCGGCGTGGACGCGGAGCTGGATACCCCCCGCGTTGCCTATCGTGAGAAGATCCGCAGCACCGTCCGCAAGCAGGGCCGCTATAAGAAGCAGACCGGCGGCAGCGGTCAGTTCGGCGATGTCCATATCATCTTCGAGCCCCAGACTGAGCAGGAGGATATGATCTTCGAGGAGAACGTGTTCGGCGGCTCCGTGCCCAAGAACTACTTCCCCGCCGTGGAAAAGGGCCTGCGCGAGAGCTGCCTGCACGGCGTGCTGGCCGGCTATCCCGTGGTGTTCCTGAAGGCCACCCTGGTGGATGGTTCCTACCACCCCGTTGACTCCTCCGAAATCGCGTTCAAGCTGGCTGCCAACCTGGCCTTCAAGGCCGCGCTGCCCGAGGCCAAGCCCGTGCTGATGGAGCCCATTGGTGAGCTGAAGGTCACCATCCCCGACAGCTATCTGGGTGATGTGATGGGCGATCTGAATAAGCGCCGCGGCCGCGTGATGGGCATGAACCCCACCGGTGACGGCGAGCAGGTACTGGAGGCTGAGGTCCCCATGGCCGAGATGATGAGCTACGCCATCGATCTGCGATCCATGACCCAGTCCCGTGGTACGTTCACCTTCAACTTCGTCCGCTACGAGGATTGCCCCGCCGCGGCGCAGGAGAAGGCTATTGCCGAGGCTAAGGCGCTGGCCGAGGCCGAGTAAATTGAAATGAGGAGCCCGGTACGCTGTGCGTACCGGGCTCCTTTGCATATTTTCCGCACCGATAGGGGAGGCTAACAGGCACTGGAAAAATTTTTTGAAAAATTTTAAAAACCATCTTTACAAAGCAAAATCAATGTGGTATTATACTAATGCAAACAATAATTGTTAGCAACAAGAAAGGAGCGCAGCCCATGAACACCACACGGTACAGCCCCAAGCGGGACGCCATACTGCGATGCCTGCGTTCCACCACCTGCCACCCATCGGCGGAGTGGGTGTACAGCCAGCTGAAGCCCCGCATACCCGACCTCTCTCTGGCCACCGTCTACCGCAATCTGGCGCGGTTCCGGGCAGAGGGCGCGGTGCAGGTCATCGGCTGTGTGGACGGTGAAGACCGCTACGACGGTGACACCGCCCCCCACGGGCACTTTATCTGCCGCACCTGCGGCGCGGTCATCGACCTGCCGCCGATCCCGGTGGAGCTGCCGGATATGACAGCTGTGGGCGAGGCGGACAGCTGCGGCGTCGTGTTCTACGGCCGCTGCAACGGCTGCCTGGCCGAGAAGAAAACCAGTTGACAAATGCCGCTGCGGCGGCGTCAAAATAACAAACACAACGACATGAATACATTTATGGAGGTAACGATTATGAAGAAGTGGGTCTGTCCTGTTTGCGGTTATGTTCACGAGGGTGATGTTCCCCCCGCCGAGTGCCCGGTCTGCCACGTCAGCGGCGACAAGTTCCTGCTGCAGTCTGAGGAGAAGTCCTGGGCCGCCGAGCACGTTGTGGGCGTAGGCAAGGTCTTTGGCGACGATGTCCCCGAGGATGTCCGCAAGGAGATCATCGACGGTCTGCGCGCCAATTTCGAGGGCGAGTGCTCCGAGGTCGGTATGTATCTGGCCATGGCCCGTGTGGCCCACCGCGAGGGCTATCCCGAGATCGGCCTGTACTGGGAGAAGGCCGGCCTGGAGGAGGCTGAGCACGCCGCCAAGTTCGCCGAGCTGCTGGGCGAGGTCATCACTGACAGCACCAAGAAGAACCTGCAGATGCGCGTGGACGCCGAGAACGGCGCTACTGCCGGCAAGTTCGAGCTGGCGAAGCTGGCCAAGAAGTACAATCTGGACGCCATCCACGACACCGTCCACGAGATGGCCCGCGACGAGGCCCGCCACGGCAAGGCCTTCGAGGGTCTGCTGAACCGCTACTTCGGCAAGTAAATAAACCAACATAAAAAAAGAAGCGACCGCAAGGCCGCTTCTTTTTATGTTTAATGTTCGTTCAGAGCCAAAAGCTCTGTAATAACACCGTCCAGTAAAGGTAAATAGCGACTGTCGATATGGCTGATGCGGTCGGCTCGTAAGTCGTCATCACCACGCTTCGCCCCGAACAACACATAATCCGCAGATAGACCCAGAACATCACATATCCTAATCAGCATTTTTACAGATACACCCGTCCGTCCGCGCTCCACCTCTGCCATGTAGGACACGCTGACATCCAGGAGTTCTGCAAATTTTTCCCGCGTATAGCCCGCATCCTCTCGTGCCTTTCTAATGCGCATATACATATGCTATCACCTCCACATACAGTATCAGTGATAGTTTGCACAAACAACATCAATAAATATTGTATGTTTTACATATTGTATTTATTGATGAAATGGAGTATCATGCGAATATATACAGTGCAACATTCAGCACAACAGAAAGGGGGGCGGTGATGTGGCCGTCAAATACATTTATAACCCGAAAACTCACACGCTGCACATCAAGGGGTATTGCCATCATACGGCGTATGGCTACGCCGGTTTTCTTGTCTTTAACAGTGAGGCCGAAGCCTTGGCATACGACGGCCGCGCTGTGGGCATGTGTAAGCTCTGTGAAAAGAAAAGAACTCAACAAATGCAAAAAGGAGAGAGGAAATGAAAAAGAAAATACTTGCGGCTTTCATGGCGGCTGTCATGTGCGCTCTTCTCTGCGCCTGCGGAGCAGAAGAGAGCACTGTGAGCAAAGTTAAAGAAACTTCATTGGAAGAAAAAGCAGTTTCAAGTGTGGAAAGTAAGGTGCGCTCAAAGCTAAGCGAAAAATATGATACCTCTGGCGGTGTGCTATGTAGGACAGCAGCAGTCACCGAAGTTAGTGAAACTCGCTTTGAGGTTTCCGGAAAGGTTTTCATAAAGGATAAATACGGAAATCTAACTTCGACAATTTACGATGGTACGGTGTTTTTCAACGATGATGGCACCGTTGATTCTGCCATTGTTAATGTTAGTATACCTCGCTGACCAGAGATACGATTCAAAAAGGAAACACAGGGGTCGTCAAATGTTCACTTCCCCTCTGCCTTGACAAGTATGCAAGCGCAGCAACAATAAAAGCAGGGAGCGTTTCGCTCCCTGCTTTTGCTGCTCCGGCCTCGTGTCAGCCGGCCATGATTTCGAATTTCAGCACGCCCTCTGCTGCGGCGGGGACGGGGGGCTTTACGCCGCTGCGCGGCGACACCTCATCCGCTCCCAGGGGGAAGGCGTGGGAGGTCAGTCCTCGCCGTTTTCGGCCACCCAGCGGCGGACGTAGTCCACGAAGCGGCGGGTGGAGGCGGATTGGGCCTTTTCATCCTTGACGGCGATGCCGATATTGCGGTAGAAGCGCTCGGGGGCGTGGCAGGCGGCCACGGGATAGGGGCTGCGGCGGACCATCAGCTCCGGCAGGAGGCTGATGCCCAGGCCCTTGGACACCATGGCCAGGATGGTGCGGTCCTCGCGGGCGGTGTATTTCACATTGGGGTGAACGCCCATGGCGTCCAGGGCGGCGGTGAGCTCATAGTCGCGGCCCTCCTCCAGCCGGATGAAGGGCTCGGCGGACAGGGCCGACAGGGGGAAGGCCGCCGCGTCCGCCAGCGGGTGGCCGCAGGGGACGACCACCAACAGCTCATCCCGGTACAGGGGGTGGGCGCAGAGGGATTTGGCTGAGGGCAGGCGCAGAAAGCCGCAGTCCACCTTGCCCTGGAGGATCCACTCCTCGGTCTGGCCGTAGAAATCGGCATCCACCACCTCGAACTCGATGTTGGGGTAAACGTCGCCGAAGCTTTTGAGGATGGAGGGGAGCCACTGGGCGGAGACGCTGGAGAAGGTGGCCACCTTGACCAGGCCGGCGTCCAGGCCCTTCAGGTCCGCCGCGGACTGCATGAGGGCATGGTGGGCGGCGCAGAGGGCCTCGACCCGGGGCAGCAGCGCGCGGCCGTCAGCCGTCAGCACCACGCCGCCGCGGTTGCGGCTGAGCAGCGTGATTCCCAGCTCGTCCTCCAGCGCCTGGACGGCGTGGCTGACGCCGGACTGGGTGAAGTTCAGTTCCTCTGCCGCCCGGGAGAAGCTGCCGCACTCCACGGTCTTGAGGAACATCTGGTATTTGGATACGCTCATGGCGGGACCTCCTGTACAGTCGCTGTCGCTATTATATCATACTTTTTCTCATACTTGCAAATACAATTATGCGTTTTACAACTGAAAACTTTTGTGGTAGTATAAGGACAACGAAACAAAACAAGAATATGGAGGTAATACATTATGGCTATCGTATCCAAGACCACCCGCTGCGCCGTCTGCGGCAGCACCGATGTTACGTTTTCCGAGGCGACCAAGCGCTATCACTGCGCGTCCTGCGGCGCCGATGAGGCACACGCCATGAACGCCGCCGATGTGGCGGTCATCAACAGCATCGCCGCACTGGGCGACACCGAAGGCAAGCTGGACGAGCTGCGCCGCCGCTATCCCAACCTGGACATCACCAGCTGGACCCGCGAGAACCGCGTCCAGATGTGATCTTACCCCCTCCTTTCACAAAGCAAAAACCGGCGCCGGGGGGCGCCGGTTTTTGCTTTGTCTTTGTCTTTCACCGCAGCACCGCTGTTACAGGGCGGCGCGGATGGCGGCCAGCAGGTCGCCGTAGTCCTCGAAGGCGGGCAGGTCGGGGTAGTCCTGCTTGATCTTGTCGGGACCGCGGAAGAGAAAGCCGGCCTTGCTGTGGAGGATCATCTCCAAATCGTTATAGCTGTCGCCGCTGGCGATGGTGTCGTAGCCGATAGACTGAAGGGCCTTGACGGTGGTGAGCTTGGAGTGTTCACAGCGCATGAGGTGGCGGGTGATGTAGCCCTCGCCGTCCACCTCCAGGGTGTTGCACAGCAGGGTGGGATAGCCCAGCTTGGCCATGAGGGGCATGGCGAACTGGTCGAAGGTGTCGCTGAGGATGACCACCTGGGTATCCTTACGCAGCGCGTCCAGGAAGTCCTTGGCGCCGGGCAGGGGGTCGATGCGGGAGATGGTCTCCTGAATGGCGCTGAGCTTCAGGCCGCGCTGCCGCAGCAGATCGATGCGCCAGCGCATGAGTTTGTCATAATCCGGCTCGTCGCGAGTGGTGCGGCGCAGCTCGGGAATGCCGCTTTCCTCGGCAAAGGCGATCCAGATCTCGGGGACGAGGACGCCCTCCATGTCCAAACAAACGATATTCATAGGGAACGGTTCCTTTCTTTTATTTCAGCACGTCGGACAGCACATAGTCCAGCATGGCGTCCTTGTCGATGACGTCGGTATGGAGGACGGGGCGGCCCTCTAGGCCGCGGAGATTTTTGGGAATGTCCATGCCGGTGAGGGCGTGGAGCTGCTCCATCATGGCGAACTCATCGTCACCGGATGCCTCGCCCAGGGCGTGCAGCACGGCGGCGGGGAACTTGTAGGGCGAGGCGGTGGACAGGACCACCATGGGAACGCCCTCGCGGGTGTGCTTCTCCGCCACGGCCCAGGCCACGGCGGTGTGGGGGTCGCAGAGGTATTTGTGCTCGCGCCACACCCGGCCGATGACCTCCGCCGCGCCGGCATCGTCGCAGCAGCCGCAGCCGAAGACGGCACGGAGCCGCTCCAGCATCCAGCCGCTGACCTGATACCAGCCCTGGGTGTTCAGCTCCCGCATCAGGCGCTCCACGCAGCTGGCATCCTGGCTGACCAGATAGAGCAGGCGCTCCAGATTGCTGGACACCAGGATATCCATGGAGGGGGAGGTGGTCTTGTAGAAGGGGCGGCGCTTGTCGTAGCGGCCGGTGGTCAGGAACTCGGTGAGTACGTCGTTGGCGTTGCTGGCGCAGATCAGGCGGCCCACAGGCAGGCCCATCTGCCTGGCAAAATAGCCGGCCAGAATGTCGCCGAAGTTGCCGGTGGGGACGGTGTAGTCCACCACATCGCCCAGCCGGATGCGGCCGGATTTCACCAGATCGCCGTAGGCGCGGAAGTAATAGACCACCTGGGGGGCCAGACGGCCGATATTGATGGAGTTGGCGGAGGAGAGCATGGCGCCGTGGAGGTCCTTGTCCTTGCAGGCGGCGAAGATCTCCTTCACGCCGGTCTGGGCGTCGTCGAAGTTGCCGCGGACGGCGCAGACGCGGACGTTAGCGCCCTCCTGGGTGGCCATCTGGGCCTGCTGGACAGCGGAGACGCCGCCGTAGGGGTAGAACACGGTGATGCGGGTGCCGGGCACATCGTGGAAGCCCTCCATGGCCGCCTTGCCGGTGTCGCCGGAGGTGGCCGTCAAGATGACCACGTCGCCCTTCATGCCCTCAGCCTTGGCCGCCGCTACGATGAGGCGGGGCAGGACGCTGAGGGCCACATCCTTGAAGGCGGAGGTGGGGCCATGGTACAACTCCAGCACGTATTTATCCGCCACGGGGGTCAAGGGCGTCAGGTCGGACGTGGGGAACTTGCCGGCGTAGCTGTCGCGGACCAGCCGGTCCATGTCCTGAAAGTCCGGCAGCAGGGCGTGGAGGATATCCGCCGCCATGGATAGGGTGTCCTTTTCCAGGGCAGCGCGCCAGTCGAAGCGCAGGGCCGCCGGGTCGCAGATGTACAGGCCGCCGTCTGGGGCGATGCCCTGGAGCACCGCGTGGGTGGAGGAAGCGGTGAGCTGCTCGTTTCTTGTGCTGTGGTAGATCATGGTAAAAAAGCCTCCGAAAAAACTTTTGAAATTGGGTCTTGCATTTCTGATAAGGCTATGATACACTGTCCCCATCAAAAAAGCAAGTGTTTTTCTCTCATGGACATAAAATATTTTTTTGTCACGCATGAAAAGCCCTGCACACAATAACCAAAGCGAAAGAGGCAAGGACTATGTTGAAAGTGTTGAAATTCGGCGGGTCGTCCATGGCGGACGCCCACCAGCTGGAAAAAGTACGCTCCATCGTGGAGGCAGACCCCGCCCGCCGGGTGGTGGTGGTCAGCGCCGCCGGAAAACGGTTCAAGGACGATCACAAGATCACGGACCTGCTGTATCTGTGCCACGCCCACCTGCAGTACGGCGTCAGCTGCGACGGTATATTCGATATGGTACGCAGCCGGTATCTGGAGATCCGGGACGAGCTGGGGCTGTCCACGCCGCTGGAGGCGGAATTCGACGCCCTGCGCGCCAAGATGGACAAGGGCATCTCCGCCGATGAGCTGGTGAGCCGGGGCGAGTATTTCGCCGCCCGGATCATGGCCGACTGCCTGGGCTTTGACTTTCTGGACAGCAGCCTGTGGCTGCACTTCCGCATGGACGGCACGGTGGACCAGGAGGCCAGCTATCAGGCTCTGGTCCATGCGGCCAGCGGGCGGAAGGTGGTCATTCCCGGCTTCTACGGCGTGCTGCCGGACGGCAGCATCCACACCTTCAGCCGGGGCGGCAGCGACATCACCGGTGCGCTGGCGGCGGCGGCGCTGGACGCCGACGTGTATGAGAACTGGACGGACGTGTCCGGCTTCCTGATGGCCGACCCCAAGATCGTACCCGACCCGCGGCCTATCGAGCGCATTACCTACGCCGAGCTGCGTGAGCTGAGCTATATCGGCGCGCAGGTGCTGCACGAGGGCACCGTCTCCCCGGTGCGGGAGAAGAACATCCCCCTGAACATCCGCAACACCAACCAGCCGGACCACCCGGGCACCATGATACGGGAGGCCTTCGACGACACGGCGGCGGAGCTGCAGGAGAGCAGCATGATCACCGGCATCGCCGGAAAGAAGGGCTTTTCCGTCATCACCATGACCAAGAACGGAATGTCCTCGGAGCTGGGCGTTATCCGCCGGGTGCTGGAGATATTGGAGCGCTATCACATCAACGTGGAGTACATCCCCTCCGGTATCGACTCGGTATCGCTGGTGGTGGAGGCGGCCAAGGCCGCGCCGTATCTGTATCAGGCACTGGGCGACATGGAGAAGGAGATCAAGCCTGACAGCCTGCACGTTACCGACGGTATGGCTGTGGTGGCGGCCGTGGGCCGGAAGATGGCCTTCCAGCCCGGTTCCTCCGGCAAGATCTTCGCCAAGCTGGGCGAAAACGGCATCAATATCCGCATGATCACCCAGGGGCCCGAAGAGCTGAACATTATCGTGGGCGTGGACAGCGCCGACTTTGAGAAGGCTATCCGGGTGCTGTACAACAGTTTTGTAAAATAAAGTGCGTCTCCTGCGCCCATACTTCGCCGCAGCGGCTTGCCGTACACAAGGTGCGCCGCATCTGAACGCAGGATACGTCACTTATTCGATATCGAGAAAAGGAGTACATCATATGAAAAAGTATAAAGTTGCTATTCTGGGCGCCACCGGCGCGGTGGGCCGCGAGATGATGAAGGTACTGGCCGAGCGCGATTTCCCCATCGAGGAGCTGCACCCGCTGGCGTCAGCCCGGTCTGTGGGACAGGCCATCCACTGGAAGGGCCACGACATCCCCGTGGAGATGGCCTGTGACGAGGCCTTCAAGGGCATGGACATCGTGCTGGGCGCGGCGGAGAACGACATCGCCAAGCAGTTCGCCCCGGCCATCGTCAAGGCGGGCGCGGTGTTCGTGGATAACTCCAGCGCCTTCCGCATGGACCCGGACGTGCCCCTGATCGTGCCGGAGATCAATCCGGAGGACGTGAAGAAGCACAAGGGCATCATCTCCAACCCCAACTGCACCACCATCGTTTCGCTGGTGGCCATCAACGCTCTGAACCACGACAGCCCCATCGAGAGCATTGTGGCCAGCAGCTACCAGGCGGTGTCTGGCGCCGGCGCCGGCGGCCCCATCGAGCTGATGGACGAGGTGGAGCTGCTGCGGGAGGGCAAGCCGGTGGAGCCCAAGGTATTCCAGTACCAGATCGCCTACAACGTCATCCCCCAGATCGGCGGCGAGGCCTTTGAGGGCTATACCTCCGAAGAGATGAAGATGCAGAACGAGGGCCGGAAGATCATGCACCTGCCGGAGCTGAAGGTCAGCTGCACCTGCGTCCGCGTTCCCGTGGTGCGGAGCCACAGCGTGTCCATCGTGGTGCGGACCAAGGAGAAGATCAGTGTGGAGCGCGCCCGGGAGCTGATCGCCGCCGCCCCCGGCTGCCGGCTGGTGGACGACCTGGCCAACAAGCGCTATCCTATGCCGCTGGAGACCAGCGACCAGGACCTGGTGTTCGTGGGCCGTATCCGGGACGACCTGACCAGCGACAACGGGCTGAACATCTGGTGCTGCGGCGACCAGGTACGCAAGGGCGCGGCCACCAACGCCGTGCAGATCGCCCAGCTGCTGATCGCGGAGTAATTGTAAACAAAGTGAGGCCGCCCGGAGGGCGGCTTTACTTTTGACGCAAAAGCATATATAATGGGGAAAAGTCTATTCCCGGAGGAAGTCCTATGAAACGATGGAAGCGGGGCGCGGCCATGCTGCTGTGCCTGTGTATGATGGCGGCGCTGCTGGCCGGCTGCGGCCGCAGCCGCAGCGGCGAGAACACCGCGTCGGTGGTGATGACCGGCAGCGTGTCCACAGTAGACCCGGCCTATGCCGCCACACCGGCGGAGCGCACCCTGGTGCTGCACCTGTTCGACAACCTGTACCGCTGGACGGCGGAGGGCGCGGTGCCCGCAGCGGCCCACGCCTACGACTGCACGGACAACGAGGACGGCACGCAGACGTACACGTTCCACCTGCGGCGCGACGGCAAGTGGTCCGACGGCAGCGCCGTGACGGCAGAGGATTTCGTGTACGCCTGGCGGCGGCTGGTATCGCCGGAGACGGACAGCCAGGAGGCGGAGATCCTGTCTATGGTGGCGGGCTATGAGGACGCCCACGCGGGCGACCCGGAGGCGCTGGGCGTATACGCCGAGGACGAGCACACCTTCGTGGTGACGCTGAGCACGATGTGCCCGTACTTTGTGGACGCGGTGTGCACAGCGGCGGCCACCATGCCGGTGCAGCAGAAGGCTGTGGAAGGCGGCGAGGGCTGGAGCGCCAGCCGGACGTGGTTCGTGGGCAACGGGCCGTACCGCCGCACCGGCGACTGGAGCGACAGTCTCTTCGCCACGCTGGTGAAGCAGGAGGACCACTATAACGCGCGGCAGGTGCGCGCGGACCGGATCGAGATCCGGTTCAAGAGCGCGGCGGAGGCCGCCAAGGACGCGGGCACCGCGGACGCGGTCATCGGCGCGGCAGGAGAGGACGGCACCTACGGCGGCAGCAGCACCGTGGGCGTGCTGCTCATCAACCAGATGGCCACCAACATGGACCGGACGGAGCTGCGGCAGGCCATGAGTCTGGTCATCGACCGGGATGCGGCGGCCGGCGCTCTGGGCGCGGACTATGCCGCCGCGGAGGGGCTGGTGCCTCACGGCATACGCACCGCCGGGGGCGAGGAGTTCCGGGCGGTCAACGGCGCGGTGATCGACTGCGAGGCGGATACCTACACGGACCGGTGCAGTCAGGCGCTGGAGCTGATGACGCAGGCGGGCCTGCGGCGGCCGGAGGCGCTGATAAGCTTGGGAACGGTGACGCTGCTGTACCGGAATACGCCGGCGCAGACGGCACTGGCCCAGCGGCTGCAGAAGGTGTGGCAGGAAAAACTGGGACTGAGCGTGACCCTGCAGGGCGAGGATGCGGAGACGTATCAGCAGCTGCTCAGCAGCGGCGCGTTCACCCTGGCCCTGACGGAGCTGGACGCGCTGTACAACGATGCATCAGCCTATCTGGACCTGTGGCGCAGCGGCGACACGCGGAACTATGCGCTGATCTACATGAACGCCTATAACATTCTGATGCGGGTGGCGGCGGCCAGCACCTCCGCCGAGGCGCGGGACGCCTATTTGAAGGATGCGGAGTGGCTGCTGCTGGACACGGCCAACGTGATACCGCTGTATGAGAAGGAGCAGGCCTACGCCCTGCGCGGCGACGTGACCGGCGTGGTGTCCGACGGCATGGGTGCGTGGTACTTCGGCGCACTGTGGCGCGTGGAGCAATAAGTGAAAAACGCCCGGACCAACAGGCGTTAAACGCCTGCCCGCTATACTGTACGGAGAAAGCGCATATTTCCGGCCCCACAGCAGAGAGGAGCGATCATACAGATGATAGAAAAAGCTGAGGTCACAGCACTTTTGCAGCAGCTCACGGCCATCAAAAGCGAATATTTCCACGAGGACGAGATCATGGCCTTTGCCAGAGACTGGCTGTGCCGGCAGGAACTGCCCGCCCAGCTGCACGAATACCACGATGCCAAGGTCACAGATTTCCATGGAAAAAATGTCATCGCCGTTATCGACGGCGGCAGACCCGGACCGGTCATCTGCCTGAACGGCCACCTGGACACCGTGCAGCTGTGCGGCGGCTGGACCCGCGATCCCTACGGCGAGCTGGACGGCGACAGGCTCTATGGTGTGGGTGCGCTGGACATGAAATCCGGCTGCGCCGCGCTGATGGTCACGGCTGCCCGCTTCGCCGCCGCCCACAAGACCTTCGCCGGGAAGATCAAGCTGGCGCTGGTCTCTGACGAAGAGGGCCCCTACGGCCTGGGCACCAATGCCCTCATCGAGGACGGCTATCTCTCTGACGTGGACTTCTCCATCATCACTGAGCCAAGCGCCGGCTTTGACGGCAAGCCTTTCCCCGACGTCTGCCTGGGCGCCCGAGGCGGCTATGGTCTGGAGATCCGCTTCTACGGAAAGTCCGCCCACGCGGCCAACCCGGGAAAGGGCCACAGCGCTCTGCTGGACGCCGCCAAGGTGGCGCAGGCCCTGGAGCAGGTGGACTATGTTGAGGACCCGCACCTGGGCAAGGGCACCTGCTGCGTGGTAGGCATCAGCGCCGACGGCGGCGCGTGCAGCGTGCCGGACTTCGCCGTGCTCCGCCTGTTCTGGCACATTGTGGTGGGCGAAAGCCCGGACACCATCGTCCGCGAGATCGAAAAGGCCGTGCAGCGCGCCGGTATCACCGGGCGGTATGAGATCTGCTTCCGCGAAGCGCCGTCTGAGGGCTCCCGGGGCTTCATGCCCTACACCGTCCCCCAGGACGAACCCATGACCGTCTCCCTGCTGGAGTCCATCCGCAAGGTCACCGGCAAGGAACCCACCATCTCCTACTTCGCCAGCATCGGCGACTTCAACTACCTGGGCACGCGGCTGGGCGCGCCGGCCATCATCTTCGGCGCCGACGGCGAGAACTATCACAGCAGCGACGAATACGTCCTGCTGGACTCCGTCCACCAGACCGCCGAGGCCGTTTACGACTTCCTGGAGAAAACACTGCTGCCCTGAGCAAGCAAAACCACCCCTGGCGAGGAGCCGGGGGTGGTCTGTTTTTCAGAAGGTCATCTCCAGCCCGCACTTCAGCTGGTGCAGTCTGTCGCCCAGGACCGTCTCCATCACGCCGTAGGCCCTCTCCCGGGTGCAGCGGCGGCGCAGGCGTACCGCACGGCCAATTCCACTCTTGCGCTCCGCCATTTTTCGCGGTAGAATAGCACCACAAAAAAGGAGGGCAACGATATGATCTATCGTGATTTTCAGGACCTGCACCTGTCCCTGCTGGGCTTCGGCACCATGCGTCTGCCCACCACGGCGGACGGCGCCATCGACGAGGACACCACCCAGGCGATGGTGGACTATGCGCTGGCCCACGGCGTCAATTATTTCGACACCGCCTGGGCCTATATGCAAAATCTGTCCGAGACGGTGGTAGGCCGCTGCCTGAAAAAGCATCCCCGGGACAGCTTTTACCTGGCCACCAAATACCCCGGCCATACGCTCACCTGCGACCCGGACCCGGCGGACACCTTTGCCCAGCAGCTGGAGAAGTGTCAGGTGGACTACTTCGATTTCTACCTGCTGCACAACGTCTATGAAAACGATGTGGATATCTACACCGACCCCAAGTGGGGCATCATCGACTACTTTGTGGAGCAGAAGCGCCTGGGCCGCATCAAGCACCTGGGCTTTTCCACCCACGCGGACCTTCCCTGCCTCACCGCTTTTCTGGAGCGCTATGGCAAGGAGATGGAGTTCTGTCAGATCCAACTGAACTATCTGGACTGGACCATCCAGCGGGCCAGGGAGAAATACGAGCTGCTGGAAAAGCACCATATCCCCGTCTGGGTCATGGAGCCGGTCCGCGGCGGCAAGCTGGCCGCCCTGGATGCCGACAGTGAACAGCAGCTCCACGCCCTTCGCCCCAACGCCAGCATCGCCTCCTTCGGCTTCCGCTGGCTCCAGGGGCTGGATAACGTCCACATGGTCCTCTCCGGGATGTCCGACATGGCGCAGATGGCGGACAACGTGGCCACCTTTGAGCGCCTTGACCCCCTCTCCCCCGCTGAGGAGGCGATCCTCTTTGCTGCGGCGGATAAGATGAAGAATTCCATCCCCTGCACCGCCTGCCGCTACTGCTGTGACGGCTGTCCCCAGCAGTTGGATATCCCGGATCTGCTGCACAAGTACAACCAGCTCCGCACCGGCAGCGGCAGCACCATCAAGATGCAGCTGGACGCGGTGCCCACGAACAAGTGGCCTCACGCCTGTCTGGGCTGCGGTGCCTGCGCCGCTGTCTGTCCCCAGAAGATCGACATCCCCGGCCAGCTGGCAGCCTTTGCCGCCGAGCTGGACAAGCTGCCCGACTGGGTGGAGGTCTGCCGCCAGCGGGCGGAGGCCGAGGCGCGGGAGCGCGCCTCCCGCGGGCTGTAAGCGCACAAGAAGAAGTCCCTCCCGGCGGGAGGGACTTCGTTTGTTTACACCTGATATTTCGCCGCGCAGCGTTGGTACTGCTCCCGGAAGTCCGGGTCCCGGCGCCGCGCCGCATCCAGCGTGGCGTGCATATTCAGGTCGTGGTGGGCGGCGTCGATCACGCACCCGGCGATATTGGAGCAGTGGTCCGAGGTACGCTCCAGATCCGTCAGCAGGTCGGACCAGACAAAGCCTGCCTCGATGCTGCACTGGCCTTGCTGCATCCGCAGGATATGTCGGGTACGCAGCTGCTCCTTCAGATCGTCGATGACCTGCTCCAGCGGCTCCACCTGCCGGGCGGCGGTCACATCCTGCTGCCGGAAGGCGTCCAGCGCCCGCATGAGGATATCGTTGACCGCGGCGGACAGCACGCTCAGCTCCCGCTTTGCCTCGTCGCTGAAGGCCAGCCCCTTCTCCCGCAGCTCCTCCGCCGACTCCAGCACGTTCACCGCATGGTCAGAGATACGCTCAAAATCGCCGATGGCCTTCAGCAGCTCCGCGGACTCCTCGCTCTCCTGCTCACCCAGCTTCTGGGCGCTGAGCTTTACCAGATAGGTGCCCAGCACGTCCTCGTAGTGGTCGCAGCGGCTCTCATCCTCCCGGATGGCGGAGGCCAGCGCTTCGGTGTAGTGGTCAAAGCTCCGCAGGGCGTTTTGCAGCGCCCGCACGGCAACCTCCGCCATCTCGCAGGTGACGACCCGGCAGCGCTCCAGCGCCACGGCCGGTGTGGTCAGCAGGCGCTGGTCCAGCTCCACCGTTTTATCGGCCGCGTGGGCCTTATCCGGCACCAGGCGGATAGCCAATTTCTCCAGCAGGCCGCCGCAGGGCAGCAGTATGGCCGTACACAGGATATTGAACACCGAGTGGGCCACAGCGATACCCGCCATAGACGCCGCATTGTTCAGCAGTACCGGGGCAAAGATGGCCTTGACGATGCAGAACACCGTCAGCAGCACCGCCACGCCGATCACATTGAACATCAGATGCACCACGGCCGCCCGCTTGGCGTTTTTGTTGGTGCCGACGCAGGAGATCAGTGCCGTGACGCAGGTACCGATGTTCTGGCCCATGATAATGGGCACCGCGGCGGCGTAGCTGACCTGGCCGGTAGAGGCCAGCGCCTGCAAAATACCCACCGAGGCGGAGGACGACTGGATGATCGCCGTCAGCACCGCGCCCACCAGCACGCCCAGCAGCGGGTTTGTAAAGGCCAAAAACAGCTCTGCAAACCCCGGTACGTCCTTCAGCCCCGCCACCGCGGCGCTCATGGTGTCCATGCCGAACATCAGCGTGGCAAAGCCAAGCAGAATGGAGCCAGTCTCCTTTTTCCGGCTGTCCTTGCAGAACATATAGAAAATGATGCCGATCAGCGCCAGCACCGGCGTAAAGGCGGTGGGCTTCAGCAGCTGCAGCCACACGCTGCCGCCGTCGATCCCTGCCAGGCTCAGCAGCCAGGCCGTCACCGTGGTGCCCACGTTGGCACCCATGATAACATTGATAGCCTGCCGCAGGGTCATCAGCCCGGAGTTCACGAAGCCCACCACCATGACGGTGGTGGCCGATGAGCTCTGAATGATGGCGGTGATGCCCAGTCCGGTCAGGAAACCGGCACCCACGCTGCCGGTCATTTTATCCAGCAGCGTCCGCAGCTTGCCGCCGGCCCGGCGCTCCAGCGCCTGGCCCATGAAATTCATGCCGAACAGAAACAGGCACAGCCCGCCCAGCATGGTCAGCGCATGAAAAATATCCATTTTCTTTCCCTCAACTTTACATTTTCTCAGATGTCACCTTATTGTCCATCTACATTGTACGGTATAAATGTCAAGTTCGCAGGCCATCTTTTGTAAAATCCATGTAAAACAGCGCAAAAAGAAGCACCCGCGCGGGTGCTTCTTTTTTTATGCTTCTTTTACCGCTGGCCCTTGTCGTAGGGGATACCCTCCGCCTTGGGTGCGCGGGATTTCTTGGATGTGAAGGCCAGCACCACCAGCGTGATCAGGTACGGCAGCATACGGTACACGTGGGAGCTGATGCCGATCTCCGCCAGCCAATACACGCCGTCGCCGTTGATATCCAGGCTGGAATACGCCGCGGCGATACACTTGAACAGGCCGAACAGCAGCGACGCCCCGGCGATGTTCAGCGGCTTCCAGTTACCGAAGATCATAACGGCCAGCGCCAGGAAGCCGAAGCCCGCCACATCGCCGTTGGCCGTGCAGTTGGCCGTGGTCAGGGCGTAGACAAAGCCGCCCATGCCGGCCAGCGCGCCGGAGATGGTTGTACCGGCATAGCGCATCTTGTACACGTTGATACCCACGGAGTCCGCCGCCTGGGGATTTTCACCGCAGGAGCGCAGCCGCAGGCCAAACCGGGTCTTGTACAGCAGGATCGACAGCACCACGAAAATGATAATGCAGACATAGGTCGCCAGATACACCTTGTGCAGGAAGGTATTGCCCAGGAAGCCCAGGTCGTCCGTTTTTGCGTAGCCCAGAGTGGTCTTCTTGATCATGAACCAACTGGCCGCATCGCCGGTGGCCATTTGCAGAGTGTTCTGGTTGGCGATGATACGGATGAGGAACAGCACCAGGGCCGGAGCCATCAGGTTCAGCGCCGTACCGCCGATGGTCTGGTCCGCCCGCAGATTTACGGAGGCAAAGCTCAGCAGCAGGGAGAAAATGGCGCCGAATATGGCCGCCACCAGCATAGCCAGCAGCTCAAAGCCCTGCAAAGCCACCCAGTCGCCGGCAGCCTTGGCCGCGTCGTAGACGTGGTTGGTCTGCATGATGTTCACGAACAGCACGCCGATAAACGCACCCAGGATCATAATACCTTCCAACGCCAGGTTGATGATACCGCTGCGCTCAGCGAACACGCCGGCCAGCGCCACGATCATCAGGGGAACGGCGTAGATCATGGTCTGTTGGATCAGAAATGTCATGCCTGCTCCCCTCCTTCCTCCGGCTGCTCAGGTACCTGCGGTGCTTCCTCCATCGGTATGTCCGGTATGTCCTCCGGCGGCACATCCAGTGGCTGTGTCTCCGCCTCTGCCGGTATATCCGCCGTGGTGGTCTTGTTGGCCTCCACGACGAGCTTCTTTTTCCGTCCAGTCAGCATCATCTGGATGAGCAGAGAGAAGGCGGACAGATACACGATGACGGAGATGATCACGTCGGTGATGTACTCGTTGTAGGCAGTCAGGTTGGTCAACTGCAGACCGACGATATCCAGCATGGCCATGAAGATGCCGGTAAAGATGACCGCGATGGGGTTGTTCACCGCCAGCAGTGCCACGGGGATTCCGTTAAAGCCCACGCCGGGCAGGGCCTGATAGGTGTTCCAGTAGAACTCGGTGTTGCCGCTGAGCCAGTACAGCGCGGCGCCGGCGCCGGCCAGCGCGCCGGCAATGGCCATGGACAGCACGATATTGCGCTTATCGGGGATACCGGCGTAGCGGGCCGCATGGCGGTTGGCGCCGCAGGCCTTCAGCTCATAGCCGAACACCGTCTTCTCCATGATGATGTACACCACGATGGCCAGAATGATGGCCACCAGAATACCGGCATTGACCTGGGAGCCGGGAAACAGCTGATCCAGTCCCAGCTTGGGTGTGGCCACACCGTTGAAGGTGGTCTTGTAGATGTAACCGGACTTCGTGCCTTCTGTTACGTTCTTGAAGCTGCTGATATCAAACATCCAGGTGACAAGATTGGCTGCGATCCAGTTGGTCATGATGCAGGCCAGCACCTCGTTGATATTCAGCAGCGCCTTCAGCAATCCGGGGATCGCGCCCCACAGGGCGCCAGCCAGCATACCGCCCAGAAAGGCCAGCAGCCAGATGATGCCCACGGGCACGGACTCGGAGGGGATGCCCAGCGCGACGGACAGCGAGACAAGCGTACCCATCAGATACTGGCCGGGTGCGCCGATATTGAACAGGCCCGTCTTGAAGGCCACCGCCACGGAAAGGCCGGTCATGATCAGCGGCATGGCGCGGAAGAGCATATTGCCCACATTCTGGGCGTTAAAGCCCCAGGTCAGCGCGCCCGCAGCGTCGCGGCCTGTGCTGAGGATGCCGGCAAAAATCAGCCGGACGCCCTCCCACATACCGGCAGTGGTGATCTTCTGCTCCGCCAGGCCCACAATAATGACCACGATGCTGCCCAGCAGCAGGCCGGCCAGGATGGACAGCAGAGAGGCCAGGACCTTCTTGGTGCCATTCTTGGCATACAGATCTGTCAGTTTTTGCTTCACGCCGTCTCACCCTCTTTCTTGTCCGCCCGCTTGGCGCCGGCCATATAGAGGCCCAACTCCTGCACGGTGATCTGCTTCGGGTCGAACTCACCCACGATCTCACCCTCGTACATGACCAGGATGCGGTCGGAAAGGCTCATGACCTCGTCCAGCTCCAGGGATACCAGCAGCACTGCCTTGCCGGCATCACGCTGCTTCACCAGTTCCTTGTGTACGTTTTCGATCGCGCCCACGTCCAGGCCGCGGGTAGGCTGGACCGCCACGATCAGCGGCTTGTTGCGGTCCACCTCGCGGGCGATGATTGCCTTCTGCTGGTTGCCGCCGGACATACTGCGGGCGGTGGTCACGGGGCCCTGTCCGCTGCGGATATCGTATTCCTCGATCAGCCTCTCGGCGTAGGCACGCACCGCGTCCTTCTTGATAAAGCCGCCCTTTTCGAATTCCGGCTCCTTATACCGCTGCAGCACCAGGTTCTGCTCCAGCGTAAAATCCAGCACCAGGCCGTGCTTGTGCCGATCCTCGGGGATGTGGCTCATACACTCTCCACGGCGACGGATGCTGGCGTGGGAGATATCCTTGCCGCACAGCGTCACCGTGCCGCCATTGCTCTTATCCAGGCCGGTGAGCGCGTGAATGAACTCCGTCTGTCCGTTGCCGTCGATACCGGCGATACAGAGTATCTCGCCAGCGCGTGCATCAAAGCTGACGTGGTCCACGGCGTTGCGCTTGTGGGTATGAGAGGGCACACACAGATCCCGGACCTTCAGCACCACATCCGTGGGCTTGGCCGGCTCCTTTACGACCTCCAGCTGCACCGGGCGGCCCACCATCATGTTGGACAGCTCCTGCTTGTTGGTGTCGCAGGTGTTCACGGTACCCACATAGCGGCCCTTACGCAGAACCGTCACCCGGTCCGCCACCGCCATGATCTCGTTGAGCTTGTGGGAGATGAAGAGGATGGATTTCCCCTCCGCCGTCAGGTTCTTCATAATGGCCATCAGCTCGTCGATCTCCTGGGGCGTCAGCACGGCGGTGGGCTCGTCGAAGATGAGGATCTCGTTGTCGCGGTAGAGCATCTTCAGGATCTCGGTACGCTGCTGCATACCCACAGTGATATCCTCCACCTTGGCGTCCAGGTCCACGTGCAGGCCGTACCGCTTGGAGAGCTCCTCGACCTTCCTCCGCGCTTCCTTTTTCTGCAGGAAGCCGCACTTCGTCGTTTCGGCGCCCAGAATGATGTTGTCCAGCACGGAGAATACCTCCACCAGCTTGAAGTGCTGGTGGACCATGCCGATACCCAGTGCCGTGGCATCGTTGGGATCGTTGATCTTCACCGTCTGGCCGTTCTTGCGTATCTCGCCCGCCTCGGGCTGGTACAGGCCGAACAGCACGCTCATCAGCGTGGATTTGCCGGCGCCGTTTTCGCCCAGCAGCGCGTGGATCTCTCCCTTTTTCAGTTGGAGGGTGATATCGTCGTTGGCCTTGATGCCGGGGAACTCCTTGGTAATGTGAAGCATCTCGATCACATACGAGGGAGTCTTATCCATGCCGCCACCTACTTTCCTCTATTATTTTGCCTAATGGCGATAAAGGCATAAATTTATTATATAGCATATATGCACAGATTGCAAGAAAAACAGCGGCGTTTTACTCCTCATATCACGGCGCTTGACGCAAAAAAAGAGACGCCCGCAGGCGTCTCTTTTTTTGTTAAGTACGTTCCGATTACTTGACCAGGTTCAGGGTCAGGCTGTCGGTGCTGTCCAGCTTGGAGTAGTCGTTGTCGACGACCAGAGAACCATCGGCCATCTTGGCCAGCATGGCGTTGTAGTCGTCCACAGTCCACTTGGTCAGGGACCAGGTAGCGGTGGGCAGGCCCACAGCGTTGTCCTTGGCGCCCAGGGTCACGAAGGTGCCGCCGATCTCGTCGAAGGAACCGTCATAGACCTTGCCGCAAGCCCACTGCACGGAGGCGGACAGGCCCTTCATAGCGGAGGTGATAACGGTATCGGACTGGCTGGACTGGTCAACGTCCACGCCCACCACGGCGCCGTCGTTAGCGGCAGCGGCAGCGGCGACAGACTGGAACATATTACCGCCGCAGGCGAAGATGGCCTCGGTGCCGTTCTCATACCAGCCGGAAGCCATGGTCTGCAGCTCGGTGGAAGCGGAGAAGGAAGCGCCGTACAGCCAGGAGTAGTTCATCTCGACCTTCACGCCCATCTCAGCAGCAGCAGCGGAAGCGCCCTGCACGAAGCCGTAGCCGTAACGGCAGCAAGCGGGGTTGTCGCCGCCGCCACCACCGGTGAAGCCCAGCTTGGTGTAGCCTTCCTTAACAACAGCGTAACCGGCCAGATAGCCGCACTGCTCTTCCTGGAAGCAGATGCCCAGAACGTTCTTCAGGGCGGTGCCGTCCTCGGTGGTCACAGCGCTGTCGCGGTCCACGAACACGAACTTGACATCGGTGAACTCAGCAGCGGCCTTGGTCAGGGCAGTGGCCTGCATAAAGCCGGCAGCCACGATGACCTTGGCGCCGCCCTCGGCAGCAGCCTTCATGGCATCGTAACGGTCGTCATCGGTAGCCTGGTCGCCGTTGGCGGGCTGATAGTACTTGTAGCTCAGACCGTTGTTGGCAGCGTACAGCTTCACGCCGTCGAAGGTGCCCTGGTTGAAGGACTTATCCTTCAGCTGGCCCACGTCGGTGACGAAAGCGATCTCGTACTTGCCATCCTCGGAGGTCATCTCGTCGGCGATCTCGTCGGCGTTGGTGATCTCGGTGACTTCGGGGTTGTCGCCCTGGTTGTCGTCGGTCTTGGGGTCGTCCTTCTTGTCGCCGCAAGCGACCAGGGACAGCGCCATAACCAGAGCCAGGATCATAGCAAGAAACTTCTTCATGGTTATTCTACCTTCCTCAATTTTTTTATTTTCGCGCCTTGCGGCGGGAAAACCATCATTTCGGCACGGGGTCTTCCTCCCTCTGTGCCTTGCGCATTATAGCAGACTTTTTCGCCTTTGGCAAGTGAAAACCGCATTTTGCGGTAGAAATGTAAACAAATGTCATCAAAAATTTACATTTTGTTTGCGCGAAATGCACAAATGTATCGCGCATAGCGACAGCGCGAGATATCCTCCCGCGCTGTCGTGACCGTTGTTTACTTCTTGGCGGCCATCTTCACAGCCACCTCCAGGGCGATCTTCATCATGTTGGTGAAGGTGCTCTGGCGCTCCTCGGCGGACAGCTCGGTGCCGTTGACCAGGTTGTCGGAGATGGAGCAGATGGCCAGCGCCCGCTTGCCGGTATAGGCGGCGGTGCAGTACAGACCGGCGGCCTCCATCTCCACGGCCATGACGCCCATCTTGGCGAAGCGCATATTGCGCCCGGCGGCGTCATAGAACGTGTCGGAGGAGTACAGGTTGCCCACGGGCATTTTCACGCCCAGCTCCCCGGCGCTCTCCACCGCGGCCATCAGCAGGTCGAAATCGCAGATGGGCGCGTAGCTGCCGCCCAGCTCGTACTGGCTGGCAAAATCGGAATTGGTGCAGGCGCCCTGGCCGGCCACCACGCTGCCCAGCTCCAGGTCGGCACGCATGGCGCCGGCGCTGCCCACGCGGATAATGTTCTCCACGTCGTATTGGGTGTACAGCTCATAGGAATAGATGCCAATGGACGGAATGCCCATGCCGCTGGCCATCACGGACACCGGCACGCCCTTGTAGGTGCCGGTATAGCCCTGCACGCCGCGAACGTTGTTCACCAGCTTCGGCTCGGTGAGAAACGTCTCGGCGATGAACTTGGCCCGCAGCGGATCGCCGGGCATGAGAACGGTCTTGGCGAAATCGCCCTTGTTGGCGTTATTGTGGGGAGTCGGCATAGTGGTTCCTCCTTATATTTACTGTTCCATGGCCTTCACGGCCTTGACGATACGGCTGGTGCCCAGACGGTCCGCGCCCAGGGCGATGAAATCTTTGGCGTCGTTCAGATCCGCGATGCCGCCGGCGGCCTTGATCTTCACATGGGGCGCCACGTGGGCCTTGAACAGCGCCACGTCCTCCCGGGTGGCGCCGCCTCCGCCAAAGCCGGTGGATGTCTTGATGTAGTCCGCGCCGGACTCGGACACCACGCGGCACAGCTCGATCTTCTCCGCGTCCGTCAGCAGGCACGTCTCGATGATGACCTTCAGCAGCTTGCCGCCGCAGGCGGCCTTGATCTGGCGGATCTCATCCAGCACCTTGTCGTACAGGCCGTCCTTCACCCAACCGATGTTGATGACCATGTCCACCTCGGACGCACCGTTTTTCACCGCGTCGGCAGCCTCGAAGCACTTGGCGGCGGTGGTGTCGTAGCCGTTGGGAAAGCCGATGACGGTGCAGACGGCGATCTTGCCGTCCACATAACCCGCCGCCTGCTTCACATAGCTGGCGGGAATGCACACGCTGGCGCAGCCGTACTTGATGCCGTCGTCGCAGATGGCCTTGATCTCATTCCAGGTGGCACCTTGTGCCAACAGCGTGTGGTCCACGCGGGAGAGGATATTCTTCAACTCTTCGTTCATTATCTTCGCTCCTTTTCGGGATTTTGCGGTTATATATGTATATTGTACCACACACCGCGCGAAATAGCAACCCGCGCGGCCCAACGGCGCCCACCTGCTGCCGTTCCGTAAAAAAAGGACCCGCCTGCTGAAGTGCGCTTTTTTCTCATTTCTCGCCGACAGTCACGCTGCCGTCCTCGCCCAGCACGGCGGGCACGATGGTGCTCCGCGTGTTCCGCGCGATGTTGTCCAGCCGCAGCCGGCTGGGGAAGTCGCTGAGCAGCGTGTACGCCACGCCGTGCTTCTTGGCCCGTCCCGTCCGGCCGATGCGGTGGATGTAATACTCGTTCTCCTCCGGCACCTCATAGTTGAACACCGCGTCCACATCGTCCACGTCGATGCCCCGGCTGGCCACGTCCGTGGCCACGAACACCCGCAGCTTTCCGTCCCGGAACCGCTGCATGACCTCCTCCCGCTTCCGCTGGGGGATGTCCCCGTGGATGCACTGGGCGTCCACGCCCCGCATCTGCAAAAATTTTGTCAGCCGCTCCGTGCTGCCCTTGGTGTTGCAGAAGCAGATCACCCGGTCATAGTTCTCATGCGCTAATATCTTCGCAATGGCGTCCACCTTCCCGTCGGAGGGCACCTCCAGCCGGTACTGCAGAATGTCCGGCTTGTTCTCCTTGGTGGCCTGCACCGTGATCTCCTCCGGGTCCCGCTGGTATACCCACGAGATGTCCATCACCTCCCGCGAGATGGTGGCGGAGAACATTCCCAGGTTTTTCCGGCTGGGGATCTTGTCCAGAATACGCGTCACATCGTGGATAAAGCCCATGTCCAGCATCCGGTCCGCCTCGTCCAGCACCACCGTCTGCACGCTCTTCAAATTCACGGTCCGCCGCTTCATGTGGTCGCTCAGCCGCCCCGGCGTGGCCACCACGATCTGGGGCCGCCGCTTCAGCGCGTCGATCTGCTTGCCAATGGGCTGCCCGCCGTACAGGCACACCAGCCGAACGCCCTCATGGCACACGGCGATGTCCCGCATCTCGTCGGTGATCTGCATGGCCAGCTCCCGCGTGGGTGCCAGAATGACCGCCTGCACCTCCTCGCTCTCCCGGTCGATGCGCTCGATGATGGGAATGCCGAAGGCCATGGTCTTGCCCGTGCCGGTGGGAGCCTTGGCGATCACGTCCTTCCCCGCCAGCATGGGGGGGATGCACCCGGCCTGCACGGGGGTGCTGACGGTGTAGTGCTTATTTCGTATGGCGCGCATGGTGGCCTCTGACAGGCCAAAGCTCTCAAACGGTGCGCCCTGTGTTACATCCATAGTCGTTTCCTCATTTTTCCACATAGTATACCAATAAAGAATTATACCATATCTGTCAACGCCTTGCAACCGCGCAAAAAAACGTCCCCGCCGGCGGGGTAGCTCCGGCAGGGACGGTGCGGGGGAAGCGAATGTGTGCTGGGAAACATGAAGAATGTGAAGAAGATCGTGGTATCCTGGCGGCGCAGTGGTCAGCTGCGCCGCCGCGCGGGACCGATATCAGCCCCGGTTGCCGAAGAAGTAGTTATAAAACTCCTGCCAGTTCTCGGGGATCTGGCCGCTGTAACCGCCGTTATTACCGCCCTGAGAGGAGGTGTCCTCCTCCGTGTCGGTGCCGGTGATCTGGGGCTGTTGGTCGAAGGTGATGTCGGTGGTGATGTAGCTGCCGTCGCGGAACACGGTCAGGGTGGCGGTGTCGCCGGCGCGGTAGCTCTTCAGTGCCGCGGACAGATCCTGACGGCTGGTCAGCGTGGTGTCACCCATCTTGGTGATCACGTCGCCCAGGCGCAGGCCGGCCTTGTCGCCCGCGCCGCCCTTGACGACGGAGTAGACGAACACGCCCTGATCGATGTCGATGCTGTACTGAGCGGCCATCTGGGAGTTCATGGTGCCCACGGTCACGGCCATGTATGCCTTGCCGGTGACGGCGCCGTTCTCCATGATGTCGGTGATGATGGACTTCACATCGTCAATGGGAATGGCGAAGCCCAGACCCTCCACCGTGGTGGAGGAGTAGGTGGAGTACTTGGCGGACACGATGCCCACCACCTCGCCGTACAGGTTCATCAGGGGGCCGCCGGAGTTGCCGGGGTTGATGGAGCAGTCCACCTGGATCATGTTGAAGGGGGTGCCGTCCACGTTGATGGCGCGGTTGCAGCTGGACACATAGCCGCCGCTCATGGAGAACGTCAGCTCGCCCAGGGGATTGCCGATGGCCAGCACGGAGTCACCCACGTTCACATCGGCGCTGTTGCCCAATGTCACGGGGGTCAGCCCGGCGGCGTTGATCTTCAGCACCGCCACATCGTAGTCGCTGTCGCCGCCGATGACGGTGGCGTCGTAGGTGTTGCCGTTATACAGCGTCACCTTCACGGAGGAAGCGCCGTTGATCACATGGTAGTTGGTGACGATATAGCCGTCCTCGCTGATGATAAAGCCGCTGCCGCTGGAGGCGGACTGGGTGGTCTGGCCGAAGATGTTGGTGCTCTGGGAGGAGCAGTTGATGGACACGGTGGAGTTCACCGTGGAGGCGTACACCTCGGCGGGACTCATCAGCGTCTGTCCGTCCACCTTCTTGACGTTGACGGTAGTGGCGGTGCGGTTGCTCTGCTGCACGGTGGTCTTACCGGTGCGGCTGCCGTTCTGGGCCAGAATGGCGCCGCCGAAGCCGCAGGCTGCACTGATGACGGCACAGCTGAGGAGCAGGGCCACCACACGGCCTGCACCGCGGTGGTG